>Ga0265296_1002021_pt1 | contig 21431 bp, 19 predicted proteins | sample MunlanPumphouse1_FD_189073 | JGI IMG/M metagenome (GOLD analysis project Ga0265296, IMG submission 189073) | Groundwater microbial communities from a municipal landfill in Southern Ontario, Canada - Pumphouse #1 | ecosystem: Environmental > Aquatic > Deep subsurface > Groundwater | place... | reverse complement strand
CCATATTGCTCCAAATAATATGTATTTATAACCCGCCCAAAGGCAATTTTTGTTTGACCAACTATTTTTTAACACATATTAAAAATTCTTGCAATAAAAAGATTTGGATACAAATAGACAAAATCCTGATTTTTCACTTAAAACAAGAATTTTAAATTTAATTTATCACTTGATATAAGACATATTCTCTGATATATTCCCACTTCATAATACATACCTTAAATTCGATTTAATTCTTTCTCTTCCTATGAGAAGAATGGTTGAATTTCCTAAAATTAGAAGGGAGAATTCGATGCTTTTCGACTCTATTTTGGGCTTATTTTCCAATGATTTGGCTATTGATCTGGGCACAGCAAATACCCTTGTGTACGTCAAGGGCAAAGGTATTGTCTTGAGCGAGCCATCGGTGGTTGCTGTCCGAAGTAACTATCCAGAAGGTGTTAAAAAGGTTTTGGCAGTGGGGATGGAGGCAAAAAAAATGTTGGGGAGAACCCCTGGAAGCATCGTTGCCATTCGTCCGATGAAAGACGGTGTTATCGCTGACTTTGAGATTACAGAGGCAATGCTTAGATACTTCATAACAAAGATTCATAACCGCCGCGCACTGGTAAGGCCTAGAATCATTATATGTGTTCCTTCCGGTATCACGCAGGTTGAAAAACGCGCTGTCAGGGAAACCGCCGAGTCTGCTGGCGCCAGAGAGGTCTACCTAATAGAGGAACCAATGGCAGCTGCTATCGGAGCAGGGTTGCCCGTTAGTGAGCCTGCCGGGAATATGATTGTTGACATAGGGGGGGGGACCACTGAAGTAGCTGTAATCTCTTTGTCTGGCATCGTTTATAGTCAATCTGTACGCGTTGCTGGTGATAAGATGGATGATGCCATAATTCAATATATTAAAAGGAGGTACAATCTTTTAATAGGGGAAAGAACTGCCGAGTTAGTTAAGGTTACCATAGGTACAGCCTATCCTGATAAAGACGTAAAAACTATGGAAATAAAGGGTAGAGATCTTGTGGCGGGTATCCCCAAAATTTTGCAGATCGATTCAGAAGAGATTAGAACTTCACTGGCAGAGCCTATCAATGCCATAATCGAGGCTGTTAGAATAGCCCTTGAGAGAACCCCTCCAGAATTAGCTGCCGACATTGTAGACAGGGGAATTGTTTTGACCGGCGGGGGTGCTTTATTAAAGAACCTGGACTTGCTTTTAAAAGAAGAAACCGGGCTTCCAATAATACGTGCCGATGATCCTCTGTCTGCTGTAGTTCTAGGCGCTGGAAAGGCTTTGGACGAGCTGCCTCTTTTAAAGGAGATAATGATCCGATCTTAGTGTAAAAAATTTAATAAGGGGAACGATGCTCTCTATATTCAGGAGATATCGAGTAATAGTAATCACTGCCTCTTTCTGTATGGTTGCCATGCTCCTTATCTCCCTAAATATCAAAGAAAGGAAGAAACCCCATCTTTTTGAAAAGATTATTTTCGAGGTCTCTTCTCCTTTTCAAAAGACAATTAAGTCAACTGTAAAAGCTGTAAAAACCCTGTGGGGCAATTATATCTTTCTTGTAAACCTTAAAAAAGAAAATGCCGCTTTAAGCAAAACTATTAGTGCCTTGAAAGAAGAGAACCTTCGTTTAAGGGAAGCGGTTATCGCCAATGTGCGTTTAAGAAAACTCCTCCTCTTCAAAGAGGCATTCAGGAGTCCTATGGTCCCTGCAGAGGTAATTAGTGAGGACCCCTCCAGTTGGTTTAAAACCATCCTTCTCGATAAAGGCAGCAAGGATGGCATTGAAAAAAAGATGGCGGTAGTGACATCGGAGGGAATGATTGGACGTGTCATAGAGGTTTCTAGGTCTGTCTCCAAGGTTCTGTTGTCAACAGATCACAGCAGCGCTATTGACGTTATGGTACAAAGGACCAGGGCTAAGGGAATCCTGGAAGGAAGGGTAAATCAGACATGTCAGTTAAAATATGTCTCGCGTGCCGATGATGTTAGAATGGGAGATGATGTTGTATCCTCTGGTTTAGGAGGAATATTCCCAAAAGGGTTGCTTCTGGGAAGGGTAAGCAAAATAAAAAAAGAAGGCTCTGGGTTGTTCCAATATATTGAGGTAACTCCCAGTGTTGATTTTGCCAAACTTGAAGAGGTCTTCATAGTAATCGGAGATAAGTCCGCATCGGCGAAATAAGTAGATCTCATAGTTTCCTCAATAAAGGTTAGACATGAGGGGGGTTTTTGGCTTCTTATTGTTAGGAATAGTTTTTTTAAGCTTACAAACTACGATTTTGAGCTTTTCCCCCCATATTCCCGTTAAGCCTGACCTTATTATAATAATGGTAGCCTATCTAGGGATATTTCAAGGGCCGGTGAGAGGGATATTTCTCGCTGCCATCTTGGGCTATCTTACGGATACCCTTTCTGGGGGAACAACAGGGCTGTTCACCTTTCTAAGGATTGTAACTTTCTTTCTGACAAAACTGGCCTGTGAAAATCTTTATCTTAAAAATGCTCTCTCTCAAACAATCCTAGTAATAATGCTGAGTATTATTGATGGTATCCTCTTGCTTTCGACCTTGTACGTATTCAGCTCTGTTGAGAACCTATGGATTTTTGTCGTAAGGTTTCTTCCCATCCAGGCTATCTTAACGGGTATATTCAGCCCGCTAATATTCTTAATATTGAATAAAACAGAATTATTGCTTGCGCCTCAATAAAGACCGGATTCTTTTGAGGTTTCTATATTGTCCATCATCTTTTATCGATAAAAGGAATAATACGAAAGGCTCGCCTTATAACTAAAATCAGCAATGTTACTGTATGATAAAGACAATAAAAGAGAATTCAAAAAAAAGCTGTTTTTTTCTATTGTATTCGCAATAGTTGCCTTTACCATCATCCTCTCTAGACTATGGTACCTACAAATACTCCAAGGAAAGAAATTTAAAAGCCTTTCTGAAAATAACCGAATAAGAATAGTTAAAATACCCGCCCCAAGAGGGATTATATTCGATCGAAAGGGTAAGGCTCTGGTAGACAACTATCCTTCTTTTGATCTCTCCATAATACCCGAGGATGTTAATGACCTAGAAAGTACAATAAAAGAACTAAGCGACTTATTAAACGTAAAGGCTGACTTATTTAAGGCGAAGTTAAAAGAGTCCCGGGGCAACCCCCCATTTAAGCCCATAAAGGTAAAAACAAACCTTGATTATAGAGAGGTGGCTATTATTGAAACAAATAAACGGGATCTCCCCGGAATAACAATTGAAATAGAGCCCAAGCGGCTTTACATATTTGACAAATTAGCAGCTCATCTTATTGGATACATGGGGAAAATCAGCGAGTCTCAATTGAAAACAAGGGTTTCATCTGGATACAACATGGTGGACTTAATAGGAAAATACGGCATAGAACATGATTATGAAAGCGTTTTAAGGGGAAGTAACGGGGGAGCTCAGGTTGAGGTTGATGCTGTCGGGAGAAAAGTAAGGGTTTTGCGTGAACTTGAGCCAAATCCTGGTGAAAACATATTCTTAACTATTGAATTAGACATTCAAAAACTTGCAGAAAAGGCTCTCGCTGATATGATAGGTACTGTTATAGTAATGGACCCAAATAATGGGGAGATTCTTGCATTGGCTAGCAGCCCTTCCTTCAATCCAAATATGTTCTCTCTGGGAATCTCTTCGAAAGAGTGGGAAGCCCTCGTAACCAATCCTTATAGTCCGTTAGCAAACAAGGCTATTCAAGGACAATATCCGCCGGGTTCCGTATACAAGATAATTACCGCCATAGCAGGTCTTGAGGAAAAAGTCATTACGCCAGAAACCATCTTTTACTGTGACGGCTCCTACAGGTTCGGCAGGCGAGCATACAGATGCTGGCAAAAGAAAGGACACGGAAGCGTTAATCTTCACCGGGCATTGGTGGAGTCTTGTGATGTTTACTTTTATCAGGTGGGGCAAAGATTGGGAGTGGATAGGATAGCATATTATTCCTCTTTATTTGGTCTTGGCAAACCAACTGGTATTTCCCGCACAAACGAAAAACGTGGCCTGATTCCAACAAGCTTATGGAAGTTAGAGGCCCAGAAATCTCCCTGGCGAGAAAGCGAAACCCTGTCTACGGCAATTGGACAAGGGTTTGTCCTGGTTACACCCCTTCAAATCTTAAATTTAATGTCCTCTATAGCAACCGGGGGTGTACTGTATCGCCCGCAAATAGTTAAAAAAATCGAGTCCCCAGGAGGAGACATTATCAAAGAATTCTTTCCCGAAAAGATGAAAAAAATTCCCATATCTGACAACAGCATTAATTTAATAAAGGATGCTCTTTGGGGTGTGGTTAATGAACGCCTTGGCACCGGATGGAGGGCCAGGATAGAAGGGGCTGATGTTGCGGGAAAGACAGGGACTGCTCAGGTAGTAGGGTTACCAAAAGATTCGGGCAATGAATATGTTCCTTTTGAGCATAGAGATCATGCCTGGTTTTCCGCATTTGCCCCGAAAGATAAACCAAAAGTAGCTATTGTGGTATTGCTGGAACATGGGGGGCATGGAGGTAATAAGGCTGCACAGATTGCCAGAGATATTCTGAAAGGGGCTCTTAAAATTCTAAATAACGACAATTCCTCTTTTTAAGGTAAACCCCGTTAGAAAGTCTTCGGCTTTCCAATGGGGCAAGCAGCGGGGTTTTCTAACGGGGTAAAAATTCTTTATGAAATTTGATCGAAGGTTAGTCTCAAATTTTGATTGGTTTCTTCTTTTAATAACGATAATCATTGCTACTATTGGAATATTTAATATCTATAGTGCAACTTTTGCCGGAAAAGAACCGGGCGGAATGCCCATTTATCTAAAACAGATGTGCTGGATTGTTGTAGGAATCTTTGTAATGTTTCTCTCCTTCTGTGTAGACTATCGTTTGTTAGAGCGCTTCGCCTACCCTTTGTTTACAGTTGCCGTCTTATTGCTAATCCTGGTAATTCCTTTTGGTAAAACTGTTTCCGGTTCAAGGAGATGGCTTGAACTGGGGGGTTTTTCATTACAACCGTCGGAGTTTTTTAAAATCGCCATAATATTCATACTATCAAAGTACTTTAGTAAATATCCCAATTATAGTCTGGGAGCAATTCGTGGTCTTCTTATCCCCTTTCTTATGCTGGCATTGCCGGTTGTCCTTGTTCTTCTTCAACCAGATTTGGGTACGGCTCTTATTATTATCCTGATCTTCCTGTCTCTTTTATTATTCAATGGAATAAAGATGAAAAATATCCTGATAATGTCCTCAGTGTTTTTAGCAGGGCTCCCTCTGTTCTGGCACTATTTAAAAAGTTATCAAAAAATGAGAATCTTAACCTTTGTTAACCCAGACCTCGACCCCCTTGGTTCTGGCTATCATATAATTCAATCAAAGATTGCTATAGGTTCCGGGGCTTTTTGGGGAAAAGGATTCTTAAAAGGAACTCAGAGTCAGTTGCTCTTTCTTCCCGAGCAACATACTGATTTTGTTTTCTCGGTTTTTGCAGAAGAGTGGGGATTTCTGGGGTCTCTCATGGTCGTGTCTCTATATTTACTTGTTGTGCTTTGGGGCTTTAAAATAGCTTCCCATTCGAGAGCGGGTTTTTGTACCTTTTTGACCTTTGGTATAGTTTCTATGTTCTTCTGGCAAATATTCATTAATATAGGCATGTCTCTGGGTATAATCCCTGTGGTTGGGGTTCCATTGCCCCTTATGAGTTATGGAGGATCCTCTACCATATCATTTCTGCTGGGGATTGGTCTCCTCATTAATGTTAGTACAAGAAGATTCTTGTTTTAATTTGTCGTTATAAAAAACCTTTAAATAATTCTTGATAAATGAATTTCTTTTGTTTATTATACCAATGCTGACGGCTTCGTAAAAAGTCCCAATTCCATCACGCTGGCTTTCGCCGGAGTCTAGAAATGCTTGAATTTGCTGGATCCCGGCTTCCGCAGGAATGTTAAGAAAGAGGGTTTCCTGACTTTTTACGACTTCATCAATGCTGTATTTCTAAATCTATTAACAGGTGTTGATAACCCTGTGGAAGAAATAGAATTTTCTTTTTATGGATATTTGGCGAGGCGCATTAGAAAAAATAGAAAAAAATATTGATCCACGTACTTTTGAAAATTGGTTTTTACCTGTAAAATTAGTCTCTATGGACCAGGAAACCATCGAAATAGAAGTACCAAATAAATTCTTTAAGGATTGGTTTTATGAAAACTACCTGCCTCTTATAAAAGAGGCCATATCTACTTTTTCTGATAAAGAATACACCTTTAAGTTTTCTTACTCTAAGCAAAAAAGGGGCTCCCGCCCCCACAATAATAAATCTATAGCAACGAAGGTATCTCCCCCTTTATGCGGTTCGTCAACAGGAGATCCCCTAAACCAAAACTATTCATTTGAAAACTTCGTGGTTGGAAACAGCAACCAATTCGCTCATGCCGCTTCTCTTGCTGTAGCAACTAATCCAGCAAAGGCATATAATCCCCTTTTTATTTATGGAGGCGTCGGTCTTGGAAAGACTCATTTATTAAATGCTATAGGAAGTTTTATAACAAACAAATCTATACAGATATGTTATGTAAGTTCAGAAAATTTCGTGAATGAGTTGATTAATTCTATACGCTATGATAGAATGGCAACATTTAGGGAAAAATTTAGGGGGATAGAGGTTTTACTTATTGATGACATTCAGTTTATCGCCGGGAAAGAAAGAACCCAAGAAGAGTTTTTTCATACCTTCAATTCTCTATATGAATCTCAAAAACAAATAGTTGTAACAAGCGATAAATTCCCAAAAGAAATTCCATCCCTGGAAGAAAGACTTCGCTCTAGATTCGAATGGGGGCTTATTGCTGATATACAACCACCAGAAACAGAAACAAAGATTGCTATTTTAAAGAATAAAGCTTACTCCAATAATATACCACTTCCTGATGACGTGGCTTTTTTTCTTGCAGAAAACATAAAAACCAACATTAGAGAATTGGAAGGCTCCCTTATAAGAATAGGTGCCTTCGCTTCTCTCACCGAAAGTGAAATAAACTTAAATCTTGCAAAGGAAGTTTTAAAAGAAATAATCTTAAACAAGAGCAAAGATATTAGTGTTGACACTATACAAAAAGCTGTTGCCGGTTTTTTTAAGATTAAAGTCTCTGATTTAAATTCTAATAAAAAACTAAAGACATTCTCACTACCAAGACATATAGCAATGTATCTGTCCAGGAAGCTCACCAAGTTTTCTTTTCCCGAGATTGGGACATCCTTTGGAGGAAAAGATCATTCAACAGTAATTTATGCTGTAAATAAAATAAACAAACAGATTGAATCTGATAATTTTATAAAAGAAGCTGTTAGTTCTATTAAAGCTAAATTAGAATAATTGTTTTTCTACAACTATAAATAACTTTTTTCTGTCTATCATCAACAAAAAAAGTAGAGTCATTGTTGGTTCTTAGCTATCTTATTAACAAATTCACAGCCGTTACTATTATTATTTTATATATATTAGTAGTAATAATAATAAACATAGGTTGTTAAAAATGGAAATGATAATTAAAAGAGAGGACTTATTAAAGGTTCTTTTAAAAACACAAGGGATTATTGAAAAAAGAAACGTGATGTCTATATTAGAAAATGTTTTAATAGATGCAAAAAAAGATAGAATGGATTATGCTGCAACAAATCTGGAAGTTGGAATATATGGTAATTGTGAAGTTGAGGTAATAAAAGAAGGAAGGGTGGTGCTGTTAGCTAAAAAGACCCTTGAAATAGTTAGGGAACTGCCAGAAGAAAAGGTATCTTTAAAACTGAAAGAATCTACCCAGGGGGGAGGAAGCATAGAGATTGTTTGTGGAAAAGTTGTGTTTAATCTTATCAGTATGGACCCCAAAGAATTTCCTTCTTTACCGACACATGAAGATGTTAATTTATTTCCAGTAGATATTGATAAGATTAGGGAGATGATTAAAAAGACAATATTTGCTGCTTCTCTGGATGAAAAAAGGCACAACTTAAATGGGGTGTTCTTTGAGAAGACTGGAAAAACAATCAGGATGGTTGCAACAGATGGACATAGACTTTCTATGATGGAAAAAGAAGATGCAGAGACAGAAGGTTTTAAGTTAGATAAAGGAATTATCTTTCCAAGAAAGGGGCTTAATGAGCTCAAGAGGATATTAGAAGATGATAAGGATAACAAAAAGGTGTATATTGGAATAAAGGACAATAATTGTGTTTTTAAGGTAGGCCGGCTATCAATGGTAATGAGACTGCTGGAGGGAGAATTTCCTGATTATAGGAGTTTAATTCCCAGGGATAATGATAAAAAGTTTGTGATTAACAAAAGCAGATTTATAAATTCTTTAAGAAGGGTTTCTTTGGTTTCTGAAGAAAGATTAAAACCCGTTAAATTTTATATTTCTACAGGGAAGATAGGATTGAGAGCAAGCAATGCAGATTATGGGGAGGCATACGATGAAATGGAAATAGACTACAGAGGGCCTGATTTAATAATGGCTTTTAATGCAGGTTATTTTGTTGAAGTCCTGAATATTTTAGATGGAGAAGAAGTGTTAATAGAGTTAAAAGACGCTTTAAGTCCAGCTGTATTAAAATCGAACAATAGTAGTCATATAAGCATAATAATGCCAATGAGGGCATAAAAAAAGACATCAGATATTAGACTAACGGGGAGAAAGTGGCTAGAGATTATACAAAGATAAGAGGTATCTATTTGCGGTTAACAGTTGGCAAAAATGCTTCAAGCTTTATACAACAGTAAGCTTAAGCTTGCTGTTGTAATGCCTGCTGTTGCAATTAAACCGTGAACCGTGAACCGTGAACCGTGAACCGTAAACTGAGAACTGTGAACGGTTACTTTTTTTAGGGTAGACAAAGAGGAGGTGGTTGAATTGATAAACTTAAATTATACACTATTTATTCAAATTATAGTTTTTCTTACAGTTTTATGGGTATTGACTAGATTTCTTTTTAGACCGGTTATTAATACCTTAGATGAAAGGCTGGAAAAGATAGAGGGCTTAAACAAAAAGGGGAAAGAAATAGAAGAAGAGGTTAAAAAGAAGACAGCGGGGTATGAAGACAAACTTAAAGAAGCGAGACATAGAGCACTAGAAATGAGAGAAGGTTTAAAAAAAGATGGTTTAGAAGAAGAAAAGAAGACAATAAATGCCGCCGCAAAAGAGGCAAAAGACATTATAGAAGAGAAGAAGGGGGGGATATATAAAGACATAGAACGCGTAAAAAGCGAGCTGGGGAAACGAATAGAGGAAAATTCCCGAGATATAGCAGAAAAGGTTTTGGGAAGGAGAATAGAGTGATGGATAAGGAGACGTGGGGCTTAATATGGAAAGCCACAAACTTTATAATTTTGGTCGTGCTTCTTTATAAACTTCTAGCCAATCGTATAAAGACCTATTTTAAAAATAGAAGCTCAAGTATAGAAAAAGCCATAAGAGAAGCAGAAAAAATAAAGAAAGAAGCAGAAAAGAAGTATGAAGGATTAAAAGAAAAACTACAAAACATAGACAAAGAGGCAGAAAACATTGCAGAGCTTTTTAGAAAGGAAGGCTTGGCTGAAAAAGAGAGGATCATAGAAAGCGCAAAAAAAGAGGCAGAGAAGATAAAAAGACAGGCCGTACAAACAATAGAGCAGGAAGTAACAAGAGCAAAAGGGATGATTAGAAAAGAGTTTGCCGAATCAATGGTCAAAACGGCAGCAGACCTAATAAGTAAAAAGCAAAACGATAACGATAACGAGAGGATTGTAAAAGAATACATAGAAAAGGTGGTAAAGTTAAATTGATAAGCACTGGAATTACAAGACGATATGCAGAAGCACTAATCAGTATTGGAGCAGAGGAAAATAGTTGTGAAAAGTTCGAGTCCGAACTTACAAAAATAAACAATACTCTGGATGAAAATATTGAATTAAGAAATGTTCTATATGGCTCCGTATATCCAATAAAGGACAGAAAAGGGATATTGAAGGAAATTATTAAACGACTTGACGTTTCAAAAAACGTTGAGAACTTTTTGAATCTTCTAATAGACAAGAAGAGAATTGAGTTTCTTCCGTATATCTTAAAAAGGTATCGGGAGATACTCGACCAGATTGTCGGCAGAGTCAGGGCTAAAGTCATTGTCGCAAAAAATATGCCCGAAGAGCTGGTTTCTAAGCTCAAAGAATCTCTGGAAAGGCACTCCGGGAAAGAAGTATTGTTAGAAATACAAAAGGATCCGACTATCATAGGTGGTGTAATAACGAAGTTGGGAAATGTTATCTTTGATGGCAGCATCAGGACACAGCTTGAAAAGGTGAAGAAATCAATAGTAAGGGGGGAAGAGGGTTAAATGCAGATTAGAGCGGAGGAGATAAGCGAAATAATCAAAAAGCAGATAAAGGAATACGACAGAGAGATAGATGTTAGCGAAACGGGCACTGTACTCTCAGTCGGGGATGGAATTGCCAGGATATATGGTTTGGAAAATGCTATGGCAGGGGAACTAATAGAGTTTCCGGGGGAAATCTATGGCATGGTTTTAAATCTAGAAGAGGATAATGTTGGGGTAGCTATACTGGGGGAAGATCTCCATATTAAAGAGGGAGATACGGTAAAGAGGACAAACAGGATAACAGAGGTACCCGTGGGTGAAGAACTTGTGGGAAGAGTTGTGAATGCCATTGGTCAGCCTTTGGATGGCAAGGGTTCTATTGACACCAAAGAGTTCCGGTCTGTAGAAGCGAAGGCACCCGGTGTTGTTGCCAGAACCCCGGTTAAGGAACCCTTACAAACAGGCCTTAAAGCTATTGATTCTATGATACCCATTGGCAGGGGACAAAGAGAACTCATTATCGGGGATAGGCAGACAGGTAAGACAGCTGTGTTAATTGATACTATTATAAATCAGAAAGACACAGATGTCTTTTGTATCTATGTTGCGATAGGACAAAAGAAGTCAACTATAGCCAGGGTTTTCGATACATTAGATAAGTTTGGCGCCATGGACTATACGACTATAATCTGTGCAGCAGCATCTGACCCTGCCCCATTACAGTTTATCGCCCCGTATGCAGGTTGCGCCATGGGAGAGTATTTTAGGGATAAAGGCAAACACGCCCTGGTTATATATGATGATCTATCGAAACACGCTGTTGCCTATAGACAGATGTCGCTTCTTTTAAGGCGCCCCCCAGGAAGGGAGGCATATCCCGGAGACATATTCTATTTGCACTCAAGATTGCTGGAGAGAGCGGCAAAGATGAATGAAAAATTAGGGAGCGGTTCCCTGACAGCCCTGCCTGTTATTGAAACCCAGGCAGGGGATGTTTCTGCCTACATTCCAACAAATGTCATATCTATTACGGATGGTCAGATATACCTCGAACCCGATCTCTTTTATGCAGGGATAAGACCCGCAATTAATGTGGGATTATCCGTCTCAAGGGTTGGTGGGAATGCCCAGAACAAAGCAATGAAGCAGGTTGCCGGAAGCTTGAGGCTGGATTTAGCTCAATATCGTGAACTGGCGGCATTTGCCCAATTTGGAAGCGATTTGGATAAGGCTACACAAGCTCAGTTGGCAAGGGGAAGCAGGTTGACGGAGCTGTTGAAGCAGGGGCAGTATAAACCAATTCCTGTGGAAAAACAGATCTTGATTATTTATGCCGGCACAAAAGGGTTTGTTGATGAATATCCCGAGCATGTTCTGGGAAAATATGAAGAACAGCTTTTCAAGTTCTTCGATGAAAAGCACGGAGATATTTTGGCAGAGATTAAAGAGAAAAAGGAAATTGATAGTGCGCTTGATGACAAGACAAAGAAAGCGCTGACCGAATTTAAAGGAATGTTTACCCCTTGAGAGGTTGAGTTGATATGGCCACATTAAGAGATATAAGAAGAAGGATAGGCAGTGTTAAAAATACACAGACAATAACTCGGGCTATGCAGATGGTTGCTGCAGCCAAATTGAGACGGGCACAGGATAACGCGTTAAAAGCTCGGCCGTATGCAGAAAAGATGGGGGAGGTATTAAGCAGCTTGGCGCTGAGGACGCGAGGAGAAGCCCACCCGCTCCTTGAGAGAAGAGAGGTAAAGAGAGTTAGAATGATAGTAATTGCGGCAGAACGGGGGCTTTGTGGGGCATTTAACAACAATGTGCTCTCTAGGGCAGAGAGGATTATGAAAGAGAATAAAGAGAGGTCTTTAGAGACATCTCTGGTAGTGATTGGCATAAAGGGAAGAGATTATTTTAGAAGGAAAAGATATGACAGACACAAAGAGTACTTAGGTGTCCTTGGTGATTTAAAATACAGTCTTGCCTCTGACATTGGGCGGGAGATTGTAGAGTCCTATGGAAACAAAGTAGTTGACGAGATCAGTCTGGTCTATACAAAATTTCGTTCCACGATGAGACAAGAGGTAGCCGTAGAGACACTTTTACCAATTAAGCCTATGGAAACAGAACCAGGGGAATCGGTTATAGATTATATCTACGAGCCTGATGAAGAAAGGATATTGAAAGAGATCCTTCCACGGTACATTGAGGTTCAGATATTCAAGGCATTGTTGGAGTCAGTAGCCAGTGAACATGCAGCAAGGATGATGGCTATGGAGGCGGCAACCAAAAATGCCGGTGAATTGATTGACAGCCTCACATTATCCTACAATAAAGCAAGGCAGGCGGCTATCACAAAGGAGATGTTGGATATTGTAGGTGGATCGGAAGCATTAAAATAAGGGTTACTGTTCAGCCACAGATTCACACAGATGAACGCAGATAGGTTTAAACATATTGAATTTTAGCAGAAAACCAGAATTCAAAAGGAGTAGTTGCAATAAAAGAAAAATATCAGCGAGGACCAGCGTAGATCGGTGGCCGAGTAATTACAAATAAGGAACAAGGAGGAGGAATAGAGGACGATGGAAACGAAGGGAAAAGTTGTACAGATTATTGGTCCGGTAGTTGATGTCAGATTTAGAGAGGAAAGCCTTCCCCCTATATACGGCGCAATAGAATTAACAAACCCGGCCATAAGCGATAAATTAGGCAACCTTATTGTAGAGGTAGCGCAACACGTGGGAGACAACACAGTAAGGTGTCTCGCCATGGACATAACCGATGGTTTGACTAGAGGAATGGAGGCTGTGTATAGGGGTAATCAGATTACTATGCCTGTGGGAAAAGAGACTTTAGGCAGAGTGATAAATGTAATCGGGGAGCCTGTGGATGAAATGGGGCCTATCGGCGAAAAGAAGAGATATCCTATACATCGTCCTGCCCCCTCTTTTCTTGATCAAGACACTTCTGTTGTGCCATTCGAGACAGGGATTAAGGTAATCGACCTGTTGGAACCATACCCCCGAGGAGGAAAGGTAGGATTATTTGGGGGTGCAGGGGTCGGGAAAACCGTTATAATCATGGAATTAATTCACAACATTGCCAGAGAACATGGTGGTTTCTCTGTATTTGGTGGGGTTGGAGAGCGGACCAGAGAGGGTAACGATCTATGGTTAGAGATGAAGGAATCAAAGGTTCTAGACAAGACTGCTCTTATTTATGGCCAAATGACCGAGACCCCCGGGGCCAGAGCAAGGGTGGGGCTTTCTGCACTAACCGCAGCTGAATACTTCAGGGACGAAGAAGGACTGGACGTCCTGCTATTCATAGACAATATCTTTAGATTTACACAGGCAGGATCAGAGGTTTCCGCCTTGCTGGGACGCATGCCGTCGGCTGTGGGCTATCAGCCTACTCTGGCAACCGATCTAGGAGAGCTGGAAGAAAGGATTACGTCAACGAAGAATGGCTCAATTACGTCAGTTCAAGCGGTCTATGTTCCTGCAGATGACCTGACCGATCCGGCTCCGGCAACTACCTTTGCTCACCTGGATGCAACATCTGTTTTGTCTCGACAAATCGCAGAGCTGGGAATATATCCTGCTGTTGATCCCCTTGATTCCACATCTAGGATCCTTGATCCCCAGATACTGGGAGAGGAGCATTATAGGGTAGCCAGGGAGGTTCAGACAATTCTTCAACGGTATAAGAACCTTCAAGATATTATTGCCATCCTTGGGATGGAGGAGCTTTCTGAAGAGGATAAGCTCATAGTGACGAGGGCAAGGAAGATTCAGAGATTTCTATCTCAGCCATTCTTTGTAGCTGCAGAATTTACCGGCACAAAAGGGGTGTATGTTAAAACAGAGGATACGATAAAGGGCTTTAGAGAGATAGTAGAAGGGAAGCATGATGATCTTCCAGAGCAGGCATTCTATATGGTAGGGACGATAGAGGATGCACTTCAAAAAGCAGAGCGGTTGATGGCTGCATAACGAATTGAGGGAGAGATGTCTGTGGAAGGGAAAATTCTTTTGGAGGTAGTTACACCAGAAAAGTCTGTAATAAAGGAGGAGGTTAGTGAAATAACCGCCCCTGGAGAAGAGGGCGAATTCGGGGTTCTTCCCGGGCATACCCCTTTTATTACAACATTGAAAATTGGAGAAATTAAATACCGGAAAAATGGAAGCCCAAGCTATCTTGCAGTGAACTGGGGTTTTGCAGAGGTGACAGCCAACAGGGTTTATATCTTGGTTGAGACTGCTGAAAAAGCTGAGCAGATAGATTTAAAAAGGGCTGAAGCGGCCAGAGCCAGGGCAGAAGACAGAATTAAAAAGGCAGGTAAGGAAGAGATAGACTATGCAAGAGCCCAGGCGGCGTTGAGCAGGGCTCTAGTGAGGCTCCAGGTTGCTTCAAGGGCGAGATAACCCCGAGGCCATATCCCTTAAAGAGGGGACGGGTTTAAAAACCCTGTCCCTTTTTTATTTTAGTAAGCAACAGATACGAGCACCCAACAACTTTATCGGCACCACTTTATTTGGCTAAGCCGGTACAGTTTTTTAAGAAAAGGGTCGATGTGAAAGAGATAGCCACTGTGATATTGGCTGCTGGTAAGGGCACAAGGATGAAGTCCAATCTGGTGAAGGTGCTTCATCCATTGATGGGTGAGCCCATGTTGTCCTTCCCTATAGAGGTGGCCAGAAAGATAAATTCTCAGGATATTATACTGGTAACGGGCTATCAGTCGGAGCTTATAAGGGAGAGGCTTAAGGGGGAAGGGCTAACTTTTGTCGAACAGAAAGAGCAGCTGGGTACAGGGCATGCTGTTTTGTGTACAAAAGACACCCTGAAGGATTTTAAAGGAGACATATTAATACTCTGTGGCGATGTGCCCCTAATCAAGGAGGACACTATCAGGGCATTGATAGAGGTTCATCAAGGAGGAAAATCCGGGGTTGCCGTTTTAACAACAAAACTCCCGAATCCTGAGGGTTATGGAAGGATAATTAGAGGTGATGACGGCGAGATTTTAAGGATTGTGGAAGAGAAGGATGCTACCGATCTGGAGAGAAAAGTTAAGGAAGTCAATACAGGGATATACTGTGCAAAAGCGAGCTATCTGTTTCATGCCCTACAAATGGTTGGCAGAGAAAATAAGCAGTCAGAGTATTATTTGACCGATGTCGTAGCGATAGCCACAGAGGATGATGATAAGGCGAAGGGCTTTTTAGCAGAAGACCCTTTTGAGGTTATGGGGATAAACAATAGAGCGGAACTGGCAAAGGCGAACGAGGTCATTAGAAAAGATATCCTCTATAAACTAATGATGGAAGGGGTAGGCATTATGGATCCTCAGACGACATTCATAGAAAGGGGCGTCAGGATAGGAAGAGACACGGTGATTTATCCCAATTGTTATATACAGGGCAACTCGCAAATAGGGAAAGAATGCACAATTGAACCCGGATCCATGATTGCCAATTCTATAATTGGTGATAGTGTCATCATAAAGTCTTGTTGTGTTATCAGTGATAGTAAGATAGCCAATAGAGTTATAATCGGCCCGTTTGCCCATTTGAGACCCGATACAGAGTTAGAGGATAGGGTTAAGATAGGAAATTTTGTGGAGATTAAGAAGACAAAGATTGGAGAAGGAAGCAAGGCCTCTCACCTCAGCTATTTAGGAGACGCCATACTGGGCAGGGGGGTAAATGTTGGGGCAGGAACCATTACCTGCAACTACGATGGATTGAAAAAACATCAGACAATCATAGAAGACAATGTATTTATAGGGAGCGATACCCAATTTGTAGCACCCGTTAAGATCGGTGAAGGGGCATACATCGGAGCAGGGTCAACTATCACAGAGGATGTGCCCTCAGGCAGTCTGGCATTGAGCCGGGCAAAACAGGTGACCAAGAAGAGGAAGTAAAATAGAGGCATAATTATGTGCGGCATTATAGGCTACATAGGAAAGAGGAAGAGTGTCCCCATCCTGTTAGAGGGCCTCAAGAGGCTTGAGTACAGGGGATATGACTCGGCAGGGATCGCTGTTTTTGATAATGGGGACATTGAAGTACGCCGCTGTAAGGGAAAGATAAAAAATCTGGAGGATTCTATAAGAAACGAGGTTTTTTGTGGAAGCGTTGGCATAGGGCATACAAGGTGGGCAACCCACGGTAGGCCCTCTGAGGAAAATGCCCACCCCCATAAAGCCGGTGGGGTGGCAGTTGTACATAATGGTATAATAGAGAATTATGTCGAGTTGAAAGAGTCCTTGATCTCCGAAGGGTGTAAGTTTCAATCCGAGACAGACACTGAGATTATATCCCATCTCATAGATAGGTTTATTGCTGCAGGGGAAGACCTTGAGTCTGCAGTGAGAAATGCCCTCAAAAAACTGAAGGGGTCCTATGCCATAGCCGTTCTCTATGAGAAAGAGCCAAGAAGGCTTATTGCTGCGAAGAAGGAAAGTCCATTAGTGATAGGCTTAGGGGAGGATGAATTCTTTGTAGCGTCTGACATTCCTGCAATTCTGAATCACACAAGAAGGGTAATCTTCTTGGATGACAACGAGATGGCAGTTCTGTCGGACGAAGGGGCAAGGATAACTTCTCTTGAAGGCAAGAAGATCAACAGAGACCCCAAGGAGATTCTCTGGGACCCCGTTATGGCGGAAAAAGAAGGCTATAAGCACTTTATGCTAAAGGAGATCTTTGAGCAACCCCGGTCTATAACCGATACTATAAGAGGAAGGATTTTCAAAGACAGGGGTGAGGTTTCCCTGGAAGAGATGAATATCTCCCATGGGGAATTGAGCAAGATAAACCGCATACTCCTGGTTGCCTGCGGCACATCTTTCCATGCTGCCCTGGTAGGAGAATTTATGATTGAGGAATTTTGTCGAATTCCTGTTGAAGTAGACTTGGGGTCGGAGTTTCGTTATCGAGATCCAATAATAGATGAGGCTACCCTCTCGATCTTTATTTCTCAATCCGGGGAGACAGCAGATACTCTGGCGGCATTAAAAGAGACAAAGAGAAAAGGGGGAAGAACCCTCTCAATCTGTAATGTGGTGGATAGCAGTATCGTTCGCGAATCTCACGGGGTAATATATACCCATGCCGGGCCAGAGATAGGTGTGGCATCTACCAAAGCATTTACTACCCAACTGGCGGCACTTTATCTTCTAACTCTTTATCTAGCCAAAATCAAAAAGAGTATCACAGCGAGAAAAACAAAGAATATTCTAGGAGAGCTAGCCAAGATCCCCCATCATATTGAAGACATTCTGGAACGAGAAGGGGAGATCAAGGAGATGGCCAAGAAGTATTTCCGTTGCCAGAACTTTCTATACTTAGGGAGGGGAATAAATTATCCTCTTGCCTTAGAAGGGGCATTGAAGCTAAAGGAGATTTCATATATCCATGCAGAGGGTTACCCGGCGGGCGAAATGAAGCACGGCCCCATTGCACTAATCGACAATGATATGCCAGTGGTGGTCCTGGTATCAAACGATATATCTTATGAAAAGATTGTAAGCAACATTGAAGAGGTAAAGGCGAGGCGAGGGAAGACAATTGCAGTAGCAAGCATATCCCGCAGAGAGATTGCAAAGAAAGTCGACGATGTGTTTTTTATTCCTCAGACAATACCATCCTTAACCCCCATTTTGTTTGCCATTCCCCTCCAGCTTTTGGCATATCATATTGCGGTGCTGAGGGGAACAGATGTTGATCAGCCTAGAAACCTGGCAAAAAGTGTGACAGTGGAGTGAGGTTTTAAGCTAGGACAAGGGAATGAAGATAACCAAAGAAGAGGTTGATAAGGTAGCAAAATTGGCCCGTCTGGGATTTACAGAGGAGGAAAAGGAAAAGTTTGCCAGTCAACTAAACTCTATTCTCGTTTATTTTGACAAGCTGGGAGAAGTGGATACAAGAGGAATTGAACCTACCTCCTATGCTAGCGCCATAAGCAATGTATTTAGGGATGATAAGGTTGAATCGTCTGTCTCGAAAGAAGAGTCCTTATTGAATGCCCCTGATGGGAAGAGAGACTGTTTCAGGGTTCCCAGGATTATAGAGTGAAAGAGGACTAAGAGATATGGAATTGTATAGATTGACCATACACGAATTACAAGAGATGTTGAGGAAAGGGGAAGTTACTTCAAGGGATATAACAGAGTCTGTATTCAGAAGAATAGAGGAGGTTGAGGGAAAGACAAGAGCCTTTATCACGTTGATGAAAGAGAAAGGATTTGAGCAGGCAGAGATGGCCGACATGAGAATCAAAGAAGGTAAGCAAAGTAGGCTAACGGGAATTCCTCTGGCGATAAAGGACAACATGTGTATAAAAGGGATAAAGACTACCTGTGGTTCAAAGATACTGGAGAATTACATACCTCCATATAATGGGACTGTAATCGAGAGATTAAAGGAACACCTGCCGGTTTTTATTGGCAAGACCAATATGGATGAGTTTGCTATGGGGTCGTCTACTGAAACATCGTATTTTGGCGTAACCCGCAATCCCTGGGATCTAGAAAGAATCCCCGGGGGGTCCAGCGGTGGTTCTGCAAGTGCAGTTGCTGCAGATGAGTGTATTGCAGCCCTGGGGTCTGATACCGGAGGGTCCATCAGACAGCCGGCGGCATGCTGTGGCATAGTCGGTCTAAAGCCGACCTACGGACGAGTGTCCCGTTTTGGATTGGTGGCATTTGCCTCTTCCCTGGACCAGATTGGTCCTATGACAAAGGATGTCAGAGACTGTAGTATCCTGTTGTCGGTTATAAGCGGTCATGACAAATTGGATTCCACTTCTATAGACCTTGAAGCGGCTGATTATGAAAAGTATCTTGGGATGGATATAAAGGGGTTAAAGATAGGAATCCCCATGGAGTATTTTATAGAAGGGATTGCCCCGGATGTAGACAAGTCTTTATGGAGTGCGGTAAAAGAGCTGGAGAAATTGGGGGCAACTTACAAAGAGATCTCCTTGCCCCATAGTGAGCACGCAGTAGCGGTCTATTATCTAATTGCACCGGCAGAGGCGAGTTCTAACCTGGCTCGTTATGACGGCGTAAAATACGGGTATAGAGCTTCTGGGACTAAGGGATTAATGGACATGTATACCCAGACCAGATCTGAAGGGTTTGGACAAGAGGTTAAGCGGCGGATCATGCTCGGCACCTATGCCCTTTCTGCAGGGTACTACGACGCCTATTATAAAAAGGCGTCGCAGGTGAGAACCCTTATAAAGAGAGACTTTGATGAAGCCTTTAAGGAATGCGATGTGCTACTCACCCCTACCGCTCCGACTCCTGCCTTCAAGATTGGAGAAAAGACAGATAATCCCTTGCAAATGTACCTTTCCGATATATTTACAATCCCGGCAAATCTCGCCGGGATTCCTGGCATATCCATCCCCTGCGGTTTTAGCAGAGAAGGATTGCCTATAGGATTACAGCTTTTGGGGAAACATTTTGATGAAGGTAGACTTCTACAGGTGGCCTATGCATTCGAACAGCATACCGACTATCATCTAAAAAAACCGGTTATTGGGCCTTCGAACAGAAGATAAAGACCTCGGTCAGAATCAGCCGGATAGTCGACCTTTATGATGCTCTCGCAAAAATACTGGATTTCCGTTCTTATCAAACTCGCCTTTCTTAAATCTTGGACAACTGTGCCCGTTAAAAATCCAGTGGGTTTTTGCTATTTATTTTCCTCTAATTAGCGGTCAGGATGATAAGCTTTCAAGCGATCATGAATTGAGCTAAGGGGCTGTGTATTACGACCAGAGGGCGGAGGGTTTCTGGGCTTTTCGCCATGGTTCCGCCTGAGGTCAGACGCGAGTTTGTTTTAACAATCAAATCCCCGTCGGTGTGGGAACGTCGCTGTTTGGCCGACAGAAAACCGCAGGAAATTGTTCATAATGTTAGGCAGTTTCTTTCGCTCGTCCTTCAATAAACAACAAAATTTAAGACGCATTGGCATAAGGAGAAGTATATGTTTCGTCCTCAGATTAAAGTTGTCGACTGTACAGTTCGCGACGGCGGATTAATGAACAAGTGGCAGTTCGAAGACGATTTCGTACGGCAGGTCTACCTGGCCTGTAGTGAAGCCGGTATTGATTATATGGAGATAGGATATTTGAGCTCAGAGTCCGCCTTTTCTCGCGATGTGTACGGCTCATGGCGGTTTTGCGCGGAAGAAGATTTGCAGCGGGTTATCGGTGACGATGAGAAGAAGATCAAGCTTTCCGCCATGGCTGATATCGGCCGCATTGACTATGACGATATTCCACCCAAATCCGAAAGCTCTCTGGATATGGTTCGCGTGGCCTGTTACGTGCACCAGATCGACGCTGCTATTGCACTGGCCCATCACTGTCAGGCCAAGGGTTATGAGACTACTATCAACGTGATGGCTGTCTCAACCGTCGGGCCGCGAGACCTGCGGGAGGCACTGGACGATCTGTCCCAAAGCCGAGTTCCTGTCATCTATCTGGTCGACAGCTTCGGTGCCTTTTATTCCGAGGACATCGATGTTTTAGCCAAACATTATATGGATCGCATGCCCGATAAAACCATCGGCATTCATTGCCATAACAATCAGCAACTCGCCTTTGCCAACACTATCGCTGCTATCATCAATGGGGTCAATTACTTGGACGGCAGCCTGTACGGCATAGGCCGCGGGGCAGGCAATTGCCCATTGGAGCTGCTGGTCTCGTTTCTGAAAAACCCTAAATTCAAGGTGCGCCCACTCATCGAAGTTATCGAATCTCATATCATCCCCTTGCGCAAAAAGATCGATTGGGGCTACTTTATCCCATACATGGTCACTGGTATGCTAAATCAACATCCCCGTGCAGCCATGGCCCATATGGAGTCGGATGAGAAAGAATGTATCACCGACTTTTTCAACCAGACGATCTGTTCCATTGATCTGGTTTGACATCCTCTCTCCCTGGAGATACCCGATAGTAGGATGAGCGGGATCGAAAGACACGCAGGGCAAACTATTTGAAGCTA
>Ga0265296_1002020_pt1 | contig 21439 bp, 15 predicted proteins | sample MunlanPumphouse1_FD_189073 | JGI IMG/M metagenome (GOLD analysis project Ga0265296, IMG submission 189073) | Groundwater microbial communities from a municipal landfill in Southern Ontario, Canada - Pumphouse #1 | ecosystem: Environmental > Aquatic > Deep subsurface > Groundwater | place... | reverse complement strand
GCGAGGTCGATCATAATGGACCCGTCCTGGGTTGCGAACGCCTCCGGTCGCGACGAGCCCAGGTCCATGACCTCCGCGGGCTTGTGTGTCAGAAAGGCCCGCAGCGCGGTCGTCTCCGCGCGACCGGCATCCACGAGTGCGAGAAGCTGGCGCCAAGCCTCCTCGCGCAGGTCGGTCGCCGAAGCACACCAGGCGATGATCTGGTTCCCGAGATCGTGGTCCTCAAGTTCTGCGACGCGCTTCAGCCCGAGTTCCATTGAGGCACGCACATACCGATGCCGCAGATCCTCCCCCACCCCGTCGGCCATATTCCGAAGGGCGAACAGCGCTGCGCGGAACCGACGCTCCGGAAGGGCGGCGGTCTCCGCAAGCTGGTTGGCCAGGCGGAGGAGGCGCTCCGGATCGGCAAGGGCCAGGCCGTGGAAGACCGAGCCCACGTGCGCGGGGGACGGTGCCATCAGCAGCTCCTCGTCGGTGAACGATGCATGGCAGAAGACGAAGCAGCAGCTCGTCCACGACCAGACCGTGCTCTCGCGCGAGCTGTCACCCCAGATCTCGCCGAGCCGCGTGCCGTCGGTGTGCCAGGCGCCAAGCGCGTCGAGCAGGAGCAGGCGGTCGCTCGCTAGCAGCGACTCCACGAAGGCCTTGAAGCCCTGGAACTCGAACTGCCACTCGCTTCTCGCGAAGCGCATCGGGACCGACAGGTCGTTCTCCCTGAAGTCATAGCCGGACGCGGCCCTGACGGCGATTCGGAGCACCTTGATCGAGAACTCCCCGCGCCACTCGGCATCGACCACGGATGGCGACAGCGAGAAGCCCCAGAGACCGTGCGATCCGGCGCGCTCGAACATCGCCAGGACACGCTCCTCGCCGTCCTTGGGGAAGGGAAGCGCGCAGACGCAGTCTAGTAGATTGGAGGCGGTCCGGTCCTCGGCCTTGTCGAGGAGTTCCCACATCGCGGCGATCCCGACCGTGTCGTCCTCTGCGGCGATCCGCTCGCATGTCGCGAAGATGATAGGCCAGGCGGTGTCGTGTCCCTCGTGGCGCCAGCGCCTGCCCTCCACCTCGAGGAAGGAGACGTCGATCGACCGCGCGACGAGATGCTCGAACAGCGAGTCGTATCGGAAGCCGATGCGAGAGCCCTCGCTCACGAGCAGGTGCTCGCGGACCAGTTCGCTGAAGCCCGGCTCGCGCGTCACCGGATCGGACCGCGCGACCGATCGAACGCTTTGGCGAAGGCATGTGGCCGCGACGCGCTCGAGCGTTCCCTCGACGACCTCCGCGGCTTCACCTGCCCGGGAGGCCGCAAGCCCGCAGTCGCGACGGATCCACTCATCAAATAGCCGCCAGCGCGAGAGCCTGGCGCCGTCGAGTTCCTCGCGGAGTTCGGCCGCGATCCCCAGCAGCAGGGGGTTTCGCACGTGCTCCGCCCCGCCCGGCCGCCGGGAGAACCGCAGATCGACGAAGGCCTGCCGCTCGTCGTCACTGAACTCCCCGATCTGGAACCCAACGGAGCTGTCGCCTTCCTCACCCTGCCCGTGGAAGGCACCCTTCGGCACGCGCGAGCGCAGGTCCGTCCACGCCTCGGGACGACAGGTGATGACCAGCTTGCATCCCTCCGCGTCGCGCAGCGCGTTGGGGAGCCACACATCCCGCATTGCTGTGGGCGAGAGCTGGGACTCGTTCAGCCCGTCGACGATGACCAGCGGGGCGGGACCGCTCCGAGCCATGGCCGCGAGATCGGGAATGCCATCGGCGAAAGCGACTCCGACGTCCCGGAGCTTGGATGCGACCAGATCGTTCAGGCTCCCCGTCGCTGCATCGATCTCCATCCCCCTGAGGAACAGCGTCGGCCTGTCGACGATCTCGGCCGCCATGGTCGCGAGCGCCGTCGACTTGCCAAGCCCGGATCGGTCCACGACGGCCCAAACCGCCGCGTCGTCCTTGAGGAAACGAACTAGCTCCTCCTGCAGCCGCGGTCGGGCCACCGTCCGCTGCGGATCGAGGAGCCGCTCCCGCGACATACGGTCCACCTCCGCCCGCGTCGCCGCCCGGCACCAGAGGAGCGCGGCGGGCGCATTCGGATGCGGTCCATATCGGGGCGTGAGATCCTCGGCCTGGCGAAGCACACCGCCGATGACCTGATCGTCCACGAGAGCGTTGAGGGGGAGGGTGAATCCGGACGGTCCCGAGAGGCCAGTGACCGAGGAGAAATTCGCGACGGTGATGCCGGCGACCGCGCCGCTCTCCCGGTCGACCACGGGCCCGCCGCTGTGGCCGGGCGACACGAACGCGTCCGCAAGCGCCCACGCCTCCGGCAGGTGATACGAGCGGCCGTGCGCCTCGTATCCGATCGCGCCGCGTCCGCTGACCCGGCCGGTGCCGAACAGCGCTCCGGTCAGTCCCGGTTCCAGCGGGAAGCCCGCCACGATGACCTGGTCCGGCCGCGTCCAGGACACCGGCAGTCCGTCGACGTCGCCGCCGATCTCGAGCAGGGCGACATCGTGCATCTCCCCGATCCGCACGGCCGCGACTGGGAACGGCCCGGCCATCAGATCGTCGGCGGGCCGATCGCCGACCACGTGGGCGCAAGTCAGGATGGCGCCTCGCACCGCGAAGCCCGAACCAAGCGGGCGTCCCTCGCGATCTGCGATGCGGAAGAGCCTGTGCCCTATGTGTCGTTCGAGTGCCTCGGCGCCCCCCGCGCTCACCTCGCTACCTTGACCTTGAAGGTGACCTCGACCGCCCCCTCGATCGTGGTCTGCGCGATGATGAACTGACCCGTGCCGGAGGCCTTGAGTCCGATCTTCACCTCGGCTTCCTCGACGCCGGCCCCCTCCAGCGACGCCCTGACCGCCTCGCCAACCGCTCCGATCATCTTGAGTGATTCCTCGAAGGTCGTGGCGACCTTGGCGGGGATCGAGCCAAGTCGGGTCCCGACGGGCTGCACGCCGGCGCCACGCGGGCCGCCGCGGTCCGAGACCTCCACGATGATCGGCACGTCTCCCGCGAACTCGATAAGCTCTGGCATCAATCCCTCCTGTTCCCGCCGACCGGTCGGCCCGCCGTCCGCGAGGCCGTTCTCCCGCCATCGTGGATCAGGGCGTCCTGCACGGCCCGATTGCGCCCGTGATCCTACGGCTTAGAAACTCCCTGTCGAGGTTCTTCTCCTGGGTCTTCATGGCCTTCAGCAGTTCATCCCTCTTCGCCCGGAAGTCGGCCAGGCGCCGCGGCACGCGGCTGGCCGGCGTCCTTGAGGAAGGTCATGTAGGCAAGCACGTCGTCCTCGGCGTTGTTCATGCAGGCGCCGAGTTTCGGCCATCTGGCGCGCAGCTGGTCGGCGACATGGCGCCAGGTCTGGATGGCGGCGGCATGGTCCGGCTGGAGGAAGACCTGCCGGATGGCGGCGGCGACCATGGTGTTCTGGCCCTTGGGCACGTGCGCCAACGCATTGCGCATGAAGTGGACGCGGCAGCGCTGCCAGGTGGCGCCGACGCGGGTGATGGATGCCTTTAGCCCTTCGTGCGCGTCGGAGATGACCAGCTTCACGCCCTTCAGCCCGCGCCGGACGAGATCGCGCAGGAAGGTCGACCAGAACGGCTCGGCCTCGCTCGGGTCGATGTGCAGCCTGACGATCTCGCGCTTGGGGGCCGGCGCCGATGAGGCCGTCGACGTCGGCCTCCATGATGATCTGCAGCACGCTCTCGGCGACGCTGCGCAGGAAATCGCCGTCTCCGATCTTTGCCATGAGCTCGGCAAGGCTCTTCCGAGCGAAGTCGAGGGGCGATAGTCTGTCGTCGGTCACTGGGAACTACTCCTCGGGTGTTGGTGAAGCTCGACACTTCCACCTTAACTGATGAGCCCGGTGGCCACCGAGACATCGACGCCGGGGTGGGGCCTCGGCCCGACCCCAGCAACACCGTCATCTACACCGGGAAATTACACCACGAACGCGGACGCTAGCGAGGCGAGCGTGGGTTGCACCCTTTACGGCTGTCGCGACAGGATGGGCGAGCCTGCTAAGCGGCAGCGACGAGCGTAAGAGTGGACTGAGTTTGCTTTGATTTAGCTGGCATGATCGTATTTAAAATGCTGGGCACACGGAGGCTTTGGCTTTGAATTTTATTAAGAAGTATCTGCCGACCGTGCAGGGCCGTGTCCTGCTCGGCTTCGCTTTTGTGGGGGCCGTGGTGAACGGTCTTGGCATCGCGCGAGCGGCGGGGCCGGTAGCGCGACGCTGGATCTGGGCGGACTGTTCCAGTTCGCGGGGGCGAGTTCGCAGGTGCTGGTCCAGGCGGATCCCCGGTTCAACAACTACGACACCTTCCTGTCGAGCGACTATTTCCTCGACAAGCTCGGCTATGATCCGTCGCGCGTGCAGCGCCGGCTCGGCGACGGGCTTTATGAGCAGCAACTAATCGCGAACCAGCTCGTCGCGCTGGTCGGCGCGCAGCGACTGGTCGGCTATGGCGACAACCAGGGCCAGTATCGTGCGCTGCTCGATGCGGGCGCGACCTTCGCAAAGACCTATAATCTCGCGCTCGGCGTCTCGCTGTCGCCGACGCAGATGGCGACGTTGACCAGCGACATCGTGCTGCTCGTGGAGACCACTGTCCAGACCCCGTCGGGACCGCAGACGGTGCTCGCACCGCGCGTCTACCTGACCAAGGCGGCAGCCGGCGATCTCACCAGCGGCGGCGCGATCATCGCCGGGCGCGATATCCAGTTGCGCGCATCGGACTCGCTGACCAATGCGGGCGTCATCCGTGCTAGCGCCAGTGGCACGCTGGTCGGCGGCACGATCGTCAACAGCGGTCGCCTCGATCTAGGCAACCGCGGTATCGTCTCCGCGACCGGCGACCTGATCGATCGGGGCGGTGCGATCACCGGCGGCGACCTGACACTCGCCGCGGGCCGCGATCTGACGCTGGCACCGGTCGCGACGACGCGCACCGTCGCGACGCGCTACTATGGCGGACGTTCGGACCAGCAGGTCTCGCTGACGACCACCACGACCAATCGCGGCAGCGATATCGCCGCGACCGGGAACCTCGATCTGCTGGCTGGGCGTACGCTGTCCGTCACCGGCGCGACCGCGGCGGCAGGCGGCAATCTGGTCGCCTCCGCCGGGCAGACCATCGCGATCGATAGCGCGACCGACAGTGGCACATCGTTTGCGGTCGGCCGCGAAGGCAAGACGCTGTTCACGCAAACCCAGACCGAACGCAGCAATGTCCTGTCGGATCTGCGCGCGGGCGGCAACGTCACCTTGGCGACGCCAAGCGCGCTCGCGGTGAACGGCGGCACGGTCACCGCAGGCCGCGCGCTTGCCGTCGACGCGGGGAGCATCGGCGTGACCGGTGTGGTCGATAGCGCGCAGCTGCAGCGCGACACGCAAAAGACCTCCGGCGGCTTCCTGTCTTCGACCAAGACCACCACGGCCTATAATGGCACCGACCAGAGCGTCGTCGCGTCGACGCTGTCGGGTGATACGGTCGCGCTCCGCAGCACGGGCGACACGCGGATCGCTGGTTCCAACGTCGTGGCGGACAACGGCGTATCGATCGCCGCGGGTGGTGCGATCGATGTCGGCACGCTGACCGCGACCGACACCGAGGCGCAGTCGACGCGCGTCAAGAAGAGCGGACTGTCGATCGGTGGCGGCGGGCTGTTCCTCGGCGTCTCCAAGAACCGCAACGACGTGAACACAACCAGCATCACCAACACCGGCTCGCTGATCGGATCGACCGCGGGCGACGTTACGCTCGATGCAGGACGCGCGCTGACCGTGACGGGCAGCCAAGTGACCGGCACCGGTCTGACCCGATTGACGGGCGAGAGCGTCGCGATCCGCAATGCGACCGACGTGACGACCACCGACACGCTCAACAAGTCGTCGAGCATAGGCATCAGCGTCGGCGCGCAGAGCCCCGTGCTCAGCGGTTTGCAAGGCGTGCGCGATTCCGGGCGCATCCTCGGCAACGCCAACACGAACGCGCGGACCAGCGCGGTGGCCGGACTCGCAGGCGGGTTGGCAGCGTACAACGCCGCGGATGCGCTCAAGGGCGGCGTCACCAATCTCGCGGCGGTCGGCGTCAGCTTCGGCGTGTCGAGCAGCAAGGCGACCTCGAGCACGCGCGACGAGACCAACGTCGCCAGCCGGATTGCGGGCAACGACGTGGCGATCGCCGCACGTGGCGCCGGCGCCGCCTCGACGATCGCCGTTCAGGGCAGCGAGGTGACCGCCGCGCGCAACCTGTCGCTGACCGCGCCGGGTGCGATCACGCTAACGTCAGGCACCGAGACCGACACGCTGGCGCAACAAAACAAGTCCTCCGGTTTTTCGGTCGGCGTTCAGCTCGGCCTGTCCGGCGGCGTTACCCCGAACGCGTCGTTCAACGCGGGCAAGGGAAGCGCGAGCGGCACCGACCTGCGCCACGTCGAGAGCGTCCTCAGCGCCGGCGACGCGGTCTCGATCGCGACACCCGACGCCCTCACGCTGCGCGGTGCGCAGGTGATCGGCAACCGCGTCAACGTGAACGCGGGTTCGCTCGCGATCGTCAGCGAGCAGGACCGCGCGACCTACGCCGAGCGCCAGCGCAGCCTGGGGCTGTCGGTCAGTCCCGGTAGCGTCGCCGGCAACCTCAACGCCGGTCGCCAGTCCGGCGACTTCGCCAGCGTGCGCGAACAGTCGGGGATCTACGCCGGGCAAGGTGGCTACGGCATTACCGTGGCGGGGAACACCAACCTTGTCGGCGGCGTGATCGCGAGCGACGCGACAGCGGCGCAGAATCGACTGACGACGGGCACGCTGACCGCCAGCGACCTCGCCAACCGGGAGCAGTATAAGGCGAGTTCGCTCACCATCGGCGGCGGGATAGGCGGCGTTGGCAAGAATGCGAACGGCGAGGCGAGGGCGCCCGGCACGCCGGGCAGCGCCTTGCCGGGCATCCGCACGGGTATCGGCACGATCAGCGCGACGCCACCAGTCGCGTTGGGGGCATCGGGCAAGCAGTCCGGCACCACCTATTCGGCGATAGCGCCGGGCACGATCGATATCACCTCCGGGGACACCGCCAGCCGCGCCGTGGCAGCAACGATCGGGCGTGACACCACCGGCGCCAATGTTGGTGCACTGACCCAGCAATACGACGCGAACAAGCGCGAAGAGATTGCTCTAGGCTTCGCAGCCGCGACGCAACTGTCGAATCAAACCGGGACGTTCTTAAGCGAGCAAGGCCGCAAGGCCGACCAGTGGACCAAGGATCATCCCGACGCGACACCTTCAAACAACCCTTATGAGACGTGGATGGCCGGCGGCGTCGGGCGTCTGGTCTTGACCGCTCTATCCGGTGCGGCGGGCAGCAACGTCACCGGTTCGCTAGGCGGCCTCGTCCAGGCATCCGCGGTCAACGTGCTGCAAGGTCTTGGGGCACAGCAGGTCAAGCAACTGATCGACGCTGCCCCGGTCGGTGGCTATGGCTCCGTTGCCGGACGCGAAGCGACGCGCGGCGCGCTCCAGGCGCTGACCGCGTGCGCGGGCAGTATCGCGGGGGGATCGGGCGGTTGCGGCGGCGCGGCATTGGGGGCGGCGGCGAGCGTGGTCCTCAACAACCTGCTCAGTACTGGCGTCAGCACCGCGACCGATGCCAGCGGCAAGCCGCTGTCCGCCTCCGACCAGCAGGCGCGCAGCAACCTTGTCGCTACCATCGTCGCTGCGGTGGCCGCCGGCGCCGGCCTCGACGTCAATGCTGCCACAACGGCCGCATCGATCGAGACGACGAACAACGCGACCACGCGCACGCGATACGGGGCAGTCTGCGTTGCCGGCACCACGAGCGGATGTAGCACGATGACGGTGCAGCAGATGCTTGCGGGCAACCGCGAGAACTGGGCACCGGTGCTCGAAAGCATCGCCAAGGCGCTCGGTAGCGATGATAGCGGCGCGATCGCAGCGATCTACACCCAGCTTTCCTCCAACGCTGCGGCAACCGGTCGTGCGATCACCGATGCGCAGATCGCAAGTGGTGTGGCGGCGTACCAGGATCGGCAGGCGGGCAGCGATCCGCTAAGTGTCGCGCTCAATGGCGTTCCGTCGGATGTGTTGCCGGGCGTCAAAAGCGATCTGACGTCGCTTGCCCAATCGGCGTCTGTCGACGATCCATTGACCCGGCTTGGGGCATGGGCCGTATCAGGTCTATCGACCGGCAAGCAAGCCGATCTGCTCGTCACGACCGTCACCGGACTGGAAACCTATCGACAAGCCGGTATCGGCATCGGCTCCGGCCTCAAGAGTTCGGCGGTCGGTGCTGTGCAAGGCATCTATGGCCTGGGGCAGCTGGCATATGACAGCTCGCTGGTCGGTCAACTGCTAAACCCCGGAGCGGCCGCGCGCGACACGGCAGCGATCGCAAACGGGCTGAGCAACCTTCCTAAGGCGGTCGCGTCCGGCATCGACAACTGCCTTGTCAACAACGCGACGACGGCGTGCACAGCCGGCGCGACTCAGGGACTTGTCGCCGTCGGCGGCGGGCCCGCCGCCGAGTTCGCAGCGGGGCGCATCGGCGGCCTGGCGGGCGACGCTCGGGGGTTGGTGGCCGCTCGGATCACCGCCGCACAGGACGAAGCTGCGCGGGTCGCCGCGTTGCGCAAAGCCGCGGCGGAGGGGAACAGCATCAGCGCGCGCGCCGAGGCGGAGGTCGGCTTGAACCTGCCGGTGGGCAGCTTCCAACGCGAGATTGTGTCGTCGCAGCCGTTCGTGTCGCCCAGCGGCATCGCTATTGCCCCGACTCCCGGCGTCACGACCACCATCCTTGGCCGGTTCCCGACGGACCTGAACAGCGTTATCAACGACACGCTGGCCTATCCAAAGACCGCCGAGTTCGGTGCCAATCCCGGGGGCTATAACGTCCTCAACCTGCCGAGCAATGGCGCGAAGGGATTAGATACGTTCTACAAGACCCCTGATCAGTTCTGGACCGAATATAACCAGCCGTTCCTCGATGCAGCCGTGGCACGAGGAGACGAGATGATTCTGGCGACTAGGCCGACGGCGGCGGAACTGGTAGACGGCAAGACCGGCAAGCTGACCGGGTTCGGCCGCGAGTTCCAGTATTTGATCGACAAGGGCTATAAATACGACCCGGCTTCCAGCAAAATGGTGAAGGTCGGCAAAACGGCGGGCGGCAAGTGATCGAGCCGGCCGGGTCGGCGATCAATCGTCTTGTTCCGGAGTTGCGGGCCAGCGGGTTCATGCGCGTGAAATCGTCGAACTATCAGGAGGAATTCAAGCGAGGCAATATGACGGTCGCCTATTCCTGCGGGCGGTACGGCGAGGAGTTGATCTGCTTTGTCACCGACGCCAGTCAGTTCCGGTTTCAGATGATTTCTTACTTGGAGATCGTCGATCCCTCTGCTGCAGGACGATGCCAAGCCATCGGACGTGAGAACGATGTCGATCAGCCGGACTTCGACCATGCCAATTATGCGGCGATCTCGCATGGTTATTATCTGACGATGCAGGCGCTGCTTTCTGGTTTCCTGAAAAACTGGCCCAACGGGAAAAGCATCGTCGACGGTGAGGTGAAAGCGCGAATGGAGCAACGCGACCAGGACGTGCTCGCGTCCTTCGGCCTTTCGAGGGAGCAAACCTACCTGTAACTGCGGGCCCCAGGCGGGGCGCGCTGAGTGCGGGCGCGCGGGCCGCGGTGGCTCGGAACCGGCCCGTTCAGAACACGAAGCCGGCGCTCATCACCGCTTGCCCGCGGTGCCTGCCCGCCGCCGGCCAGCGAAGGGCACCGATCGGAATCGCAACAACGGCCTTGAGCGAGGCGCTGCGATACTGTTCGCGCACGCCGGGGCCAACGCCGACGCGGATGCGGGGCACGTGGCAGACATGCCCGGTGTCGAGCAGCACGTAAGGCTGTCCCTCATTGAGCGCACGGAACGTAAGCTCTTGGCGGACATGCGCCGCTGCGGTCGATCAACGTGCAATCAGCATAGTAGCCGTGGACCGTATAGGGGCCGCCGACCGAGAAACGGTCCGGCCCGAACAGCGTCCGATCGGCAAGCTGACCACGAAACGCGGCGCGGTGGCTCAGCCGATCCAGCAGCGGCTCGACCGCGACGTCCAGCGTCGCGATCCTATACTGCGCTTGGCAGCGCCGCCGGCTGGTTCGCCTCGCTCCCAGTGTACCGAACAGGCCGACGCCTGCGTTGCCCTCCATCGTGGTCTCGACCTGCAATTGGTCCCAACGGGGCCGGTCGGCTAGTTCACCGCAATGTCGGTCAAATCCTGGTGCTCGAGCCTGATCGACATCGTCGATATACCTGCGCGCCAGCGATGCTGGACTTGGACGGCTAGCGCCGTGCGCAAGACGCGGTCGCGGTGGATGACGCGGCTCAGGCTGGCTGAGGCGATGGCGAGGCGGCTGACTGCTTGGCGATCTGCGGGACCGCTCAGCGGCGTCCCAATTTTTGGTCAGTCTACGGCCGACGTCGAAGCGTCGAACCGATATGAACGGATGTCTGAAGTTGGGAAATCCGCAACGACGGCCGAATGCCATCTTTTGGGTCGTTGCTGCTGCGGCAGGAGACGACCAGAGGCAGTCGTCCGCCCGAAGCGTTTTAACGGCAGTTTCGCCTAGCAGTTTCGCGAACCAGACGGCCGTCTCAGCTCATCGCTGATGCTCCCGTCTCCTTGATTAGCTATCGTCGGCAGCCGGCGTTAAACGGCCGAAATGATGAAGAGCCAAATCAACCCGCGCGTATTCTGGGGCGCGTCCGCTATCATTGCCTTGCTTCTAGCGACGACGCTCGCGATGCCAGGTACTGCAGACGCGGCTTTCAAGGCGGCGCAAAGCTGGACGATCGACACCTTTGGGTGGTTCTACATCGCATCGGTGGCCGTCTTCTTGGTGGTAGTACTGGCATTGGGCTTCGGGCCCGCCGGCAAATTGAAGCTAGGACCGGACGATTCCGAACCCGATTTCCCTTATCTGTCGTGGCTTGCGATGCTCTTCGCCGCTGGCATGGGCATTGGGCTCATGTATTTTGCCGTGGCCGAACCGATCCAGCATTACATCTCGCCCCCAGAGGCCAAGAGCGGCACCATTCTCGCCGCGCGCGAGGCGATGGCGATCACCTTTCACCATTACGGCGTACACGCTTGGGCAATCTATGCGCTGGTGGGGCTGAGCCTAGCCTACTTCACCTATCGCAAGGGCATGCCGCTGACGTTGCGGTCGGGGCTATCGCCGATCCTGGGCAAGCGCATCAACGGTCCGTTGGGGGACGCGATCGACATCTTTGCAGTGTGTGGGACGGTCTTTGGCGTCTCCACTTCCCTCGGCTTTGGCGTCTCACAGATGACTGCAGGCCTCGCGTATAATTACGGCCTGCCCGATACGATCACGACCAAGGTCATCGTAATCGTGCTCGTCATGGGGGCTGCCACGCTGTCAGTGCTGAGTGGAGCAGACCGCGGCATTCGGCGCCTGTCGGAGCTCAACCTGACGGTCGCCGTGTTGCTGATGCTGTTCGTCATGGCGGTCGGTCCGACGCTGTTTCTGCTGCGCGCGCTGGTCCAGAACTTTGGTCTGTACCTCGATCATTTCGTGATGCGTACCTTCACCCTTTATGCCTACGAACCACGCGCGTGGATGGCGGATTGGACATTGTTCTACTGGGCGTGGTGGATCGCGTGGTCGCCATTCGTAGGCATGTTCATCGCCCGTATTTCGCGCGGGCGGACGATTCGTGAGTTCGTCATCGGCGTTCTGTTCGTTCCCACCGCCTTCACCTTCCTGTGGATGACGGTCTTCGGCAACACCGCCATTTCACTGGATTTGGGCACCGCCGCAGGCGGGATCGCGGATGCGGTGCAGGCGGACCTGTCCACGGCCTTGTTCAAGTTTCTGGAATATCTGCCGGCCGCAGGCATTACCTCTACACTCGCGATCGCATTGGTCGCAATTTTCTTCATCACCTCTGCGGATTCGGGAGCACTCGTAATCGACACGCTGGCATCCGGGGGTGCTGAGGACACTCCGCGCTGGCAGCGGGTCTATTGGTGTGTGCTACTTGGCGTAACGGCCACGTTGTTGCTGGTGGCGGGCGGACTTGGCGCACTGCAAGCCGCGACGCTGCTCGCAGCGTTGCCATTCTGTTTCATTATGCTGCTGCTGGCGGTCGGCCTCGTCCGTCAGACCAACGCCGACCTGGCCGGCATAACGCTTGACGACGACGCGCCGGCAGTCAGCGAACGGATCAAGCGGCTGCTGGTCCCGGCCCGCCGCACCGATATCATCGAACAGATGGTGCGTAACGGCCAACCGGCGCTGAAGTCAGTCTATGATGGCATGCAGGCAGAAGGCTGGACGACTAACGAGCTCACGGTCGAAGAGGGCCTCATTGTGCTAACAGTCGGCAGTGGTGGCGACAGTTCCTTTGTCTACCGGCTGGCGCCGCGGTCCCGACCGCTTGCAGCTTATACCGCATCAGAGGCGCCGGAAGCCCGCCGGAGCATCGCTTGGACATTGGCAGCACAAACGAACAGCGAAATCAGATTCCGCGACCTCACCGACTTCTCTGCTGATCAAATTGCCAGCGACGTGCTGACCCAACTCGAGCGATGGCGCCTTGCTGGAGCCTTGGGTGCTGCTGACGCCATAAGTCGCTAAAGTACGGGCTTTTCCGAAGCAATATGTCCAACTGCTTCGTAACAGTCGATGCTAGTCGATGCCGCTTCCTTACATGAACAAACGGCCGGAGTTGGGGAACGACAAGCCGACCCTTATTGTCCGACGATGGGTCTACCGCGCGTGAGGTTGTGCGGGCTGGCGTCAAAAGCGACCCTTCCGTTGTCGCCCACACCCGGACGTTCCGCTGGGCAATTCCGCTCTCGGAAGCAGTCATGCGTTCATCCCGTCAGGTTGACCACATAGCTTACGGTTCGTATATGCTTCGTGTGGTTTGAGGCAGGGGCGGATATGGGCATTGTGAAAATTGAAGACAGGCTGCACGAGGAGGCTCGCAAGGCCAGCACTGTTATGTGCCGCTCCATCAATGCGCAGGCAGAGTTTTGGATGAAGATCGGTATGCTTGCCGAAAGGAACCCGACCCTGCCGTTCAACGAGATCGTCAAAGCACAGTTGGCCAACGGTCCTGTTCGCCTCGTCGAAGCCGAAGCCGCCTGACATGGTGAAGACCTCTGACGAACTTGCGCTCATGCGAATCTCCGGCAAGCTGCTTGCCTCGGTCTTCGAGATGCTCGACGAGCAGGACCTAGACGGAATGTCGACGCTACAGATCAACGATCTGGTCGAGCATTTCATCACCGTGGACCTCGCGGCACGCCCGGCCAGCAAAAGGCAGTACGGTTTCAAGTTCGTCTTGAACTGCTCGATCAATGATGTCGTTTGCCACGGCGTGCCGAAGGGAGACGAGATCGTTCGCGACGGCGACATCATCAATCTCGACATCACGCTCGAGAAGAACGGCTTTATCGCGGATTCGAGCAAGACGTATCTAGTTGGCGAGGCACCGCCAGCGGCGAAGCGGCTGGTACGCGTTGCCCAGGAGGCAATGTGGAAGGGCATCGGCCAGGTTCGACCCGGCGCCCATATTGGCGACATTGGCTTTGCAATCGAGCGTCATGCTAAAAAGCATGGCTAATTAGTCGTGCGGGAATTTTGCGGGCATGGAATCGGTCGCGAGATGCACGAGGAGCCGCAAGTCATGAACTTCGGGCGCCCGGGAACAGGTGTGCGGCTACGCGAAGGCATGGTGTTCACAATCGAACCCATGGTCAACCAAGGCACCCGAAAGGTCTCTACGCAGGACGACGGGTGGACGGTCGTTACTAACGATCGAAAACTATCGGCCCAATTCGAGCATACGGTCGCGGTTACAAGCGATGGGGTGGAGGTTCTGACGCTTCGGCATGACGAGAAGTCGATGTCGGCGCGCGTGGCTTAACTCCGGAACGGCTGCATTCGCGGCCCATCTTCCCGAAAGCAGCGGGACACTTACCGCCACATCACGACATTCGAGGCCACGAGTCAGGTGGCAAAGACGGATATAATCCGGAGATGAACGAACGGCAGAAGTTGGGGAGCGGGGAAGGGGCCGCGAATGCCTGGATGTGGGTCTCCCCGAACGCTCCCTAGGGTGTGATCATGGGGATCCGGCTCGCCACCACGTTCTTCGTCTGGCGGTCAAGCGACCACAGCATACGCGGCATCGAGCGATCCCAAGCGATTGCCTGACCGCCGGTGGACAGTGCGATCGTCGCGACGTGCTCAAGTACGCTGCCAGCTTCCGGGAGGCGCAGCGCGTAGAGTTCGGGGCGGTCATGTCCCGTGACGTAGAGCAAGCCATCGTCCCCCCATGATCCGCCCGAGCAGCTCATAGGCGCGAAGCGCGCCAGCACGCTTTCCGGGAAATGCCACGATCCAGTGCTGCGGAACTGCGCGTCGAAGCGGACCAGAAGCGTCCAGCGATGGTCGTGACCCGGCTCGCCGCCGCGCGCTTCGGGATAATTGGCATAGCCTGCGAACCAGGCGTCGCCATGCCGTTCGATCCAGGTCAGCGATCCCGGCATCGGCGGCAGGCTGACGCTGCGGAGGTGGCGCAGCGTTCGTGTGTCGAACATTTCGACCGCACTGGACATCGGCACCGCGGGATAATTGGACGCGGCGCAGACCAGCTCGGCCCCGTCGATCACGCACGAGTTCATGTGCGGATAGAGCGCGCGGGGCCCCTCCCATTGCGCGACTCGCTTGCCGGTCGTCTTGTCGTATTTGCCGATGCGGTTGTTGCTCATCGGATAGAAGAAGCGCGCATCGACCGCTACTCCCTGCCTAGCTTCCTCGGCGACGAAGCGCGACACCACGGTCGCTGCGGCGGGCGTCGGGATGGTGTCCTGTGCGCTGCCGGCGGACGCCAGCAGCGCGGTAGCGACTAGGACAAAGCGGGGCAGGGAGAACGCGGTGCACATCAGAACTTAGCCGATACGCCGCCGTAGAAGGTCCGGCCATAGCGTTCGTTCTGGATGATCCAGTCCTTGCGGTTGCCCTGATATTGGCGGGTTGGCGCGTCGGTCAGGTTCTGCGCCTCGGCGAACAGCGTGACGTTTTGAAGCAGCGCGAAGCTCGCCTTGGCATCGAGCCGCTTGAGGTCGTCGTTCGACTGGTCCTGATAGTCGAGCGCACCGACCGCGAGCAGCGCGTGGCCGGTATTGTGATAGGCGACCGACGCCTCGACCGGCCCGCGTTGGTAGAACAGTTCGGCACCGTAGAGATACTCCGACTGGCTCGGGAAGGTCGAGGTGCGGCCGGTCGGCAGTCGCAGGGTCGAATTCGTCAGCGTTCCCGTCAGTTGGATGCCCAACCCGGACAGCGCCCCCGGCAGGAACGTGAACTGCTGTTGAAACTGCGCCTCGATACCGACGATGTCGCCCTTGTCGGCGTTGAACGGCTGCGCGATCGTCAGCGTCGCGTAGTTCACGCCGTTGTAGACGGTGTTGGTCAGCGTGGTGGTCTGCGTGAAGATCGGGTTCTTGATCAGCTTGGCGAACACGCCGACGCTGAAAAGCCCGCCCCGCGCGAAATACCATTCGCCGGAGACGTCAAAATTATCCGCGCGATACGGTTTCAGGTCGGGATTGCCGAGCGCGACGATGCCGTTGCCGGTGTCGATCGACCCACCCGGTGAGAGCGAACTATACTCGGGACGGCCGAGGCTGCGCGAATAAGAGGCGCGCAGGACGGTTTCTTCGTTCGGCCTGACCCGCACGATCAGCGACGGTAGCCAGTCGTTGTAATCGGTCTTGCGGGTAAGCGGCACGACGGTCGCGGTGTTCTGCAACTGGTAGCCCGTAACGTTCAGTCGGGTATGTTCGAAACGCAGTCCGGGCGTGACGGTGATCGCGCCGAACGCAAGATTGGCCATCGCATAGCCCGAGCCGACGTCTTCCTTCAGCTGGAAGTCGGCGATCGTATCGTTGGTCAGTGAGGTCGCGCGGTTGAGCACGAACAGGGGGCCGGCAATCTGTGCGGCGGTGAACGCCTGGATCGCCGCCGGATCGATCAGCGGGCTGTTCACATAGCCCTTGTCGGTATCTGTGTCGTCGGGATGCACGGTGACCGACCCGCCCTGCAGGTTGTACTGGCCGAGCGTGAAGCGCGTGGCGGCATTGCCGCCGCGATCATAGACTGGGTTGCTCTGGTCGAAGTCGCGGTCGGAGGTGCGGTATTTCGCGCCGACCTTGAAGAAGCTCTCGCCGCCGAGGTCGTAGGTCGCGTCGAGCTTGCCTTGCCAGACCTTCTCGACGCCGCGCTGAGTCTGGAGGTTGTATTGGCGGAACTGCAGTTGGTTGGCGTTGCACTCGGTGACCGGCGCGGCGGTGTAGATCGTGTCGGTAAAGTCGAAATTGACTGGGCCGGGGTTGCAGCGGAACTGCCAGGTGCTGAAACGGTCGAGTACGGTGTTGCGGCTGCGCGAGCCTGCGTATTCGAGCTTGAGCTTGTCGACCTCTGTCGAGCCGCCGACCATCGCGGTCGCGATCGTCTTCACCTTGTAGTCGAGCCGCAGGTCCTGCCGCCGTTCGGTGCCGGTGCCCGCCACTCCGGTCTGCGAGCTTGGCGTGCCCGGTGCGGAGCCGGTCAGTCCGTCGGCGTTGAAGGTGAACGGCGTGCTGGTAAAATCGAGGCGGTAGCGGCCGCGGACCTCGTCTTCGATGAACTTCGAATAGACCCCGCGGACGTAGAAGGTCTGGTGATCGCTCGGGCGCCAGTCGAGCGAGCCGGCGCCGCCGATGCGCGTGCGGGTGAGGTTGTATTCGGTATATTTGATGTTGGTCGGCACGCCGCCGCGCGCCGCGCCCGCGACCGGGCGCCAGTCGTCGGGATAGAAGCCGTCGCTGACGAAATCGCGCTTCGAATAGCTACCGCCGAGCACGATGCCGAACTGTTCGTTGGCGCCGAACCGCTTGGCGATGCTGGCGTCGGCCTGGTACGGGACCTTGCCGTTGAGCTCCTGGTACCCCGCCTTGGCGGTGGCGGCGAGCGCGAACGGTTCCTTGAAGTCGAATGCGGTCTCGGTGACCAGGTTGATCGTGCCGCCGATGCCCTGGCCGTCCAAGTCCGCGGTCTTGACCTTGGCGACCTCGACGCGGTTGACCAGCTGGCCCGAGACGATGTCGAGCGGCAAGGCTCGCGTCGTGCCGTCGGGGTTGCCGATCTCGAGTCCGTTGAGCGTGTATCCGTTGAGCGTCGAGGGGACGCCGCGGACCGAGGCGTAGCGGCCTTCGCCCTGGTCGTAGGTGACGCCGACGCCCGGCAGATGCTCGATCACCTCCGCGACGTTGCGATCGGGCAGGCGGCCGATATCGTCGGCGGCGGCGACGTCGATCACGCCGATCGCATCGCGCTTGGCGGCAAGTGCACGGGCTTGACTGGCGCGCTGGCCGGTGACGACGATCTCGGCTTCGGGGGCGTCTTCGGTCGGCGGCATGGTCTGCGCCTGAAGCGTCGTGGCGGTGGAGAGCGCGAGCAGCGACGCCGTCAGCGATATGGCGGTACGGAGGCGGTTCATGATGGTCCCCTTGGGAACGGCGCGCGCATTCGGCTGCCGGCGAGTTGTCGTGATGGAATGGGGCGTTGCCTGCGGTGGCAGGTGGATGTGACCTGCGCGTGACGAGTTGGCTGCGATGTCGCCGAGGTCAGGCCGATACCATCCTTGGCCTGCGGTCTTCGACCACGTATTTCGTCAGGTCGTACGCCTCGGTTCGCGCATCGAGCGGATTGCGCAGCGCGCGGAACGCGACCTCGCACCGGGTTGGAGTCACGTCGATGCGGCCGTAACCACGCACGTCGTTGCGCGCGAAGCGATAGGCCGGCAGATCGGCGGTGTTCTGCACCAACAGCTTGTCTCCCGCCTGCGTGGTGATCGACCCGCCGACGAAGCACGGCGCCAATGCCTTGTCGCGATAGCTGATGTCGCTGGCGACAAAGGCGTGGATATCGCCACCGATTACGAGCGGGTTCGGCGTTCCGGCATCCTGCCAGCGCGCGAACAGGCGGTTGCGCGAGGCCTGATAGCCCTGCCAGGTATCCACCGTCTGCATGTCGGCGGGACCATCCGGATGCGCCGGGTCGCGGCGCGGATAGGGCGTGATCTGGGTCTGCTGCGTCAGGATGTTCCAGCGCGCCTTGGTCGCCGACAGGGTATCCAGCAGCCATTTTTCCTGCGGCATGCCGAGGATCGACGCCTTCGGATCGTGGAGGTCTGGGCAATCCTTGATGACCGACACCGACATCTCGCCGCGGACATGCGACTGGCAGCCGCGCGGCGAGCGATATTGCCGGTCATCGAGCACCTGGAACTGCGCCAGCCGGCCCCAGTCGAGCGTCCGGTACAATCTCATATCGGGCCCGTGCGGACGCGAATAGGCGCGCAGCGGCATGAACTCGTAATAGGCCTGGTACGCCGCCGCCCGTCGCCGCGCCATCACCGCGGGATCGCTGTTGTGCTGGTCGGCTAGGTCGGCATAGTCGTTGATGACCTCGTGGTCGTCCCACGTCACGATCCATGGCGCGACCGCGTGTGCCGCCTGCAACAGCGGATCGAGCCGATAGGTCGCGTAGCGCACGCGGTAGCTGTGGAGATCGGCCGGCGCGGGATTGAGGTGGACCCTCGGCGTGCCGACCGAGGGATCCTCCTCGTAGATGTAATCGCCCAGGAAGACGATCAGGTCGGGATCCTCGGCGACGGTGTTGGCCCAGGCGCCGAACTGGCCGTCCTCGTATTTCTGGCACGACCCGAAACAGAAGCGCAGCCGCTCGGGCAGCGCGTGGCGCACGGGGGCGGTACGCGTCCGCCCGATCGCGCTCGCCTCGCCGCCGGCGATGAACCGGTACCAATAGGGACGTCCCGGCGCGAGCCCGTCCACTTCGACGTGCACCGAATGGCCCCATCCGGGTTCGGCGACTGCATCGCCCGCACGTACGAGATGGCGCGCACCATCGTCGTCATAGATCTCCCACCGCACAGGGATGCGTGCGCTTCCCATGCCGCCGTCGCCAGCGAGCGGTCGCGTGGCGAGCCGGGTCCACAACACCACGCCGGCGGGCGTCGGATCGCCCGATGCGACGCCGAAGCTGAACAGTCGTTCGGGCGTAAGCGCACCCGCGCGTCCGAAGCCGAGGAGGGCAGGGGCGGCGGCTGCGCCGATGATCGTGCGCCGGGTGAGCATGACACTTCACTCCCATTGATCAGATTATAGGCGCGTATCGCTGCCGGTCTGCCGTTGCATGTCGCTGATCGGCGACACCGTGATGACGGTCGCGGCAGTCCACTGGCTGTATTGCAGGCTCAGTCTAACCGCCTCGGCGAACAACGGCATCCGTAGATCGCGTCCGGGCGGCCTTGGCCGATCAGCGTATTGCGGTGTGGATTGCCTCTGACGCGGCGAACGCGGTGATCGGGGTAGAGATGTTTATCTCCGGGCAGACCGGGCCGCGATCAACCATCAACCCTACCTGCAACGGAACAAGGCGGCAGTAAGTTCGTGTTGGCGGCATCGCGCAAGCCGCGGCCGACATGCGAGGGCACATTCCGAACATGGGACGTGAATGAATGGCCGTGTGTGGACGCCCCGCTGGATGCAAGTAGGTTTTTGAGAGATTTGTTCGCGCAGGTTCAGGTGCTTCCGTGTGTCCGGCCTGTTGATGCAACCATCATCACGGCTGCTGGCCTGTATGGAGATCGCGGATCGGGTCCAGACCGAAGTTGTGCGCTCGAGGCGCTCGGCCATTTCCCTGGTTTTCCTAATCCCGTCTTCTGACCGTTGTGCCATACCTCTCTACTGACCGTCCTTTCGTCCCTGACGCCTCAAGCCTTGACGGTTAGACCGCCGCGGCCGGAGCTCTGCAGGACCCGCCATGCCCCATCAGCGCCCAGACGGTCTTCGCCGTCTTGTTGGCCAACGCCACCGTGATCAGCATGCGCGGTTTGCGAGCCAGCATGCCGGCCAGCCACGCGCGAGCTTTATCGGGGTCACGCGCCGCAACCTTCGTAACCGAACTTGCGCCGATAATCAGAACTCTCCGCGAGCTCCGCTCGCCCATCTTGGTCGTTCGCCCCAGCCGCTCCTTGCCGCCGCTAGAGTGCTGTCGGGGTGCAAGGCCAAGCCAGGCTGCAAAATCACGCCCGCGTCGGAACGTGCTGGCAGCAGGCGCTAGCGCCACAAACGCCGTCGCGATTACCGGCCCCACCCCCGGAATGGTCATCAGCCGCTTTGCCACGGGGTCAGTCTTGGCCCGGTTCGCGATTTCGATCCAGAATAGCGATCTGCGACTGAAGCGCTTGAAGGCTTTGAGTGATAACTGTCAGCACTGGCCGTGCCACAGGTGGTATATCGGATGCAGGATCGGCAACTAGCTTCACCAGCTTTCCGAAATGCCCGACACTCTGCCGAACGATGTAGCCAAATTCGGTGAGGTGTCCTCGTAAGGCGTTGATCAACTGCGTGCGCTGGCGCACGAGCAGGTCCCGCGAACGGAAGATTACTCCGGAGGCCTGGGCTTCGGCGCTCTTACCTTGCACGAACCGCGTCTTCGGGCGCTGCGCCGCCTCGCAAATCGCGTCGGCATCGGCCATGTCGTTCTTCTGCCGCTTCACGAACGGCTTCACGTAGGCCGGTGGAATAAGCCGTGTGTCATGACCTACTGCGGCGATCTCGCGAGCCCAGTAATGAGCGCTCGCACAGGCCTCCATTGCCACCATGCATCGTGGCAAGGTCGAGAAGAATGACAGAACCTGATCACGCCGAAGCTTTTTGCGGAAGATGACAGCGCCGCTCGGATCCGAGCCGTGAACCTGGAAAACCGACTTGGCCAGATCGATGCCGATTTCACCCATGAATTCCTCCTCAGTGGTGTTTTCAACACTTCCACTATGGCACATCAATGCCGTCAGGGAGCGTCCACCCCAACGAAGCTGGGCCGCGAAAATCTCGTCAGAATGGCCGGTTCTGGGTCTTCTTGGCAACCGATCCCATCGCGCGCCAAGGCGATCGTGGCCCCTGATGCGCGCGTTAGGACGGCGCGTTCTGCCGAAGGTTGGCGAACATGTGCGACGCATAGTCTGCCTTTCCCAGATCGATGCCCTGCGCTCGGATGATCGAGTATGCGGTTACCACATGGAAATAGAACTGCGGCGGCCTTGACCACCGCGATCGTCTCGTCGATCAGGGCTGGGGCATCCGCGAGCGTACCGGGCCGCTCGCCAGCGTTTCGACCCTCGTCGAGCAAAGCCTCCAGCGCGGGCGGAAACTCCTGATCGAGCAACCGGAACACGGCTTCCTGCGCCTGTCGGCACGCAAACCGGACCTGTGTCGCCAAGGGGAACATGTCCGGCGCGAGCCGCGCCGCCAGCA
>Ga0265296_1002019_pt1 | contig 21441 bp, 13 predicted proteins | sample MunlanPumphouse1_FD_189073 | JGI IMG/M metagenome (GOLD analysis project Ga0265296, IMG submission 189073) | Groundwater microbial communities from a municipal landfill in Southern Ontario, Canada - Pumphouse #1 | ecosystem: Environmental > Aquatic > Deep subsurface > Groundwater | place... | reverse complement strand
GTCAATGGTGCCATCGTTGTTGAAGTCCCACTGCCAGCCTGTCGGGGCGTTCGTGGATGCATCCGTAAACTGGACGGTCAGTGGTATCGGGCCGCTGGTGGCATTCGCGGAGAAGCTGGCGACCGGGAGCGTTCCCTCGACCGTAATATAATTTGTCTTGATCAGGCTATTGGTCCCGAACGTATTCGAGACCGTCAGGTTAACGCTGTATGTTCCGGCTGCCGTGTAGGTATGCGTCGGGTTTTTTTCCGTGGAATTGGCACTATTGCCATCGCCGAAGTCCCAGGTCCATGCTGTCGGTACGCCAGTTGACTCGTCCGCGAACTTCACGGCCAGCGGGGCCTTCCCGCTCACCGGTGTCGCGGTGAATTGAGCTGCCGGCATACCTGCATCCGACTGGTATTCAATTTTCAGGATGGCGAGGAACGCTTCGATGCTGTTTCCCTCATACCCGTTCCGGAACATGACCGTGTTGTTCTTTGCAGAGAGATACGGGGTGATTTCCGTAGAATTCATTCCTATCTCGCCCTGCCCCGGGGACCAGTAGCCGGTATTCGATGTCCCATTGAAGAGCATTGTTCCGGAAGCCGATTTGCGGGATGCAGCGGTAGTCAGGGTTGCTTTCTTCACCCTGCCCATGTCGATGTCGGCGCCGGTAAACGTGGCATATGCCGTTGCGGTTTCGGGGGTTGTGTAATACCTGGCATCTGCGAAAAGGATGTCGAACCCCTCGTTGATGAAGATCTGTTTTTCGGTAGCGGTTCGATCTTCGTACGTGACAACGAGGACCATGCCCCGTATGGGTGCATATCCATGACTTATGGATGCCTGGTTCCCGGCTTTATCGAACTGTTCTGTGACATTGTATGCGATAACGCCATACACGTACGCATATCCGCCCCAGTTTTTATTATCTGAGTAAAATCCGTCATACGGGGAAACCTGGATCCCGTTAAATGTCAGGCTTGCCGTGCCCGGCATGGATCCCCCGCTGTCCCAGCAATACGGTATGAATAACCGGGCGTCCTTCACGGTAGCTCCGGTGGGAATGGGCAGATTTGCGGCCGTCCATGTTGTCTGATCTGTGGAATATGCGCTATTCCCTGCTGACGAAATGACGTCCCCGTGAAGATTATACGTTCTTTTCGTCGTGATATCGGGTCCATCGCCCCATCTCATGCCAGTATACCCGTTCTGGATCACGCTGGCAGTGTACAAGTATTGGTTGTTTGTCTCCGAACTTTCAGCTACCGCATTGTCAGAATCGGCAGTAACGGTGATGGGTACTGTGTCACCAGTACGCCGATCTACGCTGTCGGGAACACTCAGTACCGTACTGTTTCCCTTTCCCAATTCAGCGACTGCAACGGTCGTAATATTTCCGCCAACGTTGAATGTAACATTGAATGATCCGGTACCCATGGTTCCCTGGTTCTGGACCGTAGTAGAGATGGAGTTGGATATATAATGGGCAAAAATGTCCGGGCTGGGTTTGGTCTCGGATGTGGGACCCGCTGATACGACGAGGTCGCTTCCATTCCCTACGTTGATATAATCCGCCTTTGACTCATAACCGGTGCCTCCGGCATTGACGGTTGTGAGATTGACCGTATAACCCCCGGCTGCCGTGTAGGTATAATCCGGGTTTTGCATGGTGCTGTCTATCGTGCCATCGTTGTTGAAGTCCCATGCGTATGACGTAATTATTCCCGTGGATTGATCCGTGAAGTGAACGGTAAGTGGTGCGGGTCCCGATGTCCTATCTGCGCTGAAGTTCGCGACCGGGAGTGGTGGGGTAGTTACCGAGATATAATCCGTCTTAACGTCATGGCTGGTACCTTGGGCATTGGTTACTGACAGGTTGACTGAATAGTTTCCCGGTATTGTATAGATTTGTTCTGGATTCCGGGTCGTATTATCCACAACGCCATCATTGTTGAAATCCCAGGCCCATGATGTGATGGTCCCCGATGTCTGGTCCGTGAAATGTACCGTCAGCGGGGCGTCTCCCGATGTAACATCTGCGATAAACGAGACGTTCACTGACTGGGGCATTGTGGCCATGACATAATCGGTCCGGACGGTTGAATTACTGCCCCCCGCATTCGCAATGGTGAGGTTGACTGAATACTTTCCTGCTGCACCGTACGTGTGGGATGAATTTCGGGTTGTATCATCGACAACTCCGTCATTTTCAAAGTCCCAGGCCCATGTGGTGACAATGCCTGTTGACAGATCCGTGAAGTTCACTTTCAGGGGAATATCTCCCTGGGTCACATCGGCTGTGAAATCTGCGACCGGGAGTTGGGGGGCATTCACGGTTATATATTCGGCTTTGCTCCCGGTATTGCTCTCTAAAATATTTGACGCGGTCAGGTTGACAGAATATTTTCCCGGGTTTGTGTAGGTATGCATCGCATTCCGGGTCGTATTATCCACAACACCGTCATTATCAAAGTCCCAGGCCCATGCGGAAACTATGCCTGTTGACAGATCCGTGAAGTTGACGGTTAGGGGTGCATCCCCGAATTGCACATCAGCAACAAAATCAGCAACCGGGGGTCCGAAATTCAGCTTTGAGACAAAGGTATCGATTTTACCTCCCGGGGCGATGGTTGTCTGGTATGCACCGGATGTCGTGGGGAAATTGGATGATACTGTGTTACCGGTGATATATGCGTTTCCTGCATTATCGACTGCAACCGAGTTGGCATTATCCGCACCACTGCCTCCGAGATACGAGGCGTAGACAAGTTTGGTGCCATCCGGGTTAATTTTTGTAATAAATACATCATTGGAGCCACCTCCAAAAGCTGACTGGAATGCCCCGGGAGTAACCGGGAAATTGGATGATACTGTGTTACCGGTGATATATGCGTTTCCTGCATCATCTACTGCAACAGAGTAACCATAATCCGCGCCACTACCTCCGACATATGTGGAGTAGGCAAGGGTGGTGCCCTCGGCGTTCAGTTTAGTGAGATAAATATCATTAGCCCCCCCATTCGCTGACTGGTATGCGCCGGGAGTGACCGGGAAATTGGATGACGTCGTAAAACCAGTGACATAAGCATTCCCCGAGCCGTCCACAGCCAGATGGGTAAGCGGAGACGTGCCCGAGGCACTTCCTTCAACGCCGGATCCCCCGAGATAGGTGGAATAAATGAGTCCCGTCCCGTCCGGATTCAGTTTTGTAATGAATGCATCTGATGAACCACCACCGGAAGTTATCTGGAATGCCCCGGAAGTAACCGGGAAATCGGATGAGGCCGTGTCGCCGGAAATATATGCATTTCCTGTAGGATCGACACGGATGGCATAACTCCTGTCGTTTACCGACCCCCCGACACATGTACTGTATATCAGTCCCGTGCCACCGGGATTCATTTTAGTAACATAACCCTCATAAGAACTACCCCCGGGAAAGGCCCGGTATGCGCCGGGAGTAACCGGGAAATTCGGGGAGTTTGTCCCTCCCGTTACATAGGCATTTCCCGTGGAGTCAACATCTACGCCAAATCCATAATCCGAGTTCGATCCCCCGAGATAGGTAGAATAAACCAGTCCTGTTCCGTCTGGGTTCAGTTTGGTGAGGAACGTATCGGTACCGCCTCCGGAGGTGGTCTGGTATGCCCCGGAAGTAACCGGAAAGTCCGACGATCCAGTGTTTCCAAAAATATAGGCGTTTCCTGAAGAATCGATGGCGAGATCAAACCCATTATCCGCACTACTTCCCCCAAGATAGGTAGAATAAACCGGTCCTGTTCCGTCCGGGTTCAGTTTGGTGATGAAAGCATCCGAAGTACCCCCTAATGTGGTCTTGTATGCCCCGGAAGTTTTGGGGAAATCGGATGAGGCAGTAGAACCGGTGACATAGGAATTTCCTGCACTGTCTACGGCAATACCATACCCCTTGTCATCCTTTGCTCCCCCAAGATACGTGCTATAACTGATGAACGGGTCGATCACCAGCATCCGGCTCCGGTCATACTCCCCAACCTCGAACCCGTACATACCCTCGTCCAGCACGCGGTACGCAACCGTTACGATTGCCCCGTCCTGGTACGCTTTTGGCGCAGCCATGCTCACGTCGCCATCATCTGTGGCAATTGCAAGGCTCCCGTCGTCCGCAACACGGATACTGTCGGCGCCAAGTACATTAACGCGGATGGCCTTCGGGTCGGCACCAGGTGCAACTGTGAAGAGTTTTTCTACATTATTGCCGTGCGCCTTTGCATCTACGGTAATGCCGGGGTAGAGTTCGCCGAGCGAGACGAGATTGTAGGTTGAAAGGCCCGTCTGCCACTTGCTGGGATCGTTCCCGATAAAATAAGAGATCCTAGTCCCGGAGGGGTCTTCACCTTCCGGATCCAGAGGGATCGCGGTGCCGTCAGAGTTGATGAACTGCTCTTTCAATGCAACACCCCAGGTTTCGTTGTCCCTCGTCCCGGCAACCTCATGGGTCAGGTCGGTGCCGGTGATATATGCCGTGCCGTAGAACGTGTCGGCGTAAAACTTCACAGAGTCCGGTTGCTGCCCATTGTTCTGGATGAAGGGGATTGCGAGGCTGGACATCCGGATCTGGCTGAACATGGAATGGTTTGCGACCATTACACTATTGTTAATGGCAATGTCCTGTGATCCCTCAGCTCCAACCGGCACTGCCAGTATTGTGCAGAGAATGAATCCGATCATAAGCATGGGAAGTAAACGGCATACCGGAATAACTGCCCGGTTTTCTGGTGATATATCCCCTTGCGTAATTTTCGGCGGTGTATTACAATTTTTAATTTTCATAACAATCAGAGAATACGAATATTTTAAAATTATGATTTATTAACAATTCCGAAACAGTCGTAATATAAAATATAACAGAAATATTGTGTGTATAAAACTAAAAAATCATTTTTTAAAAATACGAAAATAATCAGAGTTACAAATTCGCTTGGCAATCCAACGAATTTTTTTCGGAACAGATTCTTGAAGGAGAGATTAGCCCCTGCATGGAGCAGGGGCCTTTAGAGTTCCATGTCAGGGTGTGTGTTAGCACCCCTGCCGGATTTTCCGGCTGGTGTTCTTCATGCTATTATGGAATATCACTTGATGGTAAAGACCGCAAGAGGGATCTTATACCAGTCATTGGTTTTGGAATATGTGAGGACGTTGTTTCCAGTCCCGCTGATTCCCGGACCCGCCGTGTTGGTCCATGTCCAGTAGTTGATTCCGCCGTAGTACCCTTTGGTTAATTCTGGCTGGTAGGTTTTTCCTTTGGAAATGTCCATGCCATTCCATGTGTAGGTCCCGTTGCCCAGCGCCGTAGCCGAATAATCCACCCACAGTTTTGCGGTGTAGCTCGATGGTGTCCCGACACTGTTGAAATACGTCGTGTTGGTTACATAGGGATTGACGAGATTCTTGGTAACCGGGTCATGTCCTTCATTGATCCAGTACCTGGTGTCCTGTGGATTGGTCGTCGTATCCCATCCATAGACTAACTTTGCCTCCTTGATCCGGCCGTCGAAGTTTCCGCTCACGTTGGTTGTCAGTATGGAAACGTTGAGGTTACGGGTTGTAGCGAGATCCGTTACGTCGACCACCGTGAGGTAATCACTCGTTACCCTGGAGATGTTTTGGATGTAATCGGAGGTATATTCATAAACATCAACGTAACTGGCACCCTGATTCCTGTCGTAATTCAATTCAAGGATCTGTCCATCTGCAAGGTTTACGGGGCTAGCACCGTTACGGTACATGTTGACCGTTTCGGTTCCGTAGTAATTATTGGTCATATTCCCCATGTAGACCAACACATAGAGACGTGCGAACTTGATAGTTTCCGATGAGGGATCTACTGATAGCGTGAAGTTCGCCCAGGATTTTTCATCCCCTATTTTATCGGGAGTTGTCCAGGTATCTGCATACTTGACATCGACACCCCCATTTACTGTGCCGCTCAGTTCCGTTTGGATGGGTGCCCCCTTCCAATAATTATCCGCCGACACCACGCCGGCAAACGACATGAAGGCAACAAGCACCAGTGCGATCATGAGCGCGTAGCTCCTGCGCGGTTTTACTCCGCCCTTGAGCAGGAACGGAACGCTTCCGAATCTGCTTTCATTTCCGATTTTTTTAGTCATATACAAATCCTGTCCACAAAATTTGTTGTGAACAGTGTGCATTTGTTTATGAGCTATTTATTACTTATTTTTTAATTCTTAACACTAATTTTTACCAATATTATTTTTGTGATACTAATCCGGGATAAGGTACGATAATGTACATTATATCATACACGGAGTATTTTTAGAACAGATTGCGTCCCGAGTGTGCCGCATGCACCCGCCCGGCAAAATTTTTTTAGAAAACCGGTACGTGCCCGGGGCCGGGATTGCCTGATGCCGATGAGGTGGGCGGCGATCGCCGTGACGCTGGTGGATACCCAGATGCTTCGCGGGATATCCAGAATTACACCCCCGACCGGCGTCTACCGGAATATCGGCAGGAACTGATCCTCACTGTATATTACCCCCACGAATCCGGATTCTCCGTCGGAAAAAAAGATCCCGCTATTGGCCTCCCGGCAGCCTTTTACCTTTCCCCCTGGGATAAAACAAGGGGCCTGTTTCACCCCCTGTCGGAATTGCATTAACGGGCATTCCCGGGCATCGTTTCCGCTGTTATTCCGCGAAACGGGGCCCGTATACCGGGATTTTCCGGGCAGGATCCAATCCGGGCGTTTTGCGGGCTTTTCCTGCTATGGCTGGAACATCAAATAGTGAATCGGGAACCGCTACGGGCTTGGAATACGCAAGGTAGTGAGGAATCCCGGTATGAATTTCAACCCCCTGATCTCACCCTCGATTATCATTAAATACACATACATACACAGAACTGATCATGTCCACAAAAACCATCAGCATAACGGAGGAGGCGTACGAGCGGCTCAAGGCACTAAAGAAAGATGAAAAGACGAGTTTCTCGGAAGTGATCGTACACTATTATCCGGTGAAGCGGAAACTCTCCGATGTCCTTGCCGAACTGGGGGACTGCTCGGAACTTGCGGATCGTGTCGAGAATGTATCCCGGGAAATGCGGAAGGGCCGGATGCACGAGGTCAAGCTCTGATGCCGGTTGCAGACACCTCATTCCTTGTCGACCTGATGAGAAGAGACCGTGATGCAATCATCCGGTACGCGGATTTCGAGCAGCAGGGGATTGCACTCTCCACGACCGCAATTACTGCAATGGAGTTATACAAAGGAGCATATGTTTCAACAAACCGCAGCAACCTTCTCAAAGCCGAAACACTCCTGGAACTATTCACGATTTTACCGGTTGACGAGACGGTGTACGAAGTTTTCGGCAGGATTGCGGGGGCATTGTGCATCGCTGGCACTCCTGTCGGGGATTTCGATGAAGTGATCGCTGCAATAACCCTTTGTAATGATGGGAAGATCATCACCCGCGACAGACATTTTGAAAAGATACCGGGCCTGACCGTAGTCGGGTATTGATCGTACGGCTCGTTCCCCTTGTATCTCCCACCATTTTCTCCGGTAACCCGGACGTTTTCCGAAACGAAAAAAACATACGTGGCCCCCGGTGTCTTCGCTGCCGTATATGCCCGGTAAAATGAGGAACCGGTATTTGCAATCGCGGAGAAAAACCTCATGAGCGAAGACCAGGCATCCCTTGTGTACCGTCACAATTTCAGGATCTGACCAGGTCCGCCCAGTTCTTTTCAGTCCGGCATGCCATGATCGATAGCCGTATCGATGATCCGCCCGGAAACCCTGCCCGGATATAAATTCTGTAATTTCCCGGTGTGCAGGCATCCTAAATAATTTCAATAAAGTATTACTAAATAAGATAAAATAGTTAAATATTAATATCATCTGGCCTAATCGTCCGGAATGGGTAGATACTAAATGAAAACAGCCCGGTGCGGATTATTCCATGACGATGAATCGGCGGAGGAATTTCTCATGCAGCAGGGTATCATCAGGAACTCCCGTGCATGTCCCGCCTGCGGGAATAACGGCACGCTTATCCGTACCCGGTTCCGGTGCCCCTCCTGCGGACAGATCTGGGGCATCCGGGGTGGGAGCATTCTCGAAGGATCAAAGATGCCGGCCTGGCATTTTCTCGAGATCGTCCGGTGCCACTCGGACGACCTGGCCCCGGGAGAAGCTTCACGATATACTGGTCTCCCGCCCGGCACGATCCGGATCTTCTATGAAAAGATCCGGCGGGCAATTCTCGATGGGACGGATACCGGGGCACGGGAAGGCTGTTCAGATCCCGCAATTTTTGCAGCAGGTGCGCCTTCAATGGATCCGGTTGCCCTGGGCATCCGGTCCAGTGGCGGGGTTATCTCGGTAGAACCGGTCCACATCGCAGGCAACGATCTCGTCCATGCCCTGCAGGTACCCCGGAACTTGTGGGGAAACATCCTGTTCGTCACCTCGTACGGTCTGAAATATCCCGGGTATATCCTGTATTATCCTGGCCGCCAGGGAACTGAAACGGTCCTGATTAAACCCCGAACCGGTGAACCGTGGCCGCAACTCGACGGGTTCTGGCACTTTTCCGAAAAGATCTTACGGCAGCACCCGGACCTGGACCGGAATGATCTCCCGGTATTCATCCAGGAAACCGTATTCAGGTTCAACCACCGAAACACGGACCTGTTTCAGGCAATCGTTAACAAGATCGCCCGATACGATTATTCCCGGTGAGCTGCCTCGTATTGCGGGTCTTTCCGGCAGGTCCCGGCAAATCCCCGCAAGGTTCTGCCGTGCAGGCACGACAGGTATACTTTCTCCGGTTATACGATCTGTCCGGTTCCTTCCAGCAGTTCCCGGCCCGTTTACGGTGCAGATCCCGGATCTGGTCCCCGCCGGTTGATTTCATGCATATCGTAACAGAAATCCCGGTAACACACAATAAAATAAAATCTGATCATACGTACTCAAATAAAAAAGTTTATCCGAATTGGTATTATTAAATTGATAATACGTAATACAACCCGGGTCGTATCATGATTTCTCGTATTTTCAATACCTTTGTTCTCGCCGTCATCCTTGCAGCAATCCTCATCATCCCTGCATCAGCCCAGTTCGATTTCGAAGGGATCCCCCTCACGGTCCATGCCCAGGGTACGGTGAACGGGGATCTCCTCACCTTCGGGACGTACGGTCTCACCAACCCCCCGGATGAACTCCAGTTCGATCTCCCGGCCGCCCCTGCATATGCCCGGGTCTACACCGGGGTCTGGGGCGGCACGGAAAAATATACCGGCTGGGCAGACATCACCATCAACAACCTCCGGAACGTGAAATATACCCTGAACGGCGACCGGGACCGGAACGCGGAAGTCTACGAAGCCGGCCACGGCATCTATTGGATCGGGTACGATGCCACGGGTCTCCTGAAGAAAGGACATAACGTGATCACGGTCACGACCAGCAAGAATGATCCCGGCAACAAGCTGGACGGCCGGGTGTACAGCGTCTTTGTTGTGGCTGTTGTCGAAGATCCGGCAGCCGGGGCAACCCAGTACTGGATCGCGGAAGGCAATGAGAACCTTCATGGGGAAGGATGGGCCGGCACCAATCCCACCAAACACGAGGAAACAAACGTAACCTTCCCGGGTGCGGACGTGCAGGGAATTTCCCGGGCAAACCTCACCGTCTTTTTGCTTGCCGGTGGGAAAGGACAGCCGGATTACGTGCAGTTCAACAACCGCTACCTGGGAACACCGGTCCGGACTGCCAACGGCTTCAACGTCACCGACATCGGGGATGAAGTCTCGTTCAACGCGGATGGCGGAGCCGGCATCGAGGCACGATACGTGGATGCTGAAACCTTCCGGGTCGATTCCACCTTACAACCTGCAAATTCCGTGCGCTTCATCCGGGGGATTGACCTGAACGGGGACGGCGCCATTACAACAACCGGCGATTCCCCCGAAGGCGAGGATTACATCCATCCCGTCCTGGCGATCCTGGCCACAAAAAAGGACAGTTCCTCCACGGCAATCGATCTCTCTCTTGAAAACCTGGTGGTGAGCAACGCGTACAATGGCGATGTTGCCACCCTGACTGCGGAAGTGAGGAATTACGCTATCCAGCCAAAGGATCCCGTCACGGTTACCTTCCGGGTAAATGGCCTGGCGGTCAATACCTCAAAGGTCGTCCTCTCCCCAAGCGGTATCACCCGGGTCAGCGTTCCCTGGGACGCAACAACGGGAACGTTTACGATCTCTGCCGAAGTCTCGGCACCCGGGGATTCCCAGTCCGGTAATAATGAGGCACGGCACCAGGTCACAATCGGCACACCCCCGGATCTTTCCGTGTCTGTAGGATCACCGATCCATAAGGATGCTGCATCCGGTGCAGGTACAACAAAAGCCCCGCTCTCCTTCATCCCGGTTATTGCAGGGATCGGCGCTCTTGCCTTCTTCCGGCGCCGGGGTCCCGGGTCCGCAGTCCCGGCGTTTGTTCTTTGCCTTGTCATCATCGCGGGTACCTTTTGCATGGTTGCTCCTGCCGGTGCGGTTTCGGATATCCAGGAATATTCCCTGCCGGTCCAGGTTGCCAACAACGGGGGGAGCGACGCCCCGCCGTTCGTGGTATCGGTGTATCTTGACGGCGAAAAGATTGCCGACCGACGCATTGAGGATGGGATAAAAGCGCATTCCACCAAAACCATCGATATTCCCGTCTTTATCGCCCCGGGTTCCCATGACCTGAAGATCGTGGCCGATGAAGCCGGCCTGGTAAAAGACCAGTCCCGGTCGAACAACCTCGTGCAGGGCCGCTATGAGTTCCCGAAATAGGATCGCAGTCTCCATGGCCCTGGTACTGTTCCTCATGGCCCCGGTTGCCGCAACCTATGCCGGGGACAAGCCGCTCTCTGCGGTTTATACCGGGCAGGAAAATGGCGGGTATGTCTTCTCGGTCGGCAACAGCACGTACAGCGGAACGCTCCACCCGGGCGACCGGTACCCGGTCGCGTTTACTATAGATCTTCCCGGGGATGCGACCGTCCGCTACCAGCGGTACTATCTCTACTGGGCCTGGAGCAGGAAAGACCAGCAGGCCGTCTACCCCGCAATAGCCGCAACCGGCTGCCCGGTACCCGGTGGCAGTGCAGCCCCGGTTGTCCGTTACGTTGACAACAAGGGGTTTTCGAGCGCGAGCGATTTCTATTCCGGCATGGACGCATTCACCTGCACAAACCTCACGCCCGGAAAAAATACGGTAACGTTCGAGATCGAGAATACCGGTGAGGGCAACAGCACGTTTGTTGTCCAGGGAGCCGGTGTCCTTGCCGTGTACGGGAGCCCGTCAGCTCCCCCGGGACTGATCGATGTCCGCGAGGGATGCGACATGCTGTACAGCAGCTATGGCATCACACCGGAGATGGCGACAAGCCGCATGGATTTCGATCAGGAGATCGATATTCCCCGCCTCTCGAAGGCAACTCTCGAGCTTGTCGCCCCTTCGGGCGGGTATACCCGGTCGGATGTTATCCGGAAAAATGCCGTCAGCGTAAACCGCGAAGAAAACGACAAGCTTCCCCCGTTCATCACCTCAGTCCTCAACCTCGTCTTTCCCGAGGCCCGGGGAAAGGAATGGGTGGATGTCTTTGACTCCGACCAGCAGCAGCAGATCGGGATCGAGACCCGGGACGTAACGCCGTACCTGGCAGCGAGGTCCAACTTTGCGACAGTCCAGGACCGGGGGGATTACCTCCTCCTGACAAACGCGGTCTTCAACGTGGATTATTCTTAAACGGGAGATACCATGCCGGGAATTATTGAAGCAGACAACCTCACAAAAACCTACCAGGGAACGGTTCCTGCACTGGCCGACGCAAGTTTTAGCGTGGACAAGGGAGAGTTCGTGACCCTGATCGGGCGGAGCGGCTCGGGAAAGAGCACGCTCCTCAACATCCTCGGGTGCCTTGACCGGCCGGACTCCGGCCAGCTCCGGATTGACGGATCGATCGTGAACTACGGCGATCCCGCCCAGCTCGTCGGTATCCGGAGATCGAAAATAGGGTTCATCTTCCAGCAGTTCAACCTCCTCCCCTACCTCACGGCACAGGAGAACGTCGAGTACCCGCTCCTCTTCAACTACCGCGATCCCGAAACCCGCGCCAAAGCCGCCGGCGAACTGCTCCGGTGCGTGGGGCTCTTCGACCGCCGGGACCACCTCCCGTCGGAACTGAGCGGGGGCGAGCAGCAGCGGGTATCGGTAGCCAGGGCGCTTATCAACAATCCCCCGATCGTATTTGCCGACGAGCCGACCGGGAACCTTGACCAGAAGACGAGCGAGGATATCTTCCGGCTGATGCGGTCCATCAGCCAGGAAAAGAAGACCACGTTCTTCATCGTCACCCACGAGCGGGATTTCGGGGCATATGCGGACCGGTCGTTCCAGCTCCGGGACGGGACGGTGATCGACACATGGTAAGACTCATAGATTACGCAAGGCTCTCCGCCCGGCAGCTCCTGAAGAAACGGACCCGTATAATCCTGACTGCCATCGGGATTGCTATCGGCATCGCAGCAGTCGTTGGGATCATTTCCCTTGGCGAGGGGATCCGTCACCAGGCAATCGAGACCGTAAAGCAGCAGTCGGACCTTTCGCTCATCGAAGTCACGGGCACCGTGCGGGACGGGACCGTGATTCCCATCACGGAATCCAAAGTGGCGCTCATACAGGGCATTCCCCATGCGAAATCGGCAGGCCCGGTGTACCGGGCCTCGTTCTCCACGCTCCGGCAGACCTATCTCGGGGTAACCGGTATCCGTGGTGAAGATTTCAGCCGGATATTCCGGCCGGCGTTTTCATCGGGAGCGTTCCCGGATCCCGGCTCCAACAACGTTGTGCTCGGTTACGATGTAGCGGAAAAACTCCGGAAATACGAGGGTATCCGGCCGGGGGACCTATTCACGGTCGTTATCCGGGACTACGATCCGAACGGCGCACCGCTGGACCGCAAGCTGGCAATACGCACGAGCGGGGTTCTCAAGGAACGCGGTGACTCGCTCGACAACATGGTGATCATGGACTTCGATTCCGTCAAAGCAATGTCGGGAGACGATGTTGCTTACAATTCCGTCTACGTTCGTATCGACGATCCGGAACATGTCTTTTCCGTTGCGGGGGATGTCCAATCGCTCGGGCTCTCTGCAACCGGGGCATTCCAGCAGATCGAGTCCGTGAACCGGTTCATGGACCTCGTCATCCTCTTCCTCTCCCTGTTTGCGGCGATCTCGCTCGTGATAGGCGCACTCATGATCGTCAACACCATGGTCATGTCCGTGTACGAGCGAACCCGCGAGATAGGCGTGAGCATGGCGGTCGGGGCATCGCGGGGGGACGTCATGACGCTCATCCTGATCGAGTGTTTCTATATCGGGATCATCGGGGGACTGCTCGGCGACCTCCTCGGGATAGCCTTCTCCTTCTGCCTCAACACGCTCGGGAAATCGTACCTGATGGCGCAGATGGGCGATCTCTTCTCCGGGTTTGCGCGGTACGATCTTGCGATCGTAACCCCGGAGATCCTTGTCATGGGGTTCCTGGTGGCAGTCATCCTCTCGCTTTTGTCGGGAGTGTACCCCGCAATGAAAGCTGCAGCTCTCGACCCGGTCGAGGCAATCCATCACACGTGATACCATGACTAGAAAAAACGTGACTTACAATTTCCCGGGGCCGATCGCGTGAACCCCGCAGGTAATGGAGAGACGATGAAAAACAATTATCAGCGGAGTAATCCGCAATGAAACCCTGTGCACTGCCGGCATTTGTTGTCCTTTGCATGGTTCTTGCTGCTGTAGCAGTATCCGGCTGCACAACCGCACCGGCCCCGGCTGCTTCAAAATCTCCGGCAGCATCCGTATCGCCAAAAGAGACGGTCCCGCTCACAACAACCACCGGCCCGCAGTATACTATTCCTGTCCAGCGGATCATTGTCACGAACGCGAATTCCGCAGAGCTGCTGATCGCAATCGGCGCAAAAGACCGGATCGTCGGTGTTTCCGAAACAGTGAAGAACCACCCGGTCCTCGGCCCGCAGTTTGCCAGCGTACCGAGTATCGGCTCATGGCAGACGCCGGATGTCGAGAAGATCTTATCCCTTCACCCGGATGTTGTCATCTGCTATTCGACGTACCTGCCAAAGAACATCGACCGGATAAGCGCAGCCGGAGTAACAATCCTGCCGGTAGACTGTTACAAGATAGATACGATTGCAGCGGATGCCCGTACGCTCGGGCATATTACCGGTCTTGAGGCCGGGGCGGAGAAATTTGTTGTGTTCCAGGAAAAATACGAAACCCTCCTCGCGTCCCGCACCGCCGGGATTATGGAGAGCGATATGCCCCGGGTATACTTTGAATCCTATTCCGATTATTCGACCCTGACCGGGGGATCGGGAGCAGATCTCCTCCTGGCTATGGCAGGCGGGAGGAATATTGCAGGACTGCTGCCGGTCTCGTCCCCGAAAGTGAATGCCGAATGGCTGGTTGCCGAAAATCCCGATGTGATCATCAAGACCGCAGCCTCAACTCAGAAAGATCCCGATTTTGGCGGGATGCAGTCAAAGATCAGCAACCGCCCGGGGATCGGGAATATCAGTGCGGTCAGGGAAGGCCGCGTGTACATCCTGTCGAACGATATTATCTATGGGCCCAGGGCTGTTATCGGGGCATTGTATATTGCCCGGATACTCCACCCGGAAAAATTCAGCGATATCCTGCCGGGAAACCTGCTCGACGAGTATGCGGGGGATTTTGCACCCGGGACAAATACCACGCAGTGCATGTACCCGTTGGATGGAAAGATCTAACCGACAGGACTCCGGGCGGGAAAGGGCGTCCCTTGAGAATCCGGGATAACCCAATTATAAAAATTTAAAAATCCATAGTATCTTTTTAAAATTAAATTGATAATTTTTCTACTAGGTGTTACAAAAATTTAAAAATGTTTTAATACACTCATTTTAAATCCTATACCTGTATGTCATGTTCCGTCATGGATCGTTCTTCCTCTCACCCGTCCGTCCCTCATACCGGCCATACGGGAATCCGCTTCACCCATCCTGCGAATAAAAAAACCGGTTTTTCCGGGCGTCCTGGTATCGCAGGTCCTGCATTTGTATTTTTTTTGCTCATCATCGCGCTCGTCCTCATCGTCCCGGCAGCCCGGGCAAATACCTACGAAGGCGGCATCCCCCTCTTCACCGAAAAAAAGGGCATGGTCTCCGGTGGCCTCTGGTTCGATACCTACCCGGGATTCTCCAAATCTGCCGAGAAATATTTCGTGCTCCCGAAACATACCTCGATAGACTGGGCGAGGATCTATGTCGGCGTCTATTGCGGTCACAAGCAGAACAATTACCCGGTTCTCGCCCACGTGTCCATGGACCTGGACGGGAGCGGAGCCTTCAGGACCCTGCTTGCTGACGAAGAGCTCAACGTCCCCTATGCCTATCCGGGAACCGGGGGAAAAGGGCCGGTGCAGGTGAACGACCATTGTAACCGGGTCACCAGCGATTACCTCATGTGGTATGATGTCAAGGATAAATTGTCCGACAAACCTGTCGGCGTCAGCGTGAAAACGGAACAACTCGCCGGAACGAACCTTGTTGACGGCCGTGTCAAATTCATTGCGCTCGTTGTTGCTTACAATGACGATGACAACGACAAGGTGTACTACTGGGTCAACCAGGGACACGATCCCCTCTATTCTGAAGACAACAACGGGTACACCGGCGAAACAACGTTCGGCACATCCTTTGTCAATACGGATAATGAAGAGGAAGAGGAGAACCTGGAAGCTTCGTTGTCTGCGCTTTACATGGCAAGTGCCGATGGCAAATATACGTTCAACGGCGAGGAGTTGTCCGGCGATATCCCCAAGGGTGCGTACTTCGGATACAATACCTGGGACGTGAGTGACCAGATCATCCTTGGCGACGACAGCACCCTCAGTTACCAGGAGACTGACACGTATTATAAAATTCCTCTTGCCCTGCTTACGGTCCGCATGCCGGAGCGTGACGCAGGTACCCTGGGTGTGACTTCATATCCGCCCGGGGCGCAGATCTCGCTGGATGGTGAGGAATCCACATACGTGACAAATGCGACCATGACCGGTATCGATACCGGGGAACATACGGTCGAGGTCGAGCTGGCTGGCAACCAGAGTTACAAAAAATCCAAACCGGTCACGGTTCTCATCAAACGGAATGAAAAATCGGCGGTGCACTTCCGGCTCGAACAGGTGAACGGCTCGATAAAAGTCAGTTCAAAACCTGCGGGAGCCTGGGTCTATATCGACGGGATGAACCAGTCGGTACAGACCGACACCGTTTTTGAAAATACCATGGCCGGGAACCACACCATTACCCTAAAAAAAGCCGGGTTCGAAAACCGGGAGATAGAGGTTAACGTGGGAAAGGCGAATGCCGGAACGATTGCTGAAGTTCTCACGCCCCTCTCGTCAAATACCTCCGTATCCTCAGGTAATGAACCGGAACCCTCCGGGTACAGTGGCACCTCCCTGGCATTGTACCGGCACGGATCCATAAACGGCGGCCTTGTTGTTGCCAATGCAAGCGCGTATTCCGGGTTGCTCGAAAAAGGCGCCAGCCGGAATTATCCCGTAACTGTCAGTCTCCCGAAAAACGCTACCGTGAAGGATGCCCGGCTGTACGTGTACTCCACCTGGAGTTACGATACTGCCAGTCTCAAAGGAAAAGCAGCATCTATCAGTGTGGATTATAACGGCAATGTCCTTACCCGGGACCGCAGCTACCTTGACCGGAAAGGATTCGGTACCTATGATTATCCTGCGGAAACCCATTGTTACCCGCTCGATCCCGGTGCGATCCAGGATGGGATTATGCAGGTTGCGGTCACGAATACCGGCCAGGTGAAAGACACGTTTGCCGTCTACGGTGTCATCCTTGTGATCGTGTATGAGGATCCCGCAGAGCCGCCCGCGGAATACTGGATCGGCGAGGGTGCCGACATGATCTATGCCAACCCGGAGTTCCAGTCCGGTGTGGCGGATGCTACGACCCGCATGGTATTTCCCGGCACGGTCGATTCCGCAGATCTCCTCCAGGGCTCACTGATCGCCATAAGTACCGCTTCGTCAGGAGGTTCCGGGGATGACAACCGGGTCACCTTCAATGATCTTACATGGACCGATTCGTTGACCGGTGGATCTTCTGCAATCAGCCAGGCCCGTCTCAATGTTACCGGTTCGATCCTCCCTTCGGACAACACGGCAGCTATCGAGAGCATTGCCCTGAAAAACAAGGGCGATTACATGGAGAACCGCAACATTATCCTTATCGTGGGTAAAAGCGCCCCCGGCGGTACCTGGGATTCACCCGATGCGGATGCCGGCATGAAGAGCAACCGGGTTGCGGCTCGCGACAGGCCCGGCCTGGCCAACGAATCCCCGCTGGCACCGGCAGAATCCGGGCCGGTTGAAGTGAATCTCGATCCCTCGAAAAAATCGTACGCGGTCAGGGTCCTGTCCAACCCCCCCGGTGGTGTCATATCCCTCGATTATCATTACTGCGGAAAGACAACGCCTGCGACCATCGAACCTGTTTCGGGAGGCAATCACACGATTTCCGTGGAGATGGGGGGATTCAAACCCGTGGAGCAGAGGGTATTTGTCACGAGCAACCAGACCATAAAATTCGCACTTGAAACGAGCGGCTATTCGGCGCTTGAGAAACTCAAGATCGGCAACGATTCTCCGGATCTCCTCGACCAGGAAACCTATGGCGGTGTCTATGTGGATTCGAATCCCGGCGGTGCCGATATTTACGTTGACGGGAAAAAAACCAGTCTTGCCACGCCGAGCGTGGTATATGGTCTCAACGGGGGCAAACATACCGTCAAGGTCCAGAAAGGATCAAGGAATTCAAAAGTGTCGTTTCCCGTTGAATCCAAGGAAGTTTTTATCGATGACGGAACCATCACCCCTCTCACGTTCTCGATCAGCGAGAACCCGTACCTCCTCAACGTCTCTGTTATTTCAACCGAGTATAACGGGTCTGAATTCACCCTCAATGGCGTGAGGTCTAAGTACAAAATCCCCACGAATCTGAATCTCCAGTACTCATCGGATCTTTTTATCACGATCCGGAAAGACAACTCGTACATTTCCCTGCCCTTTGCGATTTTTAATTCTGTTGAGCAGACCCAGGAAATTCGCACGAGACCCTATTCTTTCCATGACCTCTGGGTGGAATCCAAACCCTCAGGTGCGGATATCTATGTCGACGGGTATTCAACCGGCTATTCGACCCCCTACATGATCCGGAACCTGTCGAACGGCCACCACGTGGTGTTTATTACCAAATCCGGGTACATGCCGCTTACAAGCACGGTGTGGGTCAACGATGTGGATGTTACCCGCAGGTTCATCCTGGGTGAGTACCTCCACGGGATGCTCAGGGTCGCCAGTGTCCCGGAAGGTGGCAAGATTTACATCAACAACAAGGATACCGGGGAGAAGACCCCGTACACGTTCCAGTACATGCAGGCCGGGCATTACACCATAAAGGTGGTCCAGAACAAGACCCAGGCAATTGCGTCAGATTTCATTGTGGAACCAAATACCCTTCGGGAAGCAAACCTGACCCTTAAGAAAAAAGGGTCAAAATACGGGATAAGGTAAGCGCGGATGTAAGATCCCCACCCTATCTCTAAAAAGACGGGTGCTTGTCGTGTTTCCCGTTCGGGGTGTAGTTCAACGAATCGTGCCCGGGTGGGCGGCACGATTTTCACTCGCGGGATATTTTTTATTATTTTAAAGAATGATACAAAAATGAAATTTTTTTATACTGGTACGGCCAACAGATCTGTGGTGATGAGCTGCAACACCATCGCCTTACACAACCTTCGACAAAGCAATTCGTAAATGCATGTCCACTAAGAACCCAATCCATACCATTCCTCTTTTTAGTTACATATTGATAGTAAAAAATCATACAAAATAAAAAAAGTTTATTACCAAAACCATCATAATGGTATTTCGGGGTGATGATACCGGTTCACTTCATCTGTCCACCCGATACCCTAACCGGCCAGGTGAAGCGCGCTTTCTGTTATCATCCCTTTGATCTACTGTTCATTTATGAGTACCGGAGTTGAAAACCAGATGGTTGAAACCAGAAAGAAACCCGAACCCAAAAAGCAAGAACCCAAAAAGGTTGAGCCTAAAAAAAATGTGGCCAAAAAGGTTGAGCCTAAAAAATCTGAACCGAAACAGACTTCCAAATCTAAACCGGCAGCTAAACCCGCTGCAAAACCCAAAAAATAATTTTTACCCGGGACCTTTTCCGCTCTTTCCTTTTAATCTGTGAAAACCCTTAAGATCCCCCGGTGAATCCACCCGGTCTATCCGGGGATTCATCTGTGGGACGTGACTCTGTATGCCAGATCCGGGTACCTCCCGGAATTGCCCCATACAGGCCCGGTTTCTGGTATGCCTGTCCCGGAAAAGCCCGTAAAACCGGTATTTTCCGATCATGTAAATTATATCCTCAAAATCGGCCCGGTTTGGCGGAATCCGGGCGGAAACGATGTCACCTGGTGGTCACCGGCATGGTTTTTTTCAGGTCTTTTTTTACATCGTAGTTTTGCCCAACCCGCATCCGGAAACTCGGCCGGGATGCGAATACGGGGATCTTTTTCCCGGGGTACTCCGGAAAAATCTTAACGGTTTATAATTTTATCAGATTTGGTATCAAATCCAATAGTTTTTCTATCACCTGGTGTTACAATTATTAAACATTGTAATATTAAACCCGTAATGGAGTATCACACATGGTGAAACGATTACAGATTCTCTGGGTTGCAGTCAGTATGTTGATCTTGCTGGCAGTAATCCCGGTATCGGCATCTTACTACAACACGACACCCATTATCAACCAGGGTGCAACCGTGTTTATTGGAGAACAGGGGTTAAACGTAACTCATGCTATTCACGTTGCAGAAGGAACAACACCCATTGACGGAGCCCCCGTCAACACCTCGATCGGCTGGTGGGCATCGGCAGCAACGATTACCAGTTCTGCACCGACCAAGTCCATCGATCTCGCGTCGCGCTACAAGTCGATGACCGTAGCCCCGTCGGATTTCGTTGGCTATGCCGGGAACTGGTATCTCCTCAACGGATCGTCAGTAATTATTGCACCCGGTCGCACAGCACCTCTTGCAGTAATTGTTGCCGCTGACCCAACGCTTGACGTTAAGATCTGGGATTTCGATCAGGAAATTGATATAACCGGCAGATCTGTCCCGCAGGGCCAGCACCTTGGTTTCCGCATTGAGACCAACATGTACGCTGCACTGGATGGCCGCTACCGTACTCCGTTCTTCAATAACCGGGATATCCAGGCGCCGCTCGATTCCACCATCGTAACCTCAGACGGATACATCGATATCCGGGTCAGGGATGAGTCCGGTACAACGTTCACGAGTCTCTATACCGATGAGCTTGGAACCGGCAACGCCGCTGAACTCACCCGTATGAACGTGACCTCGCAGCCGTGGACCTGGGGTGACCTGGCCAACCCGTCCAGTCTGGGTAAAAACTGGTCCACCAAGGCAGTTGTCAACGGCCAGTATGCGTACCCTGTTGGAACCTATACGGTTTTCTTAGAGTCCAAGCTCAACAACATGAAGGACAACTATAAGAATGCCGGTGCAGACTACGCCGGCAAGACCGTATCCCCGACCCACACCGTCCAGCTCGTCTCCGACACGGTGAAGATCGAGGTCGACAAGGCTACCGTTGTCCGCAGCAAGCCATTCCTGATCACCATTACGGGGAAGCCGAATCTTGCCTATAACATCTGGGTGAAAGGTACGAGCAGCATGGACGGCACATACGATGACCAGCCTCCAATGATCGGGTTAAACCAGGACAGCGTGGAGATGGACGATCCCATAGAGGCCGGGGCCGGAATTCATCCGATCGGGGACTACCAGTACCAGAACGGAGCCGGTCTGACCATCTGGAATGACACCGCTCAACAGCCATCCAACCGTACGCAATATTATGCTTCGGTTACAACGGGCGATGACGGGACCGGCCCGGTCGAATTTTTGACCACCAACTGGACCAAGGCCCAGAAGTATACAATCCGTGTCGAGCAACAGTTCCCGGCAGGAGCGTATGGAACTGGTCAGTACAAGAGTGACGAGGTCGACATAAAGGTCGAGAAGGGCGCAGTCACCATCGTTGCAGCAGGCGACGGGGTTTACTACATTGGAGAAGAGATCAAGCTCTCCGGTACTAACACTGAGACCTACAAGACGTACCTGTTCATTACCGGCCCCAACCTGCCCGAACAGGGAGGTTCAATCAAGTGGGCAAACCCGAGAGACCC
>Ga0265296_1002018_pt1 | contig 21454 bp, 24 predicted proteins | sample MunlanPumphouse1_FD_189073 | JGI IMG/M metagenome (GOLD analysis project Ga0265296, IMG submission 189073) | Groundwater microbial communities from a municipal landfill in Southern Ontario, Canada - Pumphouse #1 | ecosystem: Environmental > Aquatic > Deep subsurface > Groundwater | place... | reverse complement strand
ATCTAATAAAGGCTCAAAAAGAAGTTTTTGTTACAAAGGAAGAATTCGAAGGTTTAATAGATATTGTTGCCACCAAAGAAGAGTTGGAGAATTTAAAAAATATCGTCGCTACAAAGAAAGAAGTTGGTGTAATCGGAAAAGATGTTAAAGAAATTAAAACTCTGCTTATTGACTTTGGCACGCGCACCAAAACTTTGGAGGGGGAAGTTGATTTTATAAAAAATTCATTACACATTCAGCCAATAAAAAATTAGAAATTATTATTAAATAAAATTTATGTCAAAAGAACCAGGAGAACCAAGATTTGAGGAGGAAAATCCTATTTTAGAAAGACGGGACCAAATGATGGAGAGGGCTTCTGATTTACAAAAAATGGGGGCAGAAATTCAAGGGGCAAAATATCAAATGGCCTTGTTGACTATTATGGAGAGATCTGATGATAATGTTGGATTGGTTAATGCTTTAAATAAATTTTTAGATTCTTTAGATTGGAGAGCACATCGCGGAAGAAGTGACGGACCATTGATGAGTCCCGATAGTCTTACAAAATTTTTAATTGATTCAGCCGAAGAATTACACGATATATAGGATAAAAAATCAGCGGTAAAATCGCTGATTTTTGTTGTGAAAACTACTCTTATAAATTTAGAAGGTTCTATTTTTGTAAGATGCTGGTTTTTTTATTCAAAGTGGATACGTTGCTGAAATTGTTTTAAGCGTTCATGGAGCATTGGGTAATTTTTTAGTTCCGGGTCTTTTTCTAAAAGTTCTTTTGCAGCGGCGCGGGTTTTTTCAACCAAAAATATATTTGTTAATCCTTCCATTGCCATATCTGGAATCCCCCATTGCTGGGTTCCATAAAGCTGGCCGGGTCCGCGAATTTCTAAATCTTTTTCAGCTAATTCAAAACCGTTGTTTGATTCAACTAATGCCTTCAATCTTTTTCTGTTTAGCATACTTGGATCTGTGGTAAATAAGAAGCAATATGACTGCATATCGCTTCTTCCAACTCTGCCGCGGAATTGGTGAAGTTGCGCAAGCCCAAATCGTTCTGCGCCCTCAATCATCATAATTGTGGCGCGAGGAACATCAACGCCGACTTCAACTACAGAAGTTGAAAGCAAAATATCAATTTCGCCTTTTTTAAAGTCCAGCATTATTTTTTCTTTTTCTTTTGCTTTCATTTTACCGTAAAGCATTGTAATTCTTAAATCAGGAAAAATTTCTTTTGAAAGTTTTTCGTATTCTTCTTTTACTGCTTTTACCTCTAGCATTGCCAAAGACCTCAAATCATAATTCTGTGGCACAAATGAACCGGTGATTTCTCTTTTGATAGATATTGCTTCCTGCAACTTACTATTTTTAGATTCAATTTTGGGACAAATAACAAAAACTCCCTTTCCTCCATTAACTTCTTTTTTAATAAATTCATAAGCCTCTTTTCTTTGGGACGGGCTGACAATAACTGTTTTTACTTTTTTCCTATTTTTTGGCATTTCATCAATTAAAGATAAATCCAAATCGCCATAAACGGTCAAAGTTAAAGTTCTTGGTATTGGAGTTGCTGTCATTGATAATAAATGAGGGACTATCTTTGTGCTTTTCACAAGTTCAGCTCTTTGCTCAACTCCAAATCTATGTTGTTCGTCTAAAATCACCAAAGCCAAATCTTTAAAATTAACTCCTTTTTGAATTAAAGAATGCGTGCCAATAACGATACCCAATTGTCCGTTTTCCAAGTCGCCCAGCAAACTTTTTTTTGAAACTTCTGAAGTTTCGCCTTCCTTAAAAATACGGGCGTCTTTTCCCGTTAGTAACCCAACGCTGACTCTGAAATTTTTTAATAATTCTGAAACTGACTTAAAATGCTGTTTTGCTAAAATTTCTGTCGGCGCCATAAAAGCTACTTGATGGCCGTTTTTAACTGCGCTTAACGCCGCCATCGCAGCCACTACTGTTTTTCCAGAGCCAACATCTCCTTCTAAAAGCCTGGACATTGGAACTGTTTTTTCTAAATCTTTTAAAATTTGGAAACTGCATTTTTTTTGAGAATCAGTTAATTTAAACGGCAGAAATTCTGTAAATTTTTTCATTAATTCTATATCCATCAGGCAGGTAAAAGCTTTTTTTTGCATCAGTTTTGCTCTTTCTTTTAAAACGGAAAGCTGTATCAAAAAAAGCTCTTCAAACGAAAAGCGCGATTTTGCCGCGTCAGCTGCTTCAAATGATTCTGGAAAATGAAGCTGCCACAAAGCTTCATTCATCGGCAAAAACTTATATTTTTTTATTATTTCCTCGGGCAGAGACTCCTGCACCTGTTCAGCAAATCTGTAAAGCAAGGGCTTTATTACGTATCTTAACCACCTTGAGGTTACTCCTCTGGTTTCTGGATAAACCGGCACTATTCTTCCCGTATGGGTCAGGTCTTCGTTTTCTGACCACTCGTTAATTCTTTCATAAGCTGGATTGTTCAAATAAATCCCTTCTTTACCCAAACTAACTTTGCCAGCTAAACATACAAAGTCTTCTTCTTTTAAGGTTTTTACTAAATACGGCTGGTTAAACCAAATAATTTTAATCTTATTTGTATTGTCTTCAATAACTGCTTCTGTTATATTCATCCATTTTTTCCATGTATGGGAATTTTCTATTCGCGCAATTTTTCCCTGCACACAAACAGTTTCAGACAATTTTTGCTTAGCCTGCGATATAGAAATTATATTTGAAAAATCGTCGTAGCGGTTCGGAAAATGAAAAAGCAGATCCTGCACTGTTTTTATGCCGAATTTCTTTAACTTTTTTGCATAAGCTGCTCCAATTTTTGGCAACTCTTCGATTTTAGTTGATAAAGATATCATAAGATTGACTTAGATAAAACATGTAGTATCCTTAAATAAAGATTATCTTTTATAATATAGCTGAAATAAATTAAAATCAATTTTTCATTAAACCATATTTCGTATTAAATCATATGAAAAAAAATATTTTTATAATATTTGTTTTGCTCGGCTTGTTTATTTTATCATCAAGCGCCATGGCAGCGGATAATGCAAGCTGCAAAAAAGAGGGAGAAACATTCCACGGAACTGAAGAATGTTGTCAAGGATTAAAAAAAATTAATGAGAAAAACAATATAGGAGGATCAGCAGCTTTCTTTGTCTGCACTGCAAAGTGCGGAAACGGAGCTTGCAACACAGACACTGAAAGTAATTACAACTGTCCGCAAGATTGCCCGGCAAAAAAGAAGCCCATTTGCGGAGATGGAATTTGCGAAGGAAACGAAAACAGCGCCAGTCAGCAGTGTACTACCGCTCCTGATTCCGTATGTTTCACGGTAAAAAATTGCGCCAAGGATTGCAAAGATCCGTCTAACGATATTCCTGTTGCCGATAAAACCGGGAAAGAAAAAATTTTAATTAATAAAATTTTACAGCTGATAGACCAGCTGAAGGCATTGATTCTTTCTCTTTTCAGCCGATAGTATATTTACGTAATGAGGAACTTTTTGGTATGGTAAAATAAGCAGGCGTCCGCGAACAAAGTCGAGGACGCCCTAGCCGGTGTTGCCGGTTGATTGGTCTACTTCCCTAAGGAAGCCTCTGTCTGGATGACCAGGCACTGGTCTTCGGGGGAGAGCTTGTCCCATTGATTTCTCCTAATCCGTTCTAACAAGACCTCCAAGACGAACCGAGGATACCGTCCATCCACTACTCGGTTTACCACAAGCGGCAGGATTCTAATCAGCGAACCATTTGAGAGCCTTAAGCAAGAGTTGATTTCCTCATGGGCTCTTTTTACCGCCGGCTTCCTCTTCTCCTCTTCCGCAGCTTTCTTCAAAGCCGCCTTCAGTGCCTCTCCTTTTTCCTTTTTTGAATCTTTGGGACAGTTGTTCCCAAAACAACGATTGACCGGACATTTCTTTACCTCTTCCATCTTTCTCTCCTTTCTTAAAGAGGGTCCTAGGTTTAGACAAACTCTATTTTGTGAAAGAACTACCGCAGTTCTTTTTTGTGCCCCCAGGAAGATTCGAACTTCCATCCTAAGCTCCGCAAGCTCATATTCTATCCATTGAACTATGGGGGCTGCTACTTTCACCCTACAATAAAAATCAGACAAAATCAAACAGCCTCGCCAAAGGCGAGGCTGTTTTTTTAAAAAATTATTGAAGTTTTGGCTGGCCGGATGCAGAAGTTTTGCTTTTAAAGGGGTTCAAATAATTTTTTTCTGAAGCTGACTTGGACTTTTCTTCTCTTGTTTGCAACTCTATTAAAACCTCTTGATACGCGCTCTCTTCAAATTTAAAATTTTTATCAGCTGTGTTTGGTTCCTGCGCTTTTGCTAAAATCGCGTATTTATAAAGCAGAAATCCTCCGAACAGAACATCTAAAAAAATCAATACTAAAATTGAGAAAAATACATACGAACCCAAAAACCAAAGAACTTTTTTAGCATTTTTTATCTTTTCAAAAAAAATATTGATGTCTAAAGAAGAGGAATCTGTTATTTTTTTCATAATTATTATTGAGGCGCTCTGATGTAAACTTTTATTAAAAAAATTGCATCAATTGATTTTGCAGGGAGTTTTTTCGATACGCCATCTTGCCTAGAGTTCGTAATTGATAAATTTTTTATTTCAATCAAATATGGGCCTGTTTCTAATTTTTCTAAAAATTTTAAAGTTTTTGAAAATTCGCCTTGAGAAAAAATCTGAAAATCGATAGAGGCCGTATTTTTTGAGGCAGGAAAATTTGCCAATAAAGAAATTTCTGATTTGATTTGGCTGGCAGAGGCTGTTTTTTCTAAAAATTCAAAAAGGCCAGCTGGATTTTTTGAATCAACATAAAGCTGGCTGATCTTTTCCAAGTTTGGCTTGTATATTTGGTAGTTGTTCTTAAATTTTTCTACCTCGCTAACTTGATCCTCTAAAAAAGACAAATTATTTCTCCTTGATGATAAATCTTCAGAATTTTTTTTAATTTCTTGAACATATGGAAAAACAAAAACTAAAATTAAAAACAAAATTACCAGCCCAAAAACAATTGAGATTATATAGATTTGGTTTTTGGGCTTTGCCCAAAAAACTTTTTTGTCTTTAGTTTCTATTTTAGTTTCCATTGACTTCAAATGTTAAATAAAAATTAACATCTTTAGAATTTATCCAACTTTCAGACGAAAAACTTTGGTTTTTAATTACTTTTGATTCTTCAATATTTTTCTTAAAAAGAAGCAGATTGTCCCTAGTGTCTGAAATACCAGAAAGTTTTGCCTCAACCTTGTTACTATCTTCGGATCTTGCTAAAGAAAGGTCTGTGAAATATACGCCTTCCGGCCTCTCAACCTCTAAAATGTTTTCAAGAACTGCGCTGAACTGTATTTTATTTTTGTAAAAAGATCTTAGTTGAGCAAAATTTTTATTATAATCTTCCAGGAGGCCCTTGTAAATCAAAAAATCGGGGGTCTGATATTTATTTTCGGCTTGCTCTAAAGTAAACTTTTGGGAAACAGCTTGCCCTAAAATATAAAATTTTACTGATAATAAAACCAAAATTAAGCAGACAAGAGCAATTAAAAGAGCGCTTCCTAGAATTATTGCCAATTTTTTATTTCGCTCCAAAATAAGCTCTTCTTTTTCTTTTGTCGGTAAAAGATTAATCATAAAAATTAGTCAGCGTTGTTATTTATGCCTCGTAATGCCAGGCCTAGGGCCGTAGCAAAAATTAAAGATTTTTTGCGGAAAGCATCGTCTATTCTTTTTGATGGAATATTTAATAATGGATTGCCCAATTCTACTGTAGTTTTCAATTCTTTAGATAAAAAATCTGGCAATCCCTTTAAATCAGCTCCATCCCCGCAAAGAATAATTTTTGCAGTCCCTATATTCTGCGGCAGGTGTTCGTGAAAAATGTGGTCTTGATAAAAACTTAAATATTTTTCGACTTCGCTCAAAAGCTCCTTTAAAACCGGCGTCTTTGATTTTTCTAAATCCTTAGAAGAAATGTGTATTGAGGAGGTAAAACGGATTGAGCGTCCCGCAAAAGCAGTAAAACAAATATTATTTTCTCCAATATCAAGCATAATTAACGGAAAATTGCTTGTTTGATCCTTTACTAAAGCCCGGGCCATGGATTGGGATTCAACTTCAAGAACCGACGGTATTAAACCTGCTTTTTTGAAACAAGAGGCATAAGAATCAACTACTATTTTCGGCATAGCAACAATTAAAACATCAAAATGATTAAGGTGGTCTACAATAGGGCTGATAACCTCAAAATCCAAATAAACTTGGTCAATTGGCAAGGGAATATAATTTTCTGCTTCAAAAGACACGGCAGACCGCAACTCTTCTTCTTTCATTTTGGGCATTTGAATCACTTGCAAAAAAGATTTTTCTTCTGGCAGAGACGCTACCACGTATTTTGTATTAAGTTTTTCTCCTTTTACAGTATTTTGCGCGTCTTTAATAATCTTTATTAGAGATTCCTCATCTTTAATTTCTCCGTTTTCGATTACTCCTGGCTTAACTGCTGTATTATTGTAAGAAACTAATTCAAAAAACCCGCGCTTTTTTTTAAGTTTTACAATTTTTAGGGCAGACCCGTTTATATCCAAACCGAATGCTTCTGTTTTTAAATTTAAAAAATTCAGCATCTTTGTATACTTATTATATCATTTTATTTTACTTCCTGCCACGAAACAATTACGTATTGATCAGAGGTTAAGGGAAAACTTGGGGGCGGACCGTATAAAAGATTTCCGTCATAATTAATGTTTCTGGTTTGATATCCTGTCCCGTCTGTATAGGCAAACCCGTATCTTTGATTAGTGGCAATCATTCCGTAAAGAGTGATTATTTGTCTTATATAATTAGAACCGCAAGACGAAGAATAATAATATCTTCCCACCCGGCCATTTTGGGCAACAAGAGCGGCATCAATTTGCAAATTATCTAAACTTACCAATCCAATATTAATATTTCTTTGAGCGATAAGCGATAAAACATCCTTGCCGTCATAGTTTGTATATTTTAGATTATTATTTACAGTTATGCTTTTTCTTGTAGAAGGATTATCCGGAAATAAAGCTGCGGCAATTGTGAGGCGGGCATTGTTAATTTGTCCATCAATAAAAACATCGTCCTCTAAAAAAATTAATCCGTTTGCTGGAAAAGCATAATTTCCGATAAGGGTTTCGTTTTGGATGCTCCAAGTCGACCAGCCATCTTGATTATTAGAATTCGTACAACCGCCGGGAGCACTTGTAAATTTGGTAACTTTATAAAGATCAAAGGTGCTGTTAGTTTTTAAAACAATATGATACCCTAATTTGCCTGAACCCGCACGGTAAAAACCATTTGATTGAGCGTCGCTTTTTATCTGGGCAAAGTCTGTGGTAATGCCTGCAAAATCTAATGCCGGAACAGGGAACTGGCGTCCGACTTCAAAAACATCCGGACGACTAGGCGTGACGGCGGGCGGCGAGGGATCAGCCGGACTTTTACAAGTATGCACGCCAAATGAATTATTATTATTACAATCGTCATAATCCGGGTCATCATAAGAAGCCAAAGCGCTTGTAACGATGTTATGAGCTAGGCCATCAAAACGGATTCCGCCGTTTGAGTGTATTGGTCCGAAAACTTCGGTGCCAGATCCAAATCTCATATTCGCGTTCGCGGCAACAGCATATTTTGCAAAAGACGGTTTTGCCAAAACGCTTAAAATGGAACGGTAAACATTTGGGTCAGTTGAAACTTTTCCTGTAGATTTTACCTGGACAAGCGAAGAGCCGAGAGGCGGAGGAGTGATATTCAAAATAAATTGTCCGATTATGTTTCCGTCTTTATTATAAAAATCATGAGTATAAGGCCCTGGAACCCCTGTGCCATCTTGAAAATCTGTCGGAGCATGAGCTAAATGCCAGCGATAATAATCAACGCCTGCTTCTGCAATCTGAATAGCCAGTTCACGATTGAATGCCTGCCTTGAAGCCGTAATATTAGCCACTGCCCAGCCGGCTAATGCTGTAACAATCAAAACGCCGACCAAGCCAGCTATAAGAACCCCAATAAAAATTTGACCTCTCTGTTTTATCATATTTTAAGCTATAGATTATCTTTTAAATTTCTCATTGAAACTTGGGTAGTAAAAGTCATATTATCAATAACAATAGTGATTTTTATTAATCTTACTGATATCACATTTATAGGGTCTGCTAACGGGGCCGTTGTGCCGTCATAATCTTTATCGTAATAATTAAACACCGCAGTTGAACCGTTCGCAACATCGTAAACAACATCACTTAATGTTTCGTTGGCTGGATTATAAGTAAGCGGGCTTCCCGATGGTTTTAAAATTCCTTTTTTTAGAGCGCCAGCGCTTAAAAAATAACGGATGCGTTCCTTCAGGCCGTCTCCATCAATATCGCTGTAAAATATAAAAGAGTTTTGCGATAAATCGGAAATAGGATAGGCCCCTGAATTAGAAGAAGAGGCAGATCGTATTTCAGCAGTTATCATTTTAAAAACTTTGCGCATTTCATCTTGCGCGCTAATGCTGTCTGACACGATTTTATTTAAAGAAAATATATCGTTTTGAAAAGTTGCTGCAGCAAGAGAAATTAAACCGATTATAAAAATAACAACAATCATTTCTATTATCGTGAATCCTCTAGATTTTTTGTGGTTATTTTTTTTTATCATGGGCTAAGAGTTACCTGGCTCTCTTGCCACGGTTGCGACACGTTTACACTTTGATTAAAAGTCTGGTATCCTGTTTTTGAAACAGTAAGACTGTATGTTCCAAAACTCAATCCGCTGAAAATCACCTGCCCCGAAGGCACGCACTCGGAAGAAAAGATGAAAGACATTTGTCCTAAATTCGGAGTAAAATTTGTATCTGCAGTTTGTAGAAAAACTCTATAGCGGAGATACCTGTTGCCGTTATGAATGGAATTTATATTTGTATCTGAAAGAGTATAAAAAGTATTTGAAGTTCCATCGGGACCTAAAAAATTCCATGTTATTTTATTATTATTAGCGGCAATTTGAAATTTTATAGAATCTTGTCCGGTTTGCGCTGGCTGATCCTGTGGCTCCCATAAAATTTGATAAAAATTACTCGGAGACCCGGTATCAAATGTAGAAGAAGTTAAAAATCCCGACTGCGCATAAACGCCCTCTGTTTGTTTTAACCGTAACTCTCCTGCTGGATTTAATGTGTCAATATTCCCATCGGAATCAAAATACTTTAAAGGATCTATAAAATCTTCTTGCCCGCTGCCCAGAGACCAATCAGTCTGACTCAAAAATCCGCGGCCGGTTATTAGAGAATTATTGTATCCGGTTTTTTCAAGCGTGACGCTTGCCCCGGAAAGCGGAAGCTGAGTGCTGGCATCTTTAACAGTGACCAATAAAGAATTGGGATTTTTTGGAACCACAATTAATTTTAAATCTTGGCTGGTGTTTGGGCTAAGATTTAAAGGCGAAAGAGGAATAGCTCCCATAATATCATAAGAAGAATCTGTAAGAGAAAAATTATATGTGTCCCATTCAAGGTTACTAATGGCTTTTATCCCGCTGACATTAGTTATATGAGATTGTGAATATTTCAAAATATCCGGATTTTGGCCGATAAGTTTTGAGCCAGCTGAAGAGAAGCTGACGTTTCCTACAGGAGAACAAGTTTCTGTAATAGTTAATGCATTAATAGCGCTTGTTTTATCAATTGCAAAACTTATTTGGGTAACTTGCTGAGCCGCGACAGTGGCGTTTGGCTTTATGGGATTCGGATTAGTCTCCGCGCCTGTCGGATATGTTTTTTCCTGCGAATAGCCTTGTTTTGAAACAGTAATATTATAAGCCTCATTTCCCGGAGGCGTGTCAATCACCTGCAATAAACCGCTGTTATTTGTTGTATCATCTATTGTAAAATTCGGGCTTGCTTGCTTATTTTCAATGTGAACATTGGCCTGGGGAACCGGCTGACCGTTAGCGTCAAAAACCTGCACAAAAAGCGCGCCATTTGTAGATGAGCCCTCTAAACTTTTTGGCCCGACATGTGTATTAAAATATAATGGGGAAAAATTTGGGCATGAAGCGCAGGAAATTTCAAGCTCTACAAGTTTATAATCGGCTGGCGATAAATCGTTGGGACTGCCCCCGATAGTTCCGTCAAATGGATCGTCAATATTGCGGATAGTCGTTTTTACAGTAAAATTAGCGCTATCCCGAGAAAGAGTTTGATTTTGTTGAACTTTTCCTGCGGGAAGTCCTCCTAATATACCGACATCAGCATAGGGAAAATTACGGATAATTTCAAATTGCTCGTTTGCCAAAGAAACTGCTGATATTTTGAGGCGTGAAATGTGCACAACATTTAGCAAACTTGTGTAAGCTCCGTAAATACTCAAAGTAATAATTAAAAATAAAGCCACTCCGACAATGGCCTCAACAAGAGTAAACCCTTCTTCAAAATTTTTTACATCATTTTTTTTCACAAAAATTTTGGATTTTAAGCTTTATTGTATTCCTCCTAATCCAGAATATATCGGCTCGATAACCGAGAAAGCAAAAAAAGCGACTATGGCCCCGAGGAAAATTATCAGCATCGGTTCAATTATAGTTGACAATCCTTCGGTAGCTGAAATAACCTCCTCTTCATAAAAGCTCGCTAACTTTTTTAAAATTGTCGAGGTTTTTCCGGTTTCTTCTCCAACTTCTATTATCTCAATAGCTCCAAAGGGAAAAATATCTTGATGCGGCTTTAAGGCGCTGGATAATTTTTCTCCTTTCTTAACTTTTTCTGAAGCTTCATTAAGGGCTTTTTTAAAATAAAAATTTCCTAAAGCTCCGGAAGTAATTTCCAAAGACCTAACCAGCGGCACGCCAGCCGCAACAAGAGAACTCAAAGACCTTATTAAAGAAGCTGCATTGCTTTTTTTAACAAGCGAAGAGAAAAACGGTAATTTTATTAAAATAGTATCTCTTATCTTTTTTCCGATTTTTGTTCTAAGCCCAAAATATATAACAGAAAATAAAATCAAGAAAACTAAAATAAATATATGCCAATAATTTTGAGCAAGGCTTCCAAAACCAATCAAAAGCTTTGTGTATATCGGGAGTTCAATATTCATGCTAGTAAAAAACTCGCTTAATTTAGGAAGGACAAAGGTCACTATCACAGTTCCAATGCCCAGCATTGTAATTATAATAATGGCGGGGTAAATCATTGCGTTTTGTATTTTTGATTTTAGTTCATGCTCTTTTTCCATCTGCAAAGTCAAAACTTTTAAAATTTCGTCCATTGTTCCAGATTCTTCTCCGATCTTTACCATATTCTGGAAAAGTTCAGAAAAAATATCGGGGTATCTTCCCATGGCGTCAGAAATATTTTTTCCCTTGCTAATTTCGTCTTTAATGTCTATCAATGCCTTTTTAAGTTTTTTATTTCTTGATTGATTTGCCAAAATAGAAAAACTTTTAACAAAAGAGAGGCCTGCAGAAACCATAATCCATAAATTCCTTGTCAGTATTATTTTATCTTTTAAAGAAACCCCGAAAGAAAAACTAATTTTGAAGGGGCTATTTCCCTTTTCTCCATCCAAAAAAGCTTTGACCAAAACCAGGCCTTCTTTTTTTAGGTCTTGAGAAAGCTCTCTTATGTCTTTAGCAACCGAAATCCCGCTTTTTGTCTGGCCGTCAAAAGATTTTGCCGTATAGTTATAAACAGGCATAAATTTAAATTTTAAATTTCTGGTTATTCCATAATAACTCTTAAAACTTCCTCCAACGAGGTAATTCCTTCAACTGCTTTTACAAAACCGTCTTCAATCATTGTTCTCATCCCTTCTTTTACGGCTTGATTTGTTATGTCTTTTGTGGTTGCTTTTTTAACAATTAATTCCTTAATAACATCTGATACCGGCAAAATTTCAAAAATTCCAATTCTGCCCTGATATCCGTCGGGAACATCTTTTGAGGGTTTGGGCCGGTAAAATTCAATGTTTTCCGGGCCGGCTTTAGGGTCGATCAGCTTTTCTTCTTTCAAAATTTCTAAAATCCTTTCCAAATTACAATATTTGCCTATGTTTTTTAATTCCGCTGCATTAAGTTTATATTTTTCTTTCGGCCCGTAAAATTTCCTCACTAATCTCTGGGCGATAATTAAATTTAAAGTAGAAGAAATTAAAAATGGTTCAGCTCCCATGTCTATAAGTCTTGGAATCGCGCCCGCGGCCTCAGTGGTGTGCAAAGTAGATAGAACTTGATGGCCGGTTAAAGCAGCGTTAATGGCCAAATTTACTGTTTCTGTGTCTCTGATTTCTCCAACCATAATAATATCCGGGTCCTGCCTCACTAAAGATCTCAATCCAGATGCAAACGTTAAACCTATTTTAGAGTTTACTTGAGTTTGGTTGATTCTTGGCATTCTATATTCAATCGGATCTTCAACGGTAGAAATATTAACATCAGGAGTGTTCAAAATTTCCATCATTGCATACAAGGTTGTGGTTTTTCCAGAACCCGTGGGACCCGTAATCAATATCATACCTGACGGTTTAACTAAATTATCACGAACTATTTCCAAATATTTTCCAGTTAACCCTAATCCTTCTAAAGTATAAGCTTTTGCTCCTTCAGCCAATAGTCTCATTACAATTTTTTCGCCGTTAAAAACCGGCAAAACTGAAACTCTGATTGAATATTTATAATCTTCTGAATCAATTTTAAATCTGCCGTCCTGCGGAAGCCTGTGCTCATCAAGTTTCAAATTAGAAAGAACTTTAATTCTTGCCACAACTCCGGGTGCGGCAGAAACCGGCAACACCATTACGTCTCTTAATATTCCGTCAACCCTATAGCGTACAATAACTCCCTCTTCTGTCGGCTCAATGTGCACATCAGATGCCCTTTGCAAAATAGCGTGCTTCATTAAAGTATCAACAATTCTTATGACGGGGAGCTCCTGGGCAGCTTTTTTTAACTCCTCTGATTCTTCCGTATATTCTTCACCTTTTTTCAATTTTATTGTTTTGGCTTCTTTTTTTATAATATCGCCAAATTCAATTTCTAAAGTTTTTTGATATTGATGCAGAGCGCTTTTAATTCCCTCCGGCGTAGTCAGCCTCGGCAAAATTTTTAAAGAAGGGGCTGTTTTTTTGATAAACTCAATGGTCCTTAAATCATCTGGATCTAACATCGCCACTTCAAGATTGTTGCCGTCCTTTTTAAAGGCAATAATATTATTGGCTCTGGCAATTGATTCTGGAATAATTTTTAAGACTTCGGGAGGAATGCTTTCATTTTCTATATTCATAAAAGGCACGCCTAATAAATAAGCCTGGGCCGATGCTAATTGCTCTTCAGAAATCAAGCCGTCTTGAACCAAAATATCTCCAACTTTTTGGTTTAATTCCTTACTTTTTTTCTCAGAGTCTTCAAGCTGTTTTTTAGTAATAAGTTTGGCGTCTGTAAAAAATGTTTTGAGCTGCTCTGCTTCAATTTTCATAAATGAATTATTTAAGGCAAATATTGATTTATTATATCACAACAAAAAAATCAAACGAATTATTCTATCCACAGGGCCACAAAAAATTTTGACGTAGCCCAAAAAAAATGATATAAAATAAAGCAAGGAATATATCGGGGTGTTGTGTAACGGTAGCACGAATCGTTTGGGACGATTTAGTCAGAGTTCGAATCTCTGCACCCCGACAGAATATTGTTCTTCACATATTGAACCCTTCTTTATAGTTTAGTATAATATAGTTGTGGGTTGGTTTTAATTTTATCAATATGTTAAGTTTAAAAGAAAAAGCTATAAATTATAGAAAAAAAGGCTATTCCTACAATATGATTAGCCAAAAAATAGAGGTGAATAAAAGCACATTGAGCGATTGGCTTAATAAAATCCCCTATTCGCCGAATGAAGAGGTTGTAAAAAGAATAGGTTTGGCAAAATTAAAATCCGCTTCGTTCAAGCACAACCAAAAAATGAGAGAAATTGCAGAAATGAGAGACTTAGCAAAAAAAGAATTAGGTAAAATTACAGAAAGAGATTTATGGATTCTAGGAATTGGTCTTTATTTGGGAGAAGGTAGTAAATCATATGAAAATCTTGGCTTTTCCAATTCCGATCCAGAAATAATAAAAATTCTTGTGGCGTGGTTTAAAAAAAATTGCCAATTAAATAACAAAAATTTTAACCCCTATATTCATGCATATCCAGACAATGATATTAAAAAAACCTTAAATTATTGGTCAAAAATTACCGGTATCCCCAAAAAACAATTTGGTAAAACTTATATAGATAAAAGAACCGGCAAATTAAGAGCAAAAAGAAAAACTTTACCATATGGTACAATTGATTTGCGCATTAGAAGTTATGGAGAAAAAGAATTCGGCAAAAGATTGCATAGGCGGATTATGGGCTGGATAGAATCGGCCACAAATCAAATTAATGCGGGTATGGTGTAGCAGTAGCACAAAACTTTTCCAAAGTTTGAGCAGGGGTGCAAATCCCCTTACCCGCTCCAGAACAAAACGGGTCTTTGAAAACTAGGGAGTCTTTTATGTCAGAAAATCTGTATGCTGAATCTGAATTTCGTGAAAGCTATAAAAAAGAATATGGCATAGTAGCAACAAGCTGGAGATTTTTCATAAGTCTCCGCTTCATTGTGATTGCTTTTACGGTGACCCTGCAATCGGCGTTATTTACTTTGTATTCAAGATTTCCACAAGAACAAACAAAAGGCGTTTTCCGTCTCTATCACATATTTATTCCATTATTTGGGATACTAACCGTCTTAGCTACTTCAATAATTGAGCGAAGAAACATAAAACACTTTCAATTATTGGTCAGAAGAGGAATAGAATTAGAGTTTCATCTTGGTATTAAAGACGGACATTTTCGGAGAATATATGAATTACAATCCACTATTCAGCGGGGCATAGAGAGGTTCCAAACCCACACATGGGGAATACGGATCATTTATTTTGCACTGTATGTACTTTGGATATTTCTGTTCCTAACTGCAATCGTCAATTAGGAAGGAGAAAGAGTAATAATGAACAACATCAACGCCCAAATGCCAAATTTACCGCCCGAACAAATTGATAAAATAGGACAATGGTTTGATATCCTGCTTTACATACTCTGTTTTGTTGGTGTTGCCGGATGGATTTTTGTTGGGATAAGGGTAATTTTCACTGGGTGAAAATTGATTTAAAAACAGTCGGGGGCTATACTCAAGAAAAGTATAACTTTTTTATTATGAAATTATCAAAAAAACTTAAAAATAGATATTTCATTATCCGACACGGGGAAAGTAAAGCAAATATAGCCGAAATAATACTTAGTCATCTAGAGCACGAAACTCACGAAAATTTTACGTTGACTCAAAAAGGTAAAGAACAAGTAAGGGATTCTGCTGAAAAAGTAAAAATGGAAGGCCCGTTAGATAGTAAAACAATAATTTACTCGTCTCCTTTCTCCAGATGTAAGAAAACAGCAGAAATTGCTAAAAAAGTGTTAAATGCAAAAGGTGAAATACATTTTGACGATCGATTAAAAGAAAGATATTTCGGCGATTTTGAAAGAACGCACATAAGCAATTATCAAAAAGTTTGGGATATAGATATAAACAACCCCGACCATAAAAATTTTAATGTAGAAAGCGCATCAGAAGTCCAAAATAGGACTCTTTCTTTAATAAATGATCTAGAAAATAAATATGACTGCAAAAAAATTTTATTAGTATCTCATGGTGATGCTTTGCAAATATTACAAACAGGTTTTTTAAATAAATCTCCAAAAGAACATAGAAATTTACCTTATTTGCATACTGCTGAAATAAGGGAATTAAAATTAAAATAAGCTATTTGATATTTACCTCGCTTAGCGAGGTTTTGTTTTTTATCTTTTTTTGTGATAAAATAAGATAAGATATAAATCTTATCTTATTTATTATGGAAAAATTTAACAATATATATACGTTTATAGACTTTGCAAAAGGCAACAGAAAATATCCTGCAAACACGGCAAACAATTTAAAGTCTGCCTTAAAAATATTTGAGAAAGTTCTTACCGATGATGAATTAAATTCTATATCTTTATTAGAAGACAGAATAGAAGAGATATTTATAAGTGTAATTAACAGCAATAAAAATAAAAGCATCGGCTCATTAAATACCTACAAAGCCCGCGTTTTAAGAGTTTTAAAAGATTATAAAAAATACGGGGCTAATCCCGCCAAAATTCAAAACTGGCAAACAAAAATTAGGAATTCCACACCCCTGTTAATTAATAAAGATAATACGGATAAAAATAAGATAAACTTATCTAACCCATTCCCCACCCCTGTGGACAACATGCACAAAATAGAACTCACGGTGCAAGCAAACAGCAGGATTGTAATCCTGCTGCCTAAAGATAAATCCGAAAAAGAAATTACCTTGCGTATTCTACCACTCGATTCTCTCTGATTACAGTAACCTTTATTTCGCCGGGATATTTTAATTCTTCCTCAATTTTTTCTGCAATTTGTTTTGCTGTTTTTTGGGCTCCCAAATCATCAATTTTGTCTGATTTCACAAACACGCGAATTTCCCTGCCTGCCTGAATTGCATAAGCCCTGTCAATGCCCGGAAATTTGTTAGCAAGGTCTTCCAAATCTTTTAGCCTCTGCAAATAATTTTCCAGTGTATCTTTTCTGGCTCCGGGGCGCGATCCCGAAATTGCGTCAGCTGTTTTTACAATTATAGCTTCTAAGGTGTCTGCCTGATAATCTTCGTGGTGGGCTCTCATTGCTTTTATAACAGCTTCGGATTCTCCAAATTTTTCTAAAATTTTAATTCCAATTTCAATGTGAGAACCCTGAACTTGCTGGTCAATTGCTTTTCCAATGTCGTGCAAAAGCCCGGCTCTCTTTGCAACCTTAGTATCGGCTTTTAATTCCGCTGCAATTGTTTCTGAAATTAATGCCACTTCCATTGAGTGCAAAAGAACATTTTGGCCATAACTTGTTCTGTAATATAGCCTGCCCAAAATTTGAACAAGCTTATCGCCTAATCCAATGACTCCCACATCATAAGCCGCTTTTTCGCCGGCTTCTTTTATTTTTGCCGCAACTTCTGTTTTTGCCTCTTCAACTTTTTCTTCAATTTTGGCCGGCTGAATTCTGCCGTCTTGAATTAATTTATCTAAAGCAATTTTTGCAATTTGCCTGCGAATCGGATTAAATCCAGAAATCACAACTGACTCTGGAGTTTCGTCAACAATTAATTCAACTCCGGTCAGCTTTTCAAAAGTCCTGATGTTTCTTCCTTCTTTTCCAATAATTCTTCCTTTGATGTCTTCATTTTGCAGTAAAACCGTTGTAGTTGTTAACTCCTGCGCTTGGGAAACCGCGCATTTTTGTATGGCTAAAGCAACTATTTCTTTAGCTCTTGCCTGAAGTTTTTCAGCGCCGTTTTCTTCCAACTTTTTAATTTTTTCTAAAATATCTTTTTCATATTCTATTTCAACTAACATCAAAAGTTCTTTTTTAGCGTCTTCTCTTGATAAATTTGCGACTTTTTCAAGTTTTTCTTCTGCCTCGCTTCTTAACTTATCTAACTCGTCTTTTATCAATTTCAATTTTTCTCCTTTTTCTTTTATTTCGTTTTCTTTTTGCTCAAAAGAAGATATTTTTGCGTCTAACAAGCTTTCTCTGTCTAACAAAATTTGCTGAGCTTTTAAAAACTCTCTTCTCCTGTCGTCAACCTCTTTTTGCGCTTTATTTACAATTTCTGAAGCTTTTGCCTCTGCTTTTTTAACAAGAGTTACGGTTTCTTCTTTCACTTGTATAACTCTTTTTTGAAGTTTTGCCTCAAGCGATCCGGCTCGTTTTTTTGCCAAATTCTGTCGGATGTAATAGCCTAATACAGAACCGAAAATAAGAGACGATGCGCCCACTATAATGTAAACTATATTTTGATCCATATTTTTAGAAAGCGAGGCAATAAATTTTTTGAAGGCCTAAATACACGAAGTGACTTTCTGCCGGAAAAAAATAAAATTGCCGAGCGATTATATTTTTACAAAAAAACTCACCTTCAGTGTGGTGAGTTACGAAAACGATAATTTAAAATTTAAGGCTTTTCTATTTTTTGTCTTTGGTGGTTCCTATGACTTCGTCAATCAAGCCGTACTTTTTAGCCTCTTCTGATGTCAAGTAAAAATCCCTGTCAGTATCTTTTTCCACCTTATCTATGGGCTGACCCGTGTGTATAGACAAAATTTCGTTAAGCTTGGCTTTCATTTTAACAATCTGCTTTGCAGTAATTTCAATGTCTGCCGCCTGTCCTTGAGCGCCTCCAGCAACTTGGTGCAAAAGTATTTCAGCGTTAGGAAGGGCAAATCTTTTTCCCTTTGTTCCTGCCGCCAAAAGAACTGCTGCCATTGAGGCCGTAAGCCCTATGCAAATAGTTGAAACAGGGCACTTTAAAAACTGCATTGTGTCATAGATTGCAAATCCTGCTGTAACTGAACCGCCGGGGCTGTTAATGTAAAGCTTTATGTCTCTTTTTGAGTCCTTTGAAGTTAAATAAAGCATTTGGGCAATTACCACATTTGCGTTCATATCTGTGACAGGACCCGCCAAAAAAACAATACGCTCTTCTAAAAGCCTTGAAAATATATCGTATGCGCGCTCACCGCGCTGATTTCTTTCTACAATAGTTGGTACTATTGGCATGAATTTATGAGCGAGGCGGAATAAATTCATCCTGAGCCCCTTCATGGGCGAAGGATATGCCTTGCTCTTTTTCAATTAATTTTTAATTTTTAAAACGCTATTTTGTAACAGTGAAATAGTTGTCGCTTGTGTCAGAAGCTATAAAAGCATTATTTGTTTCCGCGCAATAATGCACATCTAGTTCTATTTTATATCTGTCTGCCGGCACATTATTCAATTTGTCATACTGAATAGAACCCGGTTTCAAGGAAAAAATATAATCATCCATAGAAACACCCTGTCCTCCCAACGAAAATTTTTCACCATTTGGATTTACAGCGAAAACGTCAACGCATGTCCCTGCTCCGCCCTTATTATAGCTGTATTTAACTGCTTGTAGAGCTCCCATCTGCCATGTTTCTCCTCCATTCGGCGAAATAACTACAACGGACGGCTTAGCAATTTGGTTTACAGGTTGAACATTATTTGTTTGTTGATTTACTGTTTGCTGTTGCTGGTTTTGATTTTGCTGATTACTCTGAACTTGTGCCTGATTGTTTGTTTTTGATGCAAAATATTGATAAGCAAAAAAACCTGCGACAGCTAAAAGCGCGATTATAATTATTATAAATATTATTGAAGATATTCCTTTTTGCTTGCACTGAGCTTTATCGAAGTGTTTTTGCATATTTTAAAAATTTAATTATTATTTTTTAATTTTTCTAAAATTTGATTTTGTAAATCCAGTCGTGAGTGCCGATAGTTAGAAATAAAATCGTATTTGGGTCTATGAATTCAAATGCGACTCTATATTTTCTATCAATGCGAAAACTCCATATTTCTTTGGATTTAGGAACCAGCTTTTCAGTACGGAGCGATGGATAGAAAGGATTATTTTTAAAAATTATAATTTGTTTGTCGGCCTGCTTTTGAATTTGTCTATCCAAGCTAGAAAAATTTTCCCTAAACTCCTTCGACAATAAAACTTCCATAAGATTATTTTCTTAAATCCTTCAAAGATTTTAGTTTTCTAAACCTCCCTTCTTTATAGTCCTTTTCCGCGCGCGCCACGCTTTTCAAAAAATCTGGGTTGAACATATTTAAAGCCGCAGCAAGTCTTTCTAATTGCCCCATATCAAATTCAACCATTTTTTTATGCAACTTTTTGCCTTGTCTAATTGTAATATTTAATGAAACCATAATTTTTTGTTATTTTGTTAATACGTGTAATCTATGATGAAAAACTTTCCAATTTTTGGAAAACCTTTTCATTTTGCATCACGCCTTTAGTATACTCTTTTAATTGCGCGCTGTCAATTTTTGCCAAATCTTCTTTTGAATAATTTTTTGTTGACTTGTTCACTTCTTCTTCAACTTCTTCATCCAAAACTTCAACGCCCTCTTTTTTGCCAAGCTCGCGCAATACCAAAAAATTTCTGATTCTTTTTTCGGCCTCTTTTTGATAAGTTTCTTTTATCTGCTCTTCTGTTTGTTTCACGGTTGCCAAATATTCTTCAAAGCTTACTTTTGTGGTTTCTGCAATTTTGTTTTTCAAATCCTCCAATAATCTTTGCTGTTCTTGCTCAATGATAATTTCTGGTATTTCTCCGCCTGCGGCGGATCCCCCGAAGGGGGAAAATTTTGATCTCTCTGCAATTTTTTCCAAAATCTCTCCTCGCCTTCTCTGTTTTTCTGCTTCTGTTTTTTCCATTGCCATTCCTTCTTTCATGCTGGCTTTCAGGGCAACCAATGTATCAAACGCCCCTAATTGTTTTGCGAACTCGTCATTAATTTCTGGCAACTCCATTTTTTGAACAGAAACCATTTTTACATGAAAAACAATGTCTTTTCCCGCTAAATCTTTTCTTATTGAATTTTCCGGAAATTTTATTGAAAACTCTTTTTCTTCGCCTGCTTTCATTCCAACCACATTTTCTTCAAAATCTTTTATCATTCCGCCCTCGCCTAATATAAACCTGTCTTTGGCCTCCTTGTTGTTTTCCAAATCCTTGCTTTGATACGTAATTTCAACAAAATCGCCTTTTTCTGCAACGCCATTTTTTAAAGTAAATTTTGCCCTGGTTTTTTGCAAATAATTTAAAGCGTCTTGAACTTCTTCTTCTTTAACAGAAACTTCTTTTATTTTTATTTTTGAGGCAATTTCTTTATAATCCGGCAGTTCAACATCTGGCAAAACAGTGATGGTGGCAGTAAAAACAAAGGGACTACCCTTAGCTATCTTTAAAATTTTTACTTCGGGGCTTCCAATTGGTTCTAACTTATTCTCTTTAACATAGTCTGTATAAACATGCTGTACCGCGTGGTCGCCAGCTTCCATAAGCAAAGCCTCTGGCTTTATTTTATCTTCAACCATTTTTGTCGGAGCCTTTCCCTCGCGAAATCCGTCAATTTTAACATGATGTTTTAAATGTTCTAAAGCATGATTAAAATGCTCGGCAAATTCTTCAGGCGTTAACTCAAACTCCAATTCTATTTGGCTTTTCCCTAACTTTTTTTGTTTTACTTCCATATTTTTTATAAATAATATTAAAAAAGACGCCTAATCTTGCGTCTTCCCAGAAAAGACAATTTTATTTTATAGCTAAAGCATTCTCAATCTTTTGCATTCTTTCCTCTAATTTTTCTATCTTGTCATTTTGAAGTTTATCCAAACGCTCGTTGACCTCTTTAAATCCAGCTTCCATATCAAGCTTTGTTGCCATTTTTTCAGTGACATCAGTAA
>Ga0265296_1002016_pt1 | contig 21473 bp, 13 predicted proteins | sample MunlanPumphouse1_FD_189073 | JGI IMG/M metagenome (GOLD analysis project Ga0265296, IMG submission 189073) | Groundwater microbial communities from a municipal landfill in Southern Ontario, Canada - Pumphouse #1 | ecosystem: Environmental > Aquatic > Deep subsurface > Groundwater | place... | reverse complement strand
CGGGGGTCACGACCTCGACCGCCATGATCGGCTCGAGCAGCTTCGGCGCGCCCTTTTCCTTCAGTTCGCGGAAGGCGGCGCGGGCCGCGATTTCGAACGCCAGCACGCTGGAGTCGACGTCGTGGTATTTGCCGTCCGTCAGGGTCGCCTTGAAGTCGATCAACGGGAAGCCCGCCAGCAGACCCGAGTCCTTGATGGAGTTCAGGCCCTTTTCGACGCCGGGAATGTATTCCTTGGGCACGGCGCCGCCGACGATCGAGTTCTCGAACACGAAGCCCGAGCCCGGCTCGCCGGGTTCGAAGGTCAGCATGACGCGGGCGAACTGGCCCGTACCGCCGGTTTGCTTCTTGTGCGTGTAGTCGATGTCGACCTTGCGGCCCAACGATTCACGATAGGCGACTTGCGGCGCGCCGATGGTGGCCTCGACCTTGTAGGTGCGCTTCAGAATGTCGATCTTGATGTCCAGGTGAAGCTCGCCCATGCCCTTCAGGATCGTCTGGCCCGACTCGTGGTCGGTCGAGACGGTGAAGGACGGATCTTCCGAAGCCAGCTTGGCCAGGGCGACGCCCAGTTTCTCCTGGTCGGCCTTGGTCTTGGGCTCGACCGAGATCTCGATGACCGGGGCCGGGAACTCCATCTTCTCCAGGATGACGGGCGACTTCAGCGGATCGCACAGGGTGTCCCCGGTGCGGGTGTCCTTGAGGCCGGCCAAGGCGACGATGTCGCCGGCGTAGGCTTCCTTGACGTCCTCACGGTTGTTGGAGTGCATCTGCAGCATTCGGCCGACGCGCTCTTTCTTGTCGCGGCTGGAGTTCAGCAGGCTCATGCCCGTTTCCATCTTGCCCGAGTACAGGCGGCAGAAGGTCAGCGAGCCGACGAAGGGGTCGTCCATGATCTTGAAGGCCAGGACCGACAGGGGCTCGTCGTCCGACGCCTTGCGGACGACCGGCTCTTCCGTCTTGAAGTCGATGCCAGGCGTCGGCGGGATGTCCAGCGGCGACGGCAGATAGTCGACGACGGCGTCCAGCAGCGTCTGCACGCCCTTGTTCTTGAAGGCCGAGCCGCACAGGATCGGATAGAAGGCGCCGGTCAGCACGGCCTTGCGGATGCACTTCTTCAGCACTTCGACCGAAGGCTCGGTGCCTTCGAGGTAGGCTTCCATCGCCTCGTCGTCCAGCTCGACGGCGTTGTCGATCAGGTACTGGCGGGCTTCGTTGGCCTTGTCGACCAGATCAGCCGGGATTTCGCCGACGGTGAAGTTGGCGCCCAGGGCGTCGTTGTCCCAGACGACCGAACGCATTTCGACGATGTCGACCAGGCCGGTCAGCGAGGACTCGGAGCCGATCGGGAACTGGATCGGCACGGCCTTGGCGCCCAGGCGGTCGCGGATCGACTGGACCGAGGCGTCGAAATCGGCGCCGATCTTGTCCATCTTGTTGACGAAGACGATGCGCGGCACCGAATATTTGTCGGCCTGGCGCCAGACGGTTTCGGTCTGCGGCTCGACGCCGGCGTTGCCGTCCAGCACCGTCACGGCGCCGTCGAGCACGCGCAGCGAACGTTCGACTTCAATGGTGAAGTCCACGTGGCCGGGAGTATCGATGATGTTGAGGCGCTTTTCTTTCCAGAAAGCGGTCGTCGCGGCGGACGTGATCGTGATGCCGCGCTCCTGCTCCTGGTCCATCCAGTCCATGGTCGCGGCGCCGTCGTGGACTTCGCCGATCTTATGGTTCTTGCCGGTGTAATACAGGATCCGCTCGGTCGTCGTCGTCTTGCCCGCGTCGATGTGGGCCATGATGCCGAAGTTGCGGTAGTCCTTGAGCGCGTGCGTACGTGCCATGAAAGCGTGCCTTGCCAAGAATTTCGGGCGCCGCCGGCGCCCTTTGGGAATGTTTTCAGGACGCGGACGGCGCCCTCAGGAAGTCTGTCTGTGCGGATAAGCGAGCGCGGGCGATTTAGCTCAAACCGCCCGCGCCGGATAGTCTTAGATAGTGACCGCAGTTGGCGCTTTTAAGACGCTTACCAGCGATAGTGGCTGAAGGCGCGGTTGGCTTCGGCCATCTTGTGGGTGTCTTCGCGCTTCTTGACCGCGGTGCCGCGGTTGTTCGAGGCGTCCAGCAGCTCGGCGGCCAGCTTTTCCGTCATGGTGTTCTCGCCACGCTTGCGCGCAGCATTGACCAGCCAGCGGATCGCCAGGGCGCGACGGCGCTCGGGACGAACTTCGACGGGCACCTGATAGGTGGCGCCGCCGACGCGACGCGAACGGACTTCGACCGACGGTGCGACGTTGTCCAGAGCGGCGTGGAAGGTCGCGACCGGCTCCTGGTCTTTCTTCTTGTCGGCCAGGATGTCGAAGGCGCCGTAAACGATGTTTTCGGCGACGGCCTTCTTACCTTCGTACATGACGTAGTTCATGAACTTGGTGACGATCAGGTCCCCGAACTTGGGATCCGGCAGAACTTCACGCTTCTGGGCGCGGTGACGACGCGACATAGGTTATTCCTTGCAGTGCCCGGCGCACGCCGGGAAGATCTCGAAAAGGTCTCCGGGCGCGACGGCCCGGAGAGGAATGGCTTACTTCGGACGCTTGGCGCCGTAGTGCGAACGACGCTGCTTGCGGTCCTTGACGCCTTGCGTGTCGAGCACGCCGCGCAGGATGTGGTAGCGAACGCCGGGAAGGTCCTTCACGCGGCCGCCGCGGATCAGAACAACCGAGTGTTCCTGAAGGTTGTGGCCTTCACCGGGGATGTAGCAAACGGCTTCATAGCCGTTCTTGGCCAGACGGACCTTGGCGACCTTACGCAGAGCCGAGTTCGGCTTCTTCGGGGTCGTCGTATAAACGCGGGTGCAGACGCCGCGACGCTGGGGCGAACCCTCCAGAGCCGGCACCTTGTTACGGGTGGGCTTGGGCTTGCGCGGCTTGCGGATCAGTTGGTTGATCGTAGGCATTCGAAACTTATCTCGACTTCTGATGGAGGCGTGTGTCTTTCGACCGAAGCGCCTCTCGCCTTCTTGTGAACGGGGGACCATCCCCTCGCCCGGGTGTCATCGAGACTGATGCCGTAACGACAAACAGAAAAACCGGAACGCGCGCTTTGGGCGTTCCGGCGGCGCACAGGCCGTCCGTTAAGTTGTCACGATCTCAGCAACCGGCGAACCGGCCACGCCTCGAAAGTGGGCGGCTTCTACGCGCGATAGGGGCCAAGGTCAAGAAGGCGGCGTTAACACCTCGCCGTTGGCAAGTCCGCCCTTTGCGCTCGGCCATCGCCAATAGAACCGCAAGTTGCCTGAAACCTGCCACGCTTCGCGTCCAGCTTGATCCGAACGGAGGGGCGAGTGGCGATGACCGCGACTGCGATCAGTCGAACGGGACAGGTACGGCTGGACTGGCGCAAAGCCGGGCTTGCGGCGACCGCTGTGGGCCTCAACGCCGGCGCGATCGCCTTGCTGTCCCTGACCGACCTCGGTCCGCGCAATCGGCCGCTGCGAAGCGAACCGATGATCGTCTATCTCGACGAGGCCTGGCCACGGCTGGCGCGCCCGCCGCAAACGATTGCCGACGCCGAGCGAGAACCGTCCGCCTTCGTAGATCGCGCAACGACACCCTTGGCGCCAAACGATTCGGTCAGGCCGCGCATCCCCGCGACGGCGTCCGTCTCGCCCTCGTCCAGCGATCCCCAGGATGACGCCATCGACCCGCGATGGCGGGTCGGCCGGGTCGTTCCGGCTTTGGGCGGTAGGGTCCTGTCGTGTGACACCCCTCACCTGCTGTCGTCAGACGCACGACGCCGTTGCGACGAACGCTGGGCCGGGCGCGAGAACGCGCGCGCCATCCTCGGGACAGGGAGTGCGGAACGCGATGCGACCTTCGCCCGTCACGGCGCGCGCCGTCTTGCCGCGTGGGAGGCGCAGCGCGCGATGCCGACCCGAGGCGATCCGCCGTGCGAACGCCCCAATCCGGTCGCCGGTTGTGAAGGCGTGAATGTGCAAGTCGAGCTATTCTCCTCGCGGGACGGCTTCCTGCCCAATCTCAGAAAGCGCCGCGAATGACCGCCCTGCCCCTGCCCCGCCCCAGACGGCCCGACTGGCGCAAGGCTGGGCTGGCGACGGCCTCGGTCGCCATCAACACGGCCCTGATCGCCTTCCTGTCGTTCACGGCTCCTGGCATCAAGAGACCCGCCGTCGTCGCGGAGCCGCCGCCGATCTATGTCGAGATCACACCGCGCCCTCTCCTGCCCGACGAGCAGCCGCGTATCCCGGTTCAGACTCCGCCCGCCAGCGACGCCACGACGACGCCTCGCGACGCCCGCGAGGTCATCGCCGCCCCCTCTGCGCGTCAGGAGACGCCTCAGGACGTTCGCCCCGCCCCCCTTCGTCCCCGGATCGCCGCGCCCTCGCCCCAGGGCGTTCCCGCCCCGCCCGACGCCTGGACGGTCAATCCGAACGATCGCTCGAACGCCATGGCGCGCACCCTGCGTCAGGGCCTGATCGGCTGCTCCGCGCCCCAGCAACTGACCACGGCCGAGCGCGCCAACTGCCGCGAAGAGGCGGAGCGGCGCGGCCGCAACGCCGCCCCCATCACCGGCACAGGCAATCCAGAACGCGACGCAGCCTTCGCCCGCGAGGGCGCGCGTCGTCTGGCGGAATGGGAACAACGCCGCCGCCCATTGTCCGGCGGCGTGGGCGTAGTCGGCCCGGCGGACTGCGTCGGCTCGAACTTCGGTACGGGCTGCGCGGGCGCCCAGCTGCCCAGCGTCCCCGGCGTGGACATGCGCCAGGGCGCCGAGACGACGATCAACCGAGGCGAACGCCGCCGTCAGCCATAGAAAAAGGGCGGCGCCGTCGCCGGCGCCGCCCTCTTCATGTCTTCGCTTCCGAACCGGAAGATCAGCTTTCGCTGTTCTCCAGCTCCAGTTGCAGATCGGCCGGCAACGGCTCGATCGCATCCTCGCGGGCCGAGGTCAGCTCTGCGTCGCGATCGTTGGCGATCTTCTGCAGGGCGCGCAGGTAGGCGCCCGTACCGGCCGGGATCAGTCGGCCGACGATGACGTTTTCCTTCAGGCCTTCCAGCATGTCCTTCTTGCCGTGGACCGAGGCGTCGGTGAGGACGCGGGTGGTCTCCTGGAACGACGCCGCCGAGATGAAGCTGCGGGTTTGCAGCGACGCCTTGGTGATGCCCAGCAGGACGGGCTGGGTGGTGGCCAGACGGCCGCCACGCTTCTCGACCTTCTGGTTTTCCAGAACGGCTTCGGCGACTTCGACGGTGTCGCCGCGGATCAGGGTGGTTTCACCCGAATCCAGGACTTCGACCTTCTGCAGCATCTGACGCACGATGACTTCGATGTGCTTGTCGTTGATCGGCACGCCTTGCAGTCGATAGACCTCCTGCACTTCGTTCACCAGATACTCGGCCAGCGCCTCGACGCCCTGGATGCGCAGCAGGTCGTGCGGATCCGGGTTGCCGTCGATGATGTAGTCGCCCTTCTGGATCAGATCGCCGTCCTGAACGGAGATATACTTGCCCTTCGGGATCAGGAACTCGACCGGCTCGCCCTGCACGCCGTCGGCATTGACTTCCGGCGTGATCTTGATGCGGCGCTTGTTCTTGTAGTCGCGACCGAATTCGACGCGACCATCCATCTCGGCGATGACCGCGCAGTCCTTGGGACGGCGAGCTTCGAACAGTTCGGCGACGCGCGGCAGACCGCCGGTGATGTCACGGGTCTTCGCGCCTTCGGTCGGGACGCGGGCGATGATCTCGCCCGGCTTGACCTCGTCGCCGTTCGACACGGACAGAACCGCGCCCACGGGCAGCAGGTAACGGGCGTCTGAGCCCGAGGCCAGCTTGGCGTAGCCGTCACCCAGGGTGACGCCCATGGCCGGACGCAGGTCCGAACCACGCGGGCTGGCGCGCCAGTCGCTGACGACGCGCTGGGCGATGCCCGTCGCTTCGTCGGTTTCTTCCTTGACCGACAGGCCTTCGACCAGATCCTCGAAGCGGATGATACCGCCGACTTCCGTCAGGATCGGGGTGGTGTAGGGGTCCCACTCCGCCAGACGTTGGTTCTTCTTGACCTCGCTGCCTTCCTTGACGCGGATGCGGGCGCCGTAAGGAGCCTTGTGCGTCTCGCGATCCTTGCCGTCCACGACCACGGTCACGATGACGTTGCGGCTCATGGAGACCAGATCGCCGTGGGCGGCGATGACGGTCGGACCGGTGATCTTGGCCACGCCGGCGTTGGTCGCCTCCATGAAGGAGGTTTCCGCAACCTGCGCCGTACCGCCGATGTGGAAGGTACGCATGGTCAGCTGGGTGCCCGGCTCGCCGATCGACTGGGCGGCGATGACGCCGACCGCTTCGCCGATGTTGACGTTGGTGCCGCGCGCCAGGTCACGCCCGTAGCAGTGGGCGCAGATGCCGGCTTCGGCTTCGCAGGTCAGGCCCGAACGGACCTTGACCGACTGAACGCCCGCGACCTCGACGGCCTCGGCGACTTCTTCCACCAGATAGGTGTCGGCGGGGAACAGGACGTTATCGGTGCCCGGCTCCTTGATGTCCTCGGCCGCATAGCGACCCAGGATGCGCGCGCCCAGCGAGACCAGCACGTCACCGCCTTCCATGACCGCCCGCAGCGTGATGCCGCGCGTCGAGCCACAGTCGATCTCGGTGACGATGCTGTCCTGCGCCACGTCCACCAGACGGCGGGTCAGGTAACCCGAGTTGGCGGTCTTCAGCGCGGTGTCGGCCAGACCCTTACGGGCGCCGTGGGTGGAGTTGAAGTATTCAAGGACGGTCAGACCTTCCTTGAAGTTCGAGGTGATCGGCGTCTCGATGATCTCGCCGGAAGGCTTGGCCATCAGGCCGCGCATGCCGCCCAGCTGCTTCATCTGCGCCTGCGAACCCCGGGCGCCGGAGTTGGCCATCATGAACACCGAGTTGATGTCGGGGTTTTCACCCTCGATCAGCACGCGCGGTTGCGCGATCTCGGCCATCATGGCGTCGGCGATCCGGTCCGTAGCCTTGGACCAGGCGTCGACCACCTTGTTGTACTTCTCGCCGCGCGTGATCAGACCGTCGGCGTACTGTTGTTCGTACTCCTCGACCTGGGTGCGGGTCTCGGCGACCAGCTCGACCTTCTTGGCCGGGATCACGATGTCGTCCTTGCCGAACGAGATGCCGGCCTTGGCGGCTTCGCGGAAGCCCAGGCCCATCATCTGGTCGGCGAAGATCACCGTCGCCTTCTGACCGCAGTGGCGATAGACCACGTCGATCAGATTGCCGATTTCCTTCTTGGTCAGGTTCTTTTCGAGCAGGCGATAGCCGACGTTCGGGTTCCGCGGCAGCAGGGCTGCCAGCTTCATCCGGCCCGGCGTGGTGTCGATCACCTTGGTGATCTCCTTGCCTTCGGCGTCCTGTTCCGTCCAGCGCGCCTTGATGCGCGTGTGCAGGGTGACGACCTTGGCGTCCAGCGCGGCGTCGATCTCGCCGATATTGGCGAACAGCTTGCCTTCACCCGGCTCGCCGTCCTTGACCAGCGACAGATAGTACAGGCCCAGGACGATGTCCTGCGACGGCACGATGATCGGCTTGCCGTTGGCGGGCGACAGGATGTTGTTCGTCGACATCATCAGGACGCGCGCTTCCAGCTGGGCCTCAAGGCTCAGCGGGACGTGAACGGCCATCTGGTCGCCGTCGAAGTCGGCGTTGAAGGCGGTGCAGACCAGCGGGTGAAGGCGGATGGCCTTGCCCTCGATCAGCTTGGGTTCGAACGCCTGGATGCCCAGACGGTGAAGTGTCGGCGCACGGTTCAGAAGGACCGGGTGCTCGCGGATGACCTCGTCCAGAATGTCCCAGACGGCGGGCTGCTCGCGCTCGACCATGCGCTTGGATTGCTTGACGGTGCCCGACAGGCCCTTGGCGTCAAGGCGCGCATAGATGAACGGCTTGAACAGCTCCAGCGCCATCTTCTTGGGCAGGCCGCACTCGTGCAGCTTCAGTTCCGGTCCCACGGTGATGACCGAACGGCCCGAATAGTCGACGCGCTTGCCCAGAAGGTTCTGACGGAAGCGGCCCTGCTTGCCCTTCAGCATGTCGGCCAGCGACTTCAGCGGACGCTTGTTGGCGCCCGTGATCACCCGGCCGCGACGGCCGTTGTCGAACAGGGCGTCGACGGATTCCTGCAGCATCCGCTTTTCGTTGCGGATGATGATGTCCGGCGCCCGCAGCTCCATCAGGCGCTTCAGGCGATTGTTCCGGTTGATGACGCGGCGATACAGGTCGTTCAGGTCGGAGGTCGCGAAACGACCGCCGTCCAGCGGCACCAGCGGACGCAGTTCCGGCGGGATGACCGGCACGATGGTCAGGATCATCCACTCGGGCTTGTTGCCCGATTCCAGGAAGGCCTCGATCAGCTTCAGGCGCTTGGACGCCTTCTTGGCCTTCATTTCCGACGGGCTGTCCGCCAGCTCGCCACGGTGCTTTTCAGCCTCGGCGTGCAGGTCGATGCCCATCAGCAGGTTGCGGACGGCCTCGGCGCCGATCTCGGCGGTGAAGCCGTCATCGCCGAACTCTTCCTGATAGCGATAGAACTCGTCTTCCGTCAGCAGTTGGTTCTGCTTCAGAGGGGTCAGGCCCGGCTCGGTAACGATGTAGTTCTCGAAGTACAGGACGCGTTCCACGTCCTTCAGCGCCATGTCCAGCATCAGCGAGATGCGCGACGGCAGCGACTTCAGGAACCAGATGTGGGCGACCGGGGCGGCCAGGTCGATGTGACCCATGCGCTCGCGGCGAACGCGGGCCAGCGTGACTTCGACGCCGCACTTCTCGCAGATGATGCCCTTGTACTTCATGCGCTTGTACTTGCCGCACAGGCATTCGTAGTCCTTGGTCGGGCCAAAGATACGCGCGCAGAACAGGCCGTCACGCTCAGGCTTGAACGTGCGGTAGTTGATGGTTTCCGGCTTCTTGATCTCGCCGAACGACCACGACCGGATCTTCTCCGGCGAGGCCAGGGCGATCTTGATCTGGTCGAAGGTCGGGGTGACCGGGACCGGGTTGAAGATGTTCAGGACTTCCTGGTTCATCTTGTTTTCCTTCTGCGGCGTGGGCCGCGAAAATTATTCAGAGGGGGAGAGCGGAACCGTGAATCGTGAGCCGTGAATCGTGAGGGCTGAACCCAGTCACGATTCACGATTCACCCATCACGCCTCAGCTGTTCCCCAGCTCCACGTTCAGACCCAGCGAACGCATTTCCTTGATGAGAACGTTGAAGCTCTCGGGAATGCCGGCCTCGAAGCTGTCGTCGCCGCGGACGATGGCCTCGTAGACCTTGGTCCGTCCGGCCACGTCGTCGGACTTAACCGTCAGCATCTCCTGCAGGGTGTAGGCGGCGCCGTAGGCTTCCAGAGCCCAGACCTCCATTTCCCCGAAGCGCTGACCGCCGAACTGCGCCTTGCCGCCCAGCGGTTGCTGGGTGACGAGCGAGTACGGACCGATGGAGCGGGCGTGGATCTTGTCGTCGACCAGGTGGTGCAGCTTCAGCATGTAGATGTAGCCGACCGTGACCGGACGCTTGAACTGCTCACCCGTTTGACCGTCGTACAGGATCGACTGGGCCGACTTGTTCAGCCCCGCTTCTTCCAGCAGGCGTTCGATGTCGCCGATGTGCGCACCGTCGAAGACCGGGGTCGCGAAGGGCACGCCCTTGGACAGGTTTTTCGCCAGTTCGATCAGCTCGTCCTCATCCTGCGGCAACGGGGTTTCCGGGCCGTAGATATGCGTTAGACGATCGATCAGCGCCTGCTTCTGACCACCACCCTGCCAGGCTTCCAGCAGACCGGAGATCTGCTTGCCCAGGCCGGCTGCGGCCCAACCCAGGTGGGTTTCGAAGATCTGGCCGATGTTCATGCGCGAAGGCACGCCCAGCGGGTTCAGAACGACGTCCACGTGGGTGCCGTCTTCCAGGTGCGGCATGTCCTCGATCGGCAGGATCTTGGAGATGACGCCCTTGTTGCCGTGACGGCCGGCCATCTTGTCGCCGGGCTGAAGCTTGCGCTTCACGGCCACGAAGACCTTGACCATCTTCATCACGCCGGGGGGCAGTTCGTCGCCGCGTTGCAGCTTCTCGACCTTGTCTTCGAAACGACGGTCCAGTTGCTTGCGAGCGTCTTCGAACTGGCGCTTCATCGCCTCCAGCTCGCCCATGGCCTTCTCGTCGTCCAGGGCGATCTGCCACCAAAGACCACGGCTGACCTCGGCCAGCTTCTCGTCGGTCAGCTCGCCGCGGCCGATACCCTTGGGTCCCGACACGGCGTTCTTGCCGATGATCAGCGGCTTCAGGCGGCCATAAACGTTGCGCTCAAGGATCTTGAGCTCATCGTCGCGGTCCTTGCCCAGGCGCTCGATCTCGGCGCGTTCGATCGCCATGGCGCGCTCGTCCTTGTCGACGCCGTGACGGTTGAAGACGCGAACGTCCACGATCGTGCCGGCGACGCCGGGCGGCAGGCGCAGGGAGGTGTCGCGCACGTCCGAAGCCTTCTCGCCGAAGATGGCGCGCAGCAGCTTCTCTTCCGGGGTCATCGGGCTTTCGCCCTTCGGCGTCACCTTGCCGACCAGGATGTCGCCCGGCTGGACTTCGGCGCCGATGGCCACGATGCCCGCTTCGTCGAGGTTGCGCAGGGCTTCCTCGCCGACGTTGGGGATGTCGCGAGTGATTTCTTCCGGGCCCAATTTCGTGTCACGCGCCATCACTTCGAACTCTTCGAGGTGGATGGAGGTGAAGACGTCGTCGCGCACGATACGCTCGGAGATCAGGATGGAGTCTTCGAAGTTGTAGCCGTTCCAGGGCATGAAGGCGACGAGGGCGTTGCGGCCCAGGGCCAGTTCGCCCAGGTCCGTCGACGGGCCGTCGGCGATGACGTCGCCGGCCTTGACCTGGTCGCCCACGCGCACGATCGGGCGCTGGTTGATGCAGGTCGACTGGTTGGAACGCTGGAACTTCGACAAGCGATAGATGTCGACGCCTGAACGGGCGGCGTCCACGTCGCCGGTGGCGCGCACGACGATCCGGGTGCCGTCGATCTGTTCGACGACGCCTTCACGACGGGCGACGACGACGGCGCCGGAGTCCACGGCCACGACCGCTTCCATGCCGGTGCCGACCAGCGGCGCGTCCGACTGCACCAGAGGCACGGCCTGACGTTGCATGTTCGCGCCCATCAGCGCGCGGTTGGCGTCATCGTTTTCCAGGAACGGGATCAGGGCGGCGGCGACCGAAACGACCTGTTTCGGCGACACGTCCATCATGTCCACGGCGTCGCGGTTCAGCAGCTGGGATTCGCCGTTGATCCGGCCGGGGACCAGGTCCTCGACGATGCTGCCGTTCTTCAGTTCGATGTTGGCCTGGGCGATCGTGTATTTCGACTCTTCCATGGCCGAGATGTAGACCACCTCGTTCTGGGCCACGCCGTCCTTCACGCGACGGTACGGGCTCTCGATGAAGCCGTACTTGTTGACGCGCGCGTGGGTGGCCAGCGAGTTGATCAGGCCGATGTTCGGGCCTTCCGGCGTTTCGATCGGGCAGATGCGGCCGTAGTGGGTCGGGTGGACGTCGCGGACTTCGAAGCCCGCGCGCTCACGCGTCAGACCGCCCGGGCCAAGCGCCGAAAGGCGACGCTTGTGGGTGATTTCCGAAAGCGGGTTCGTCTGGTCCATGAACTGCGACAGCTGCGACGAACCGAAGAACTCGCGAACCGCAGCGGCGGCCGGCTTGGCGTTGATCAGGTCGTGCGGCATAACCGTGTCGATATCGACCGAGGACATGCGCTCCTTGATGGCGCGCTCCATCCGCAGCAGGCCGACGCGGTACTGGTTTTCCAGCAGCTCGCCGACCGAACGGACCCGGCGGTTGCCCAGGTTGTCGATGTCGTCGATCTCGCCGCGGCCGTCCTTCAGGCCGACCAGGATCTGCAGCACCTTCAGCACGTCGTCCTTGCGCAGGACGCGGATCTCGTCGGAAACCTCGGGGGTCTCCAGGCGCATGTTCATCTTGACCCGGCCGACGGCCGACAGGTCATAGCGTTCGCTGTCGAAGAACAGCGAGTTGAACATGTTCTCGGCGGCTTCGGGGGTGGGCGGCTCGCCCGGACGCATCACGCGATAGACGTCGAACAGGGCGTCCTCGCGGTTGTCGTTCTTGTCCACCCGCAGGGTGTTGCGCATGTAGGCGCCGACCGTGACGTGGTCGATGTCCAGCACGTCGATGGTGGTGAAGCCGTTTTGCTCCAGCACTTCGATGGTTGGGGCGTCCAGCTCGTCGCCGGCCTCGGCGAAGATCTCGCCGGTCTCGAAGTTCACGGCGTCATTGGCCAGGTACTTGGTGACCAGGGCGTCGGCGGCCAGCGACAGCGACGTCGTGGTGTCGCCCAGCTTCTTGGCGGCGCGCGCGCTGATCTTCTGGCCGGCCTGGGCGATCACTTCGCCGGTGTCGGCGTCGACCAGGTCGAACTCCGGCTTCACACCGTGCCAGCGTTCGGCCTTGTACGGCGTGACCCAGCCCTCGCCGCGCTTCTCATAAGGCACGGTCTCGTAGAAGGTCTTCAGGATTTCTTCGCCGTCCATGCCCAGACCCATCAGGAAGGTCGTGGCCGGCAGCTTGCGGCGGCGGTCGATGCGGACATAGACCACGTCCTTGGCGTCGAACTCGAAGTCGAGCCACGAACCGCGGTACGGGATCACGCGGGCGGCGAACAGCAGCTTGCCCGAGCTGTGCGTCTTGCCCTTGTCGTGGTCGAAGAAGACGCCCGGCGAACGGTGCATCTGCGAGACGATCACGCGCTCGGTGCCGTTGACGATGAAGGTGCCCTTGTCCGTCATGAGCGGGATGTCGCCCATGTAGACGTCCTGCTCCTTGATGTCCTTGACCGAACGGGCTCCCGTTTCCTCGTCGGTCTCGAACACGATCAGGCGCAGCTTGACCTTCAGCGGCGCGGCATAGGTCATGTCGCGCTGGATGCACTCCTCGACGTCGTACTTCGGCTCTTCGAACTCGTACGAGACGTATTCCAGGATGGCGCGTTCGTTGAAGTCCTTGATCGGGAACACCGACTTGAAGACCGCCTCGATGCCCTGCTCCTTGCGGACGCCCGGACGGACCTCACGCTGCAGGAACTGTTCGTAGGAAGCGCGCTGGACCTCGATCAGGTTGGGCATCGCCACCGCTTCGGGGATACGCCCGAAGGATTTGCGGATGCGCTTCTTGCCGGTGAACGAGGTGGCGGAAGCGATCTGACCGTTGATGGCGAGATCGTGGGCGACGTCAGTCATTCAGTGTTTCCCATGACGCGCGATCCGGGAAAACCGCGCGTGAAATGCAGCAGCCACGGCGCGCGTTTCCGCGTCCGCAGCCAGGGTTTCGGCATCCACCCTCGGCCCGCTGCCGGGCCAGGACGCCTGAAATGTACCGGCTCCCTGGGGAAGGAGCCGCGCCTTCGCACGGTCGGAGGGCGACGGACCGGGCCTCGGCGCTTGCGCGCAGACTCATATGGAGTGTTGCGGGAACGCGCACATATACGCGCATTCGCGACGAAATAAAGGCCTCAGAGGAACCTTTTCATTCCCGCAGCCCAATCCCGTTGCCGCCGACATCTGCGTCATCTAGCGTCGCCATATGACACGCATCGCCCTGCCCCTGCTCGCCCTTCTCGCCCTGTCCGCCTGCGCCACGCGCGGCGAGCCCGTCACCTACGCCGAGACCGCCTCGGCCGCCGCCCATGCGGCCGCCGCTGTCGCCGGCCAGGGCGGTCAAACCCCGCAGCAGGCCTGGGACGCCGGCAACACCGCCTATCTGACCTGGAACGGCGCCCGTCGCGGCTGGACGACCACCGAGAGCGGCCTGCAATATCGCCGCGTCGGCAAGGCCCACCCCGAGGGCGCCCAGCCCTCCGGCTCCGACACGGTCAAGGTCCATTATCGCGGCACCTTTATCGACGGACGCGAGTTCGACAGCTCATACGCCCGCAACGAACCCGCCGAATTCCCCCTCAACCGCGTCATCAAGGGCTGGACCGAGGGCGTCGCCCTGATGCGGGTGGGCGAGATCTATGAGTTCGTCATCCCTGCCTCGCTGGGCTACGGCTCGCGCTGGGTCGGCGGCGACGAACTGCCGCCCAACTCGACCCTGCGCTTCTCGGTCGAACTGCTTGAGGTCAAGCCGGCGGGCTGAGGCTCGAATAGGACGGCTAGCGCCCGCTCTCCATCCTATTTCCACTAACGAGCGCCAACGCATTCAAGGCCTTGACCGCCCGCAGCGGCATTCTTCCGGCCATAGGTGGCGCCGCCCGCATCATGGTCGGCATGACCGATGACAGCCAATACCTCTCCGATTCCCCGCCGCCCCAGACGCGACGTTCCGCCGAAACCTGGGCCGCCGCGCGCGCCGACTACCTGGCCGGCGGTTCCGCCGCCGAGGTGTGCGAGCGTCATGGCCTCAGCCAATCGACCTTTCGGTGGCGCGCCCGCACAGAGGGATGGCGGCGCTCTGACCAACCGCATGGCGCGGTCTTCGAGCCGCTGGACAGCTATGAGATGGAGCTGATCGACAGCAGCCTGCCCTGCAACGCCGCCGACATGGCGCGGCTGGCTTGGTCGAACGCATCTCGCGCAATGCGCGACGGCAAGCTGATCGAAGCGCGCGGCTGGTCGCGACTTCACGCCGATCTTGTCGAAATGGCGAGACAAGACGCGGAGCGCCTGCACTTCGCCAGACTGAAAGCGGAAAGAGATCAAGGCGCCGCCCTCAAAGCGACGCCGACGCCGTTGCGACCAGTCGAGGAGGACTGATCGAAGTTGCACTTTCTTGCACCTTGCACTGTTTTTTGCGTTGCAGTGCAACTTCGGGGCGCCGCCGACGCTTGACGCCCCATGCCCTGCGGCGGACTGTCGCAGCGCCCCGATCCAGTCTGCAAGAGTCCCCCGATGATCCGTCCCTGCCTGCGCGCCGCCCCCTTGGCCTCGCCCTCCTGCTGGCCTCGACCGCCCCCGCCGCCCTGGCGCAGCAGGCCTCGACCTATCCGCCCGCCCTGCCCGCGACCCTGCCGACGATCCCCGACGCCCAGGACATCGCCTATCCCGGCGTCATCACCCTCGACATCGACGCCACCAACCTGGCCCAGCACATCTTCGCGGTGACCGAGACCATCCCTGTCGCCCGGGCGGGTCCGATGACCCTGTTCTTCCCCGAATGGCTGCCCGGCAACCACGGCCCCGTCGGCCCTGTCGCCCAGCTCGCCGGCATCAAGATCACCGCCAACGGCCAGCGGGTCGAGTGGGTCCGCGACACCCTGCATCCCTTCGCCTACCACGTCGTCGTCCCAGCCGGCGCGACCGCGCTGAACATCACGATGCAGCACCTCTCGCCGACCGCATCGAACCAGGGCCGCATCACGATGACGCCCGAGATGCTGAACATTCAGTGGGAGAAGATGCTGCTCTATCCCGCCGGCCATTGGTCGCGGAACATCACGGTCCAGCCCACGGTCAAATTCCCGACCGGCTGGCAGTTCGGCACGGCCCTGGAGCCCGAAACCAAGACCGGCGACGTCCAGACCTTCAAGCCCGTCAATCTGGAAATCCTGATCGACAGCCCGGTTTTCGCCGGCCTGCATTACCGCCAGATCGACCTCGATCCCGGCGGCCGCTCGCCCGTTCGCGCCAACTTCGTGGCCGACAAGGCCGACAGCCTGAACGCCACCGACGCGCAGATCCAGATCCTGCGCAATCTGGTCGACCAGATGGACCGCCTTTATGGCGCGCGCCACTTCGACCACTACGACTTCCTGATCGCCATGACCGGCAAGCTGGGCGGCATCGGGCTGGAACATCACCGCAGTTCGGAGAACTCGGTCGATCCCGCCTTCTTCACCGGCTGGGATACGCATCTGTCCGACCGCGACCTGCTCAGCCACAAGATGAACCACTCTGGGACGGCAAATGGCGCCGCCCCGCCGACCAGTATGTGCCCAACTTTAACTCGCCCCTGCAGAACAGCCTGCTGTGGGTCTATGAGGGCCAGACGCAGTACTATGGCCAGGTCGTCGCCGCCCGTTCGGGCCTGCTGACCAAACAGCAGGCGATGGACTCCCTGGCCATGACCGCCGCCACCTTTGACACCCGCGTCGGCCGCGAATGGCGCGCCCTTCAGGACACCACCAACGACCCGATCATCAGCCAGCGCCAGCCCAAGGGCTGGCTGTCGTGGCAACGCGACGAGGACTACTATTCCGAGGGCCAGCTGATCTGGCTCGACGTGGACACCACGATCCGCGAGAAGACCGGCGGCCGCAAGTCGCTCGACGACTTCGCCCGCGCCTTCTACGGCGTCCGCGACGGCGATTACGCCCCCGCCCCCTACACGTTCGAGGATGTGGTCGCGGCCCTGAACGGCGTCGTCGCCAACGACTGGGCGACCTTCCTGCGCACCCGCCTGGACGCCGACGGCCCCGACGCCCGCGCCCCGCTGGACGGCCTGGCGTGCGGCGGCTGGCGTCTCGCCTTCACGGACAAGCCCACCGACTATATGAAGACCCTGTATGCCGAACTGAAGCGCAACGACTTCACCTATTCCCTGGGCTTCCAGACCGGCGAGGCCAACAAGATCCGCAGCGTCCAGTGGAACAGCCTGGCCTTCAAGTCGGGCCTCGCCGCGGGCATGGAGATCGTCGCCGTCAACGGCCAGGCCGCCACCCCCGACCGCCTCGCCGAAGCCGTCACCGCCGCCAAGGACCCCGCGACGCCCATCACCCTGATCGTCAAGGACGACGACCAGTACCGCACGGTTGCTTTCGACTACCACGACGGCCTGCGCTACCCCCGCCTGGAACGCATCCCCGGAACCCCCGACCGCCTCGGCGACATCCTGACGCCACGCAGGCGCTAGGCGACCAAACCGGTCTCCTCCCAGCTTTGCAGGGAGGAGACGATCCCCCTACTCGATCTCGACCACCTCGACCCGCGCGCCGTTCAGCACCAGAGCGATCTCGCCGCGTTTCAGCTTCAGCGCGTCCTCGCCAAACAGTTGCCGGCGCCAGCCCTTCAGGGCGTCGATATCCGCGTCGTCGCTGATGGCGATCTTTTCCAGGTCGGACACGGTGGCGATCAGTTTGGAGGCCACGCCGGCGTTGTCGCTCTTGGCCTTCAGCAGCACCTTCAGCAGTTCCACCACCGACGGCGGGGCCGGCTGGCGGTGGGCGGGGCGTTCCATCTCGGGGGCGTGCGATTCGGGATCGGCCAGAACCCGCTTCAGCTCGTCGGCCAGTTCCAGGCCCAGTCGCGAGCCGCCAAAGCCCTTGGGCACCGAACGCAGACGGTTGAACGCCTCCACGTCCGTGGGGGTCTGCTGGGCGATCTCGTCGATGCCCTCGTCCTTCAGGATGCGGCCGCGCGGCTGGTCGCGCTCCTGCGCCGCCCGTTCGCGCCAGACGGCGACGGCCTTGAAGGCGGCCAGGTATTTGGCCGAGAACTTCTTGGGTTTCAGCCGCTTCCAGGCGTTCTCGGGATTGGTGTCATAGATGGCCGGATCGGTCAGGGCCGCCATCTCGGACATCACCCAGTCCAGACGCCCTTCCTTCTCCAGTCGATCACGCAGCTTGGGATACAGGGCCGCCAGGTGGGTCACGTCGCCCAAGGCGTAGACCAGCTGGCTGTCCGACAACGGCCGGCGCGCCCAGTCGGTGAAGCGGCTGCCCTTGTCCACCTCGATGCGCAGCGTCTGTCGCACCAGCGAATCATAGGCGACCTGTTCGCCGAAGCCTGCCGCCATGGCGGCGACCTGGGTGTCGAACATCGGCTTGGGCATGGCCCCCAGACGCACGAAGATTTCCACATCCTGGCGACAGGCGTGGAAGACCTTGACGATCTTCTCGTCGCGCAACAGGTCCAGGAAAGGCTCCAGATCCAGACCTTCCGCCATCGGATCGATGATGGCGGCGTGTTCGGCCGAGGCCGCCTGGATCAGGCACAGCCTGGGCCAGTAGGTCGTTTCCCGCATGAATTCGGTATCGACCGTGATGAAGGGTGCTGTGGCTACGCGGGCGCAGAATTCGGCCAGCGCCTCGGTGGTGGTGATCGGCGTCATTCCGATGCTATAGCCCCCCGCATCCTACCTGTGGCAAGAGCCGCGCTGCATTTCCGCCCCGATTCAGGCCCGAGATCCCATGAGCGACACCCAAAAGCCTCTCGAAAACGGCCTGACCTACGCCGATGCGGGCGTGGACATCGACGCTGGCGAACTGCTGGTCGAACATATCAAGCCCCTGGCCAGGTCCACGGCCCGCCCCGGATCGGAGCCCTCGCTGGGCGGTTTCGGCGCCCTGTTCGACCTTAAGGCCGCCGGTTTCGAGGATCCGCTGATCGTCACCACCACCGACGGCGTCGGCACCAAGCTGAAGATCGCCATCGAGACAGGCCGTCATGACGGCGTCGGCGTCGACCTGGTCGCCATGTGCGTCAACGACCTGCTGGCCCAGGGCGCCGAGCCCCTGCTGTTCCTCGACTATTACGCCACGGGACGTCTGGAGATCGACGCCGCCCGCCGCGTCGTCGCCGGCATCGCCGAGGGCTGTCGCCAGGCCGGTTGCGCCCTGGTCGGCGGCGAGACCGCCGAAATGCCGGGCATGTACACCGACGGCGACTATGACCTGGCGGGCTTCAGCCTGGGCGCCGTCGAGCGCGGCCATGCCCTGCCCTATCTGGATCGCCAGGCGGCCGGCGACATCATCATCGGCCTGGCCTCCAGCGGCCCCCACTCCAACGGCTATTCGCTGGTGCGCAAGGTGGTCGAGAAGTCCGGCCTGGCCTGGGGCGACGACGCCCCCTTCGCCAAGGACCGTTCGCTGGCCCAGGCCCTGATGGAGCCGACCCGCATCTATGTGAAGCCGGTCCTGCCGCTCATGAAGGCGGGCCTGGTCCAGGGCGCGGCCCACATCACCGGCGGCGGCCTGATCGAGAACCCGCCCCGCTGCATCGCCGAGGGTCTGCAAGCGAGCTTCGACTGGAACGCCTGGCCCATGCCCGCCGTCTTCCAATGGCTGGCCGAAACCGGCGGCATCAGCGACCACGAGATGCGCCGCACCTTCAACTGCGGCGTCGGCTTCATGCTGATCGTCTCGCCCGAGAACGCCGAGCCGGTCCTCGCCGCCCTGCTCAACGCCGGCGAAGTCGCCTTCGTCTGCGGACAGCTGGAAGCGGCCTGATCTCGTGAAGACGCGCGTCGCCGTCCTGATCTCCGGGGCCGGCTCCAATATGGCGGCCCTGATCGACGCCGGTCAGGGCGCCGACAGCGGCTATGAGGTCGCGCTGGTCCTGTCGAACGTCGAGGGCGCGGGCGGTCTGGCCATCGCGGCGGCCAAGGGCGCCGCGACCGTCGCCATCCCGCACAAGCCCTTCGGCAAGGATCGCGAGGCGCACGAGCGGGTCGTGGACGAGGCCCTGCGCGCCGCAGGGGTGCAGGTCGTGGCCCTGGCCGGCTATATGCGCGTGTTGACGCCTTGGCTGGTCGGCGGCTGGAGTGAGCGGATGCTGAACATCCACCCCAGCCTGCTGCCCCTCTATCCCGGTCTGGACACTCACGCCCGCGCCATCGCCGCCGGCGACGCCGAGGCCGGCTGCACCGTGCATCTGGTCACCGAGGGCGTGGACGAAGGCCCGATCCTGGGTCAGGCCCGCGTGCCGATCGTTACGGGGGACACGCCGGAAGCCTTGGCCGAACGGGTAAAGACGGCGGAGCACACGCTCTATCCGCAGATGCTGAGCGCCTTCTGCCGAGGCTTGGAACAGGGCTGACGGCCCCGAAGATTACAAAAACGTCATGCGACAGACCGCCGCACCGGCGCGATGGTGCCGCCGATCAAAATCGGGACCCAGTCTTCCATGAACCGCATTCGTCTGATGGCCGCCTGCTCGGCCTGTATCGTCGTCGCCCTGACCGGCGGCGCGGCCTCGGCCCAGGACCATTCGCCCCAAGGTCATTCACACGGCGCGCCTGGCGTTGCGCCCTGGGGCTTCGACCTCGCGGGCCGCGATACGGCGGTCAAGCCGGGCGACGACTTCAACGAATACGCCAACGGCGCCTATCTGCGCACGACCGAGATCCCGGCCGACAAGGCCCGCTTCGGCCCGTTCGATGTCCTGTATGAGAACGCCCAGGCCCAGCTGAAATCGATCATCGAGACCAGCGCCGCCAATCCGACCAACGCCAACGCCCAGAAGGTCGGCGCCCTCTACGCCAGCTTCATGGACGAGGCCCGCATCGAAAAACTCGGCGCCACACCGCTGGCCGCCGACCTCGCCGCCGTCAAGGCCGTCAGCGACCACGCCGGCATGGCCCGCCTGATGGGCGAAAGCCACTCCGGCTTCGGCGCCTCTCTGTTCGGCATCGACGTGTTCGAGGACCTGCAGAAGCCCGACGTGAACTCGGCCTATCTGGGTCAGGGATCGCTGGGCCTGCCGGATCGCGACTATTATCTGAAGCCTGACTTCGCCGCCCAGCGCGAGGCCTACCTCGCCTATCTGACCACAACCCTGACCGCCATCGGCTGGGCCGATCCGGCGAAGACCGCCGCCGACATCCTGGCCTTCGAGACCAAGGTGGCGGACAAGCAGTGGACCACGGTCGAGCGTCGCCAAATCGACAAGCTCTACAACCCCACCAAGGTCGCGGACCTGGCCGCCCTGGCCCCTGGCTTCGACTGGTCCGGCTTCCTGGCCGGCGCCCAGGTGTCGGACGTCGACACCCTGGTGCTGATGGAAAACACCGCCATTCCCGGCATCGCCCAGGTGTTCGCCGATACCCCCATCGAGACGCTGAAGGCCTGGCAGGCGTTCAACGTGGTCGATCAGGCCAGCCCCTATCTGTCCAAGGCCTTTCTGGACGCCCGCTTCGACTTCCGCGGCAAGACCCTGCGCGGCCAGCCCGAGAACCGGCCGCGCTGGAACCGGGGCGTGGCCCTGGTCGACGGCCAACTGGGCGAGGTTCTGGCCCAGGAATATGTCCGCCTGCACTTCCCTGCCTCGTCCAAGGCCCAGATGGAGACCCTGGTCGGCAACATTCGCGCGGCCATGACCGAGCGGCTGAAGACCCTGGACTGGATGAGCGAGCCCACGCGCGAGCAGGCCCTCTACAAGATGTCCAAGTTCGGGGTGAAGATCGGCTATCCCGACAAGTGGCGGTCCTATGACGGGCTGGAGCTGACGGCGGACGACCTGTACGGCAACGTCGAGCGGTCCTCGGCCTTCGAGTGGGCCTACAAGCGCGGCAAGATCGGCCAGCCGGTCGATCCGCTGGAATGGGGCATGACGCCCCAGACGGTGAACGCCTACTACAACCCGCCGCGCAACGAGATCGTCTTCCCGGCCGCCATCCTGCAGGCGCCCTTCTTCGATCCGAACGCGGACCCGGCCGTCAACTACGGCGGCATCG
>Ga0265296_1002015_pt1 | contig 21498 bp, 23 predicted proteins | sample MunlanPumphouse1_FD_189073 | JGI IMG/M metagenome (GOLD analysis project Ga0265296, IMG submission 189073) | Groundwater microbial communities from a municipal landfill in Southern Ontario, Canada - Pumphouse #1 | ecosystem: Environmental > Aquatic > Deep subsurface > Groundwater | place... | reverse complement strand
TGACCGAAAGGTCGTGAGGGTTCGAGTCCCTCCCCGGGCATTTTGAAAACTATAAAATATAAAAACAGAAACCAAAAATTTCTGTTTTTTGTCCCTCACTTTGCGAAGTGAGGGATTTTTGATTTGCTTTTTTGTTTGATTCATTTTAAGATACGGCCAGAAAAGGAGGGTTGGATGAAAAACGATACGCTAACCTTTTCCGACCTCAAACGAGGACAGAATTTCGTTGTTCTTCCCGGAGATGGCTACCGCCGCTGCCGGGACGGCGACTGGCTCCGAGAGAATTACCTCTTCTCGAAGGTCAACCTCGAGGAAGGCAACGCCGTGCGAACTTGCGACAACAAGATCTTCAAGATTCCCGATTCCGTACCCGTGATCCGAGTGAACATCAGCGGCCGAGCCGCTGGGAAAAGGAGGAGAAGATGACCGAAAAGAACCGCGAAGGAGAGGGAATGACCTACGACGGATCGGGCGTGGACTACAGGGGTATGGACCCGTTCAAGCGGATGGCGCAACTGGCCGGCCGCGAAACGGCTGGGGGACTGGGACGCTTCGGGTTCTCCGAAGTGGAGTGGAGTCGCGGCGAAAGCTGCTACCTCATCGACATCGGGGACGCATGCCTCGGTCACGTCGAGGAGGGACTCGGTACGAAGAACCTCATCGCCGAAGCCGTGTACGTCAAGACCGGCAAGTCGCACTACGCCGAGATCGGCCAGGACGCGGTGGCCATGATCGTGAACGACCTCATCACTTTGGGCGCGCTGCCGGTTTCGGTCGCCATGCATCTCGCGGTCGCGAACGCCAGCTGGTTCGAGAACGAGACGCGCTGCCGCGATCTCGTCACCGGCTGGAAGAAGGCCTGCCTTTGCGCGGGCTGCGTCTGGGGTTGCGGCGAAACTCCGACGCTCCGAGACATCGTCGCGCAGGGCGGCGACGTAGAGAAAACCGTCACCGCGGGCAAGGATGGTCGCGGCAAGGGAATGGTCGTGAATTCCTCGCGCGGCATCATCTTCGCTTCATCGGGTGGAGACTTCGCGGAAGCGGCTCGCCGCGAAACGCAGAAGCTCCACGACCTCATCAACCAGTACCGGTAGGAGGAGGAAGACCATGAACCAAGAAGAAGCTCTGGAGATCTTCAGACGGACGGGCGCGCTGCTCGATGGCCATTTTGTCTTGGCCTCGGGACGCCACAGCGACCAGTACATAAACAAGGACGCCGCCTACTCCTTCCCCGACGAAGTCACGCGTCTCTGCTGGGGCATCGCCCTGGCCTTCGTCGACCGGCAGATCGACGTGGTGGCCGGACCGGAGAAGGGCGGCATCATCCTCTCGCAGTGGGTTGCCCACCACCTGATCGAATCCGCCGGCCAGAAGGTGCGGGCGGTCTACGCCGAGAAGGACGGCGACGGCTTCGTCTTCCGGCGCGGCTACGACAAGCTCGTGACGGGCAAACGCGTTCTCCTCGTGGAGGACGTGATCACTACCGGCGGTTCCATCAAGAAGGTCGTCCAAGGGGTCGTGGCGCTCGGCGGCAACCCGATCGGCATTGGCGCGCTCTGCAATCGCGGCGCGGTGGAGGCCGCGGCACTCGGAGTCCCAGAGCTCCGCGCGCTGGCCAACCCGACTTTCCTGACCTGGGCGGAGGGCGACTGTCCTTTCTGCAAGAACGGCGTGCCGGTGAACACGGAGGTCGGCAAAGGCCGCGATTTCCTGGCTCGCCAGGGCAAGTAGCCACAACAGCAACAGAAAATCGATGGGGGAAGCAAACGACGTGGACAGGGGGGACCACGCCGCTTTTTTTATGTCGCAAAAATGCAAAAGAAGCAAAGGCGCGAAAATATTTTTTCCTCTAATCCCCTCTTACTTTAAGGGAGGAACCAAAGTTGCCAAAAAAAGAAAAATAAGTTAAGATTGGGGAAGAAAAGAAAGCAATTTCTCTCCCTTTTTGAAAGGGAGAGTTAGAGAGGGATTTTATGTACCCCTACCGTCGCCATCTTAAGCAACGCGCGAGGATTCTCAGAAAAAATTTAACCGAGGCGGAGGTTAAATTATGGAATGTAATTAGAAAAAATCAAATCAGCGGCTTGCGGTTTTGCCGCCAAAAACCACTTGACATTTACATCGTTGACTTCTATTGCCCGCAACTAAAATTAGTTATTGAAATAGACGGCGGGCAACACTACGAAGACGCCGGTCTCCGAAAAGACAAACTACGCGATGAATATTTAAAAAAAATTCTGAAATTAAAAGTGCTGAGATTTACCAATTTGGATGTTTTAAAAAATATTGAAGGGACAATCGAGAAAATCCGAGAACAAATCCCCCTCAATCCCCCTTTCGAAAAGGGGGAAGCCGAAAATTTATGTCCGACGACCGAATAATTGAACCCAAAGAACAAAACGAGGACCAAACGTTTGACATGACGCTCCGGCCCAAAGTTTTGACTGAATACATTGGCCAGGAACAGATTAAAAAAAATCTGGAAATTTTTATTGCCGCGGCGAAAAAGAGAAAAGAACCGATTGAACATGTTTTGCTTTACGGCTGTCCGGGTTTGGGAAAAACAACCCTGGCCCATGTTATCTCAAACGAAATGGGCGCCCAAATCCGCATCACTTCCGGGCCAGCCATTGAACGCGCCGGCGACCTCGCGGCCATTCTCACAAACCTCGGCGAAGGCGACATTTTATTTATTGATGAAATTCATCGCCTAAATAAAGTGATTGAAGAGGTCTTATATCCGGCCATGGAAGAATACGCGCTTGACCTTGTCGTTGGCAAAGGTCCGGGCGCGAGAACCGTCAGATTGAATTTGCCACGCTTCACCATTATCGGCGCCACGACAAAAGTCAGCATGATTTCCTCTCCGCTCCGCGACCGCTTTGGCGCGACCTATCACTTAAATTTTTATGAAGACGCGGACATCGAAAAAATTATAAATCGCAGCGCGAAAATTTTAAATATTAAAATTGATAATGGCGCCGTGGAACTTTTATCGAGCCGAGCAAGAAAAACTCCGCGCGTCGCGAACCGCATTTTAAAACGCGTCCGCGATTACGCTGAAGTCAAAGCAAATGGTATAATAACAATGGAACTGGCGGAAATTGCGCTAAAAAATTTAGGTGTTGACCAATTTGGTTTGGATCAGATTGACCGAAGAATTTTAGAATCAATTATCAAAAAATTCCAGGGCGGGCCGGTTGGCTTGAACACCCTTTCCGCCGCGACCGGCGAAGAGCAGGCCACGATCGAAGAGGTCTACGAACCATATCTTCTCCAACTCGGATTTTTAAACCGTACCCCGCGCGGCCGAGTGGCAACGGAGACGGCATATAAACATCTTGGAATTTCTGTTCCAAAAAATTTACAGGACAAACTAGTTTAGAAAATTTCTATTTTCTGACTTATATTTTCTACTTTCTAACCATATGACTCTTTCCGTTTTTCTCATCGCCTACTACGTTTTCCTCGCCTTTTTTATTTTATTTTCTCTTTTTGCTATTTATCACCTCGCTCGTTTTGTTCCCCCGAGTTCGGTCGCTTTTTTTACCACTTACATTTTTTTGGCCGGCGCCGCCATCGTTGTTTTCACCACCTGGCAAGAAGTTCAATTGGTCGATTGGACGCAATCACTTTTCACCCTGAATCCTTCCCTATGAGCATTTATCTAAAAAAATTCATCGCCCAAAAATCCTACGAAAAAATAGTTTACTTCTTACGACGAGATACTATTGTCTTTATAAGCCAAACTATTCTTTTTATTTTTCTTTTAGCGATTCCTGTCGGCCTCTATTTTTTTCTGCAAACCACTTTTCCTTCGCTTCTTACAAGTCCTCTCTTCTATCCCCTGCTCGTGCTCCTCGCGAGTGTTTATTACTTAACTGTCTGGATAGTTTTTTTCACCGCCTTCATTGATTATTATCTGGATTTTTGGATTGTGACGAACGACCGCATCATTAATGTTGAACAGCGTCTCTTCGCTCGGACGGTTTCAGAGCTTGAATTATATAAAATCCAAGATGTCACCGGCGAAAGTAAAGGATTCTTGCAAACAATGTTTAATTACGGCAATGTTTATGTCCAAACGGCTGGAGCGACTGAACGATTCACTTTTGAAGAAGTGCCAAGACCGCGCGAAGTAGCCAGTAAAATTATTTCCCTGGCCGAGGAAGACCGAAAATATCATCTCAAAGAATCCCATACAAACGGCGGAACGGTTTAAACTTTATTAATCAAAATAAAAACACTCGGAATTTTAGCCGAGCGTTTTTTATTTGTGTATTTATAATTTCTATACTTAGTAAATTTTCTTCAACTCCACGCCGGTGTAATAATGTTTTAAAATCTGTTCATAGGTACTGCCGGCGAGTGCCATCCCTCGCGCCCCGCGAGCCGACAGCCCAACGCCGTGGCCAAAAAGATTCATCCCGGCACAATTAGGATCTGGGCGCGAAACAAGCCAAGCTTTTCCCGTCCCCCACCAAACTTCTTCCCAGGCGCGCGTTCGTCCATCACTTTGAGAAAAATATGGGGTAACTACAACTTCGCCGTTATAAATAACCACTGTACCGCACGTATCTTCCACCGCCTTCACAAAATTTGGTAAACGGATTTCAGAATTGTAACCACGATAAACTTGATCGTATGAACCGGCATTTAAGTGAAAATTTCCAGCCGGATGTTTCCCGCCGATATTAATGTTGTATTGAGCAAAAGTCCGGGCGGCGATGGCCAGGGCCCGGTGATATTCGGCCGGATTATTATTTGATGATTCGGCAAGACCCTTCAAATAAGGTTCTAACGGCAACTCGTTTATCATATATAACTTTTCTCGGTCCTCACTCCATCGTAATTCCAAATTGCCGCGAAATTTATTATCGTTTAAAGAGGTATTCCAAGCCGGGCGATCTTCAAAACTTGTGATTTCAAAAATCGTGTTTAGGTCCGGCGGAATAAATTTAAGATAAGAAAGATTTTCTCTAATCTCGCCATTCAAAGATGCTGAATAGGTCTTTGCCGTAAAGTTAAAAGCGGCGGTGACCGTTGCTCCGGCCGACACGGTAAAAATCAAATTATTTTCGGCGTCACGAACTTCAAAAGCAGTGTTGGCCCGAATTGTTTCCGCAGTCGTCGTGTCATAAAGACCAACACGAATAGTTGATTCTTCCGTGACCGTTTCCGGGGTGGGGGTGATAATGGGCACTTCAACTGTGCCAGAAATTTTTATCGGCAGAGAAACTTCTCCGCCGGTAATCGTTTTATCATTATTCATCAAAACAAAAGTTGGGTTGTAATCGCCGCCCAAATTTCCCATGAGGGGAAAACTAAAATAACCGATCTGCCCGACAAAGGTCGCGCCGGAAACGGCGGCCGGACAATTTGTCGAAAGCCAACTTGCATCTCGGAAGGCCTCGGTCGCGACTGATCCCGCGACGCAAATTTTAACTTGATTTTCCCCACTTGTCTCCCAAGCCGCTTGGCCGATATTTTTAAAACCTACATTAAAATTGATTTTAGTGCCGCCCGCGAGAGCCAGGGCCGTGCTGCTTTGGATTAATTTTATGGCTCCAAAATTTTCCGCCGCGGCGGTGACCGTACTTGTGGAGTTTGATGGAATTGAAGTTTGCGACGGAGCCGTACCGTTTGTAATATTCACCGGTAAATCAATCACTCCGCCGGGAATCCAAGTTAAATTTTCCGCCGCCAATTTTAATTTAATAGTGTAAAAACCTAAAAGTTCCGGCGCGGCCAGAGCGAAACGAAAATGCGCCGTGCCTCCGGGCTCCACTTTTGTCTCTAACATTTTTGCCGGCTGCAGAACCGTGTGCCAATATTTATGGCGAAACATTTGCCCAGTGCTATCTGCATAAAGAGAAATATAGCGCGAAGTATTATTGTACCAGGCGACCGTGCCCGTATTTTTTAAAGCCACTTCAAAAGTGATGGCCTTACCCGGGGTCAAAGTAAGCGAACCGAAACTTTGAGAAATTTTTTGCGCCGTATATCCCGCCACGACCGCCTCCACTTTTGTTGGAATAAAATTAAAAACAAAAGCCAGAATTGCCGCCAAAGCAAATCCTGACAAAAATTTTTGCCCCCGACCATTTCTTTTATTTTTGTTCATAATTTTCATCGTGGGCATAGTTAAAAATTATCTATATGTATAATAATATCAAAAAACCAGCCGCGGGTCAATTCACCTCTCCTACTATTATAGACGAATATCTTCTCAATAAATTACAATCTACCGCCCAGAGTTTTAAAATGATATAATGAAAATAATCAAGTCAAATGTTAACTGTTATTCACCATGTCTCTCACTCGCCAAGTGGCGCACAACATGATTTATCAAGTCGGCGGAAAATTTCTTTCCACGATTTTAGGTTTGGCGGCCCTTGCCATGATGACGCGCTACCTCGGCCAAGACGGTTACGGCGGCTACACTACTATCATTTCCTTTTTACAATTTTTTGGAATTTTGGTTGACTTCGGTTTAACTTTGACTACGGTGCAGATGATTTCCGAACCGAATGCCGACACGGACAAAATCACGAGCAATATTTTCACCCTCAGATTTTTTTCCGCTCTAATTTTTTTGGGACTCGCCCCGCTCGTCGTTTTGTTTTTTCCCTATGACGCAACTTTAAAAATCGGCATAGCCATTACTACTTTTTCTTTTCTTTTCATCGCCCTAAACCAAGTTTTAATCGGCCTCTTCCAAAAAAATCTGCGCATGGAAAAAGTGGCTGTCGCGGAAAACATCGGCCGAATCGTCCTCCTCGCCGGGATTGCCACAGTTCTTTTTTTAAAAGCCGGACTGCTCGCCGTCTTGCTCGCCGTAATTTTGGGAAGTTTCGCCAATTTTTTTGTTAACTTTCTTTTTTCTTTAAAATATGTCCGCATCAGATTTGTTTTTGACTGGCCCGTTTGGAAAGAAATTTATCGCCGCTCCTGGCCGATTGGTCTTTCTATTGTTTTTAATCTTGTATATTTAAAAGCTGACGTAATTATTTTATCTCTTTTCCAAAGTCAAGCCGCGGTCGGTCTCTACGGCGCCTCTTACCGGGTTCTTGATGTTCTAACAACTTTGCCCATGATGTTTGCCGGCCTTGTTCTCCCAATCCTCACCGCTTCTTGGGCGGATAAAAATCTTGAAAGATTCAAACGACTAATTAAAAAATCTTTTGACTTTTTGATGATAATAATTGTCCCGATAATTTTTGGCACAATGATTTTGGGTGAACGCTTGATGAGTGCCGTGGCGGGAGAGGACTTTTTTCTTTCCGGAACAATTTTAAAAATTTTAATTTTGGCGGCCGGAGCGATTTTTGTCGGCACGCTTTTCGGCCACGTTATCGTTGCCATTAAAAAACAAAAACAAATGATTTGGGGTTATGCCACAGTTGCCATTATTTCCTTGACCTGCTATGTTATTTTTATTCCCCTTTACAGTTATTGGGCTGCGGCTTGGATCACGGTTTTTTCCGAAGGATTAATCGCCCTTCTCACATTTTTTGTCGTCTGGAAAAATACTCGCCTTCTTCCTTCAACCAAAGTTTTTTGGAAATCGGTTTTGGCGAGTATCTTGATGTGCGTAGCTATTTATTTTTTAATCAACTTAAATCTTCTACTCCTAATTCTCTTTGGCGCAGCCGTTTACTTCGCCGTGCTATATTTACTCCGCGGATATAACAAAGAAACGGTAATGGAAATTATCAGATTAAAATAAAGGGTATTGAACCCTATGTTGACTGCGCTCGCTCGGAAATGAAATTAAAATTTCATTTCTCTCACTCGCTTGTCAATAACTATGCTTTGGATAATTTTACTCATTTTATTTTTTTCTTCTTACGCCTATCTCGCTTGGCGAAATTTATTGTGGGCGACCGCGGCGCTTATTGCCCTCTTGCCGGCGTATTTAATTAGATTTTCTCTTGGGCCAATGCCCGTGACCGCGCTTGAAACAATACTTCTAATCCTTTTTGTTGTTTGGTTTATAAAATTAAAACTCAAAAAAGAAAAACTCAACCATCCAACAAAAATTCTGGAGAAAAAAAGATGGACTTGGCTCATTTTTGCCTGGCTTTCCTTCGCTATCGTTTCGTTTATGATTTCGCCGGATTTACGCGCCGCCGCGGGAATTTTTAAGGCCTATTTTGTCGAGCCGATTCTCTTTCTCCTCGTTTTTCTGAGCGTAGTTAAAACAAGAAAAGATCTGGATTTGATTTTCTATACCCTCGGAATTTCGGCCCTCTATATTTCCGCTTTTGCCATCTACCAAAAATTCACTGGCTTCGCCATCCCAAATCCAATCTGGCAGGCCGCGGCCACCCGCCGCGTTACAAGTTTATATGGTTACCCAAACGCTATTGGACTTTATCTCGCGCCGATTATCGTACTCTACATCGGTTGGCTAATTTCAAAGTTTCAAGTTTCAAGTTTCAAGTTTAAAAAAACTCTAATCTTAAATCTTAAACCGCTACTTTTCCAAATTTCTGTTATTGTGTTTTCCCTACTGGCGGTCGTCTTTGCCCGCTCTGAAGGCGCCTACGTCGGAATTTTGGCCGGTCTTTTTTTCTTGGGACTCTTGATAAAAAAATTACGCTGGCCAACCGTCGCGCTCGCAATTATTTTTGTTTTGGTCATCTCCCTTGTGCCGCAATTTAGACATTACGCCGTGGAACAAATAACTTTTAAAAATGACTCTGGCGTAGTCCGCCAAATTATGTGGCGCGAGACATGGCAAATGATGAATGATCGCCTCCTTGCCGGCGCGGGGTTGGCCGGTTATCAAGAAACTTTTGCGCCGTATCACAAGGCAAGGCATATTGAAATATATCTTTATCCGCACAATATATTTTTAAATTTTTGGTCTGAACTTGGCCTCGGCGGCTTGATTGTTTTTTTACTGATCATCATAAAATTTTTCAAAGACAATCTTAAAAAATTACCAATTGCTAATTACCAATTACTAATTACTCTTTCGGCAGTCATGATTGCAATTCTTGTTCATGGTCTTGTCGATGTTCCCTATTTTAAAAATGATTTATCAGTTTTCTTTTGGCTTTTGATCGGTATTTCTCTCCTCTCACCCCTTGACAAGAAGAAAACTATCCGCTAAATTGAAAACAATCCGAAATCGCCAGGGGAGCGGCTTCGGGGGGACGTTATGGGCTCTAACCATAGACGTCCGGCTACCGCGGTTTAGCGTTGAGCATCTCTTGCCGGCCGGCGAATCCAGAGCTCTCACTCTGAAACATGACCGTCAACGGGGTACCGCCGCCGAATCCGCGACTAGCTCACAATGAGTTCGCCTCCGAAGCCTTACGCACTGGTAAGGCTTTATTTTTTATAAAAATTTTAGATTCTTGACAAACCCTACTTTTTATGTAAAAATAAACTGTTTGGTGCGTTTGCACCCCAGAGAGGGGTGAAAGGAGGGGTTATGAAAACCAAACTGATGGCGATCGCGATCGCCCTTTTCGTGGTGGTGAGCTGCGGACTGGACACGGAAGGCCTGGGTGCGCCCGACGAGGGTACCCCACCCGACGTGTTCGACGACACGGAGCCCGACATCATCGAGGAAGTCGAATCCGACGGGTCCGAGACCGAGGAAGAAGACGCGAGTGAGGACGGAGCGACGGACGAAGCCGAACCCGACGAAGTATCTCCCGACGAGATGGCCGAGGACGTCACGGACGTTCCAGAAGACGCCGAGCCGGAAGACGCGGCAGAAGATGCGACGCCCGACGAAGCGGGCGACGAGAGCGGCGGAGAAGACGGCGCGGCTGAAGAAGGCACAACCGAGGACGGCGACACCGAAGACGGTGAAGTCGACCCCTGCGCCCTGCCTCCCATCCCGACGACTGGGATATTCATCTTCTACTGCTTCGACTACGATTTGCTGTCGCCGATGGCGCTCGAATTCCAAGCCGAACGAGCCGGAATTCCAGTCGTGAGCTGGCGGGAAGCTCCTGGGTGCAGAGTCGCCAGTTCTCGACGGCTTGAGTGCACACTCACCCCGACCGTGTGGGATGCCACCTACATCTTCAACATTCGGCTCGACCCCGGGGTCGGCATCGGCTGGTCTTGCGGGCCAGAGTTGCTGGCCATCTGGGGCACGCCCCACGTCTGGCTGGATGAAGTAGAATTGACCGTCACGCCTGTGACGAACGGGGACGGAGGCTGCAACCACAGCTTCCTGACCCCCTTGCTGTAGCCCAAGGAGAATCCTCGGGTGAATCGCCGGCGGAAGGCACCATGCTTTCCGCCGTTTTTTTATTTGTTTGTTTAAATTTTCGAGCACTTGTGCGAAGAAAGTTTATCTACAAACAAATAACCCCGCGCCAATCCTTTACGCAGACATTATTTCACCCGATGGGAGCCGCAGGCGTTTCCGTGATTTTTATATTTTATTATAGCCCATCATTCTTCGGGCTTTGGTGCTGGGGTTTCCACCTTAAAAACTGGACAAACTCGGCGAAACGTGCTATAATATAATAATGTAAAAGAAAAATCTGGCTTTTTTACTTTTGTTAGCCGAAATTAGAAGGCAAACAAAATAAAAAGAGGGGGACCTTTTATCAGTCGCTCTTTTAAAAAATCATCCCGCCGTCCAGGCGGGGTAAAAACTAAAACAAAAATAAAAATAAGGAGCGCTAAGCTCTTTATTTTGTTATAGAAAAATGTTAAATTAATATCATAACTCGCACAGAGCGGAGGAGTGGCCGAGTGGTTGAAGGCGCGGGTCTCGAAAACCCGTATACTTGAAAGAGTATCGTGAGTTCGAATCTCACCTCCTCCGCTCTGTGCGGATTAAAAACCAATAGCCCCCCCTTCTACCGATTATCAATTTCAGCGTTTTGGTTAAAAAAATATGCCCGAAGAAAATACAAAAGAAATAAAGAAATGGCAACCCATTAATATAATACTGGGGTTATTGATAATCGGCTCTTTCTTTTATTTTTTTTGGTCGCAACCACTCTTTCTTATCTGCATAAAATTAATTCCCGCGATTGTACTTATTTTAACGAAAAAGAATAACCTTTTTTCTTTTTTAGTTTTGTTTCTTGCCGGATTGACGGTATTTTTTATTACCACTTTTGACGGCTTTTTAATTTTGGGTTCGGCCGTGTACATGTTTATTTCCACAGTCCTAAGGATATTTAAGATTAAAAAACACGCCATAATGGGGTTGGCGATTGTCCTGATTCTTGGGCTGGGTCTTTTTTGGGAATACACAACCTCTTTCATTTCCGAAGATAACTTGACCATCACAAGAGAAATGAACAGTGGAAGCAACATAGAGTTGGTGGGCGACACAGGTCAAGTATCAACGACCTTTTATTTCAACCGAGGAATTTCTCCCAGAGGAAAAAATCTGCAAAAGGGCACTTATGTTTATCAAGTTATAAGCAAATCCAAGGGTAAGGTCGTCCCATTAGACAGATGGCCGGTTTTTAAAGTAAAAACAAACGGGGAGATTGTTCAACGCGGAATGGTTATCAATTGGCTTGACATGAAGAACGTCGCCCTGCACGGCGGATTTAATCTGGAAAAATGGTTCCCTTTAATCCTTGGCGATTACACCATCCAGCTTATCAAGATAGAAAAATCTAAGGGCATCATTGTCGCGGAAAGTAATTTTTCGATTGTACCCTACGATAAACAAATGTTCTCAAAACTAACAGCTTATCTTTCGGTAGACGGCGATCCGAATAAATATTACGACAGTTATACCAAAAAAGGAAATGACTCTGTCACCGCCTGGGCGCAATCTCCGCCGGGAGAGGTGATAAGCGGAACGGTAAAATCCTTTTTGGCAGATGCTGACGGCAATATTGATGAAACATCTTGGATCGGGGTTAGCGAAGATGCTTTCAGGACGGGCATTGACGGCGAGCCGGTTTCTCTGAGAAATTTAAGCGGTAATCCGCCGCCCGGCATCTATCATTATCAAATTCTCATAGACGGCCAGGTGGTTTTTGATTTAAAATATAATTGTTTTTAGCCATCGCTTTAAAAGGGGGCGTTGATTGCGTTGGGGTTAGCGTCATTTATTTCTATCAAAAATTTTTAATCTCTGCCGCTATAATCTTAATTCTGGTTAAAGGATCCTCTCCTCCCGTCACTGTCGAAATATAATTTTTTCTTCATGGGCATCTTCTTTGCATTTTTAGCTTTAATCTGTTGGGGATTTGGTGATTTTTTAATTCAAAGAAGTTGCCGCGAATTTGGCAAATGGGCCGCGCTCTTTTTCGTCACGGCCACGGCCGCGATTTTATTAACCCCTTTTGTCTATAAAGATCTCGCCGCTGTTTTTTCTTCCAACTACGGGCTACTGATTTTACTCACTGCGAGCGTCGTTATGCTTTTTGCCGCCTTGTTTGATTTTGAAGCGTTGCGTGACGGAAAAATTTGCGTCGTAGAACCAATTTTTGTTTTGGAAATTCCCGTGACTGCCGTCCTGGCTTCAACTTTATTGTCCGAACATTTGACCGCAGCACAAATACTTTTAATCGTCTGCTTGGCGATCGGCATATTTTTCGTTTCCACTAAATCGCTACATCACCTTAAAAAAATAAAATTGGAAAAAGGCGTGGTCTATGCGTTTTTGGCCGCCCTGGGTATGGGCGCGACCAACTTTCTCTTCGGCCTGGGCGCACGCGAAACAAACCCTCTGATGATTAATTGGTTTACCAGTTTGGTCGTGGCCGTCATCACTTTAATTTATATAATTTTTCACGCGAAGCGCAAAGAAATTCTACGTGATTGGCATAAAGACAAATTATTAATCATCGGCGTTGGTTTGATCGATAATGGCGCGTGGATTGCCTACTCCTACAGCACGCTATTTATCCCGATCGCCGTCGCCATAAGCATCAGTGAGGCGTATGTCGCCCTCGCCGCGTTCCTGGGATTGATGTTCAATCATGAAACTTTACGCAAACATCAAATCCTTGGTTTAGTCCTCGCGGTGGCGGCGGCCATAACTCTCGCCGCCGTCACGCCGGATTAACGAGCGCCATTTATAAAATAGTTGACAAAATTCTTTTTCCATACTATAATTCAAGATTGAAGAAATTAATTTTCTGCTTTCCGGCGGAATTTTTGTCTAAATCAATTTAAATTATGTCTGCTCGATATGAGTGAACATTATAAATTCTCGGCTGAGACTGAATCATTTGAAAAATTAACATTGACCAAAGAAGAGGAAAAAGCCATTACAAGGATAGGTATTGCGCCAGAAGACCTGCGTAAACTTCTTGCTACCGACCCCTTTGCAGAAGGTAGCTATGCTTTGATTTTCGAATTACCCGACAGGGCATCGAATCTTGTTGTAAAGGCATGGAAAAATCGCGGACGTGATTCCGGGAGAGGGGCAAATGAAAATATAGCCCTGCGTTTATTAAGGGCTCGTAATTTTAAAAACGCGCCAAAATTAAAGGGCTATTTACAACCATCGACTATTCTTTTCGAAGAAAAAATTGAATGTGAAACCGTGGAACAGTTTGATAAAGATCATATTGAACGGCTAGCGTCGGCGCTAGCTGACCTTCACTCTATAAATCTTAATACCTACGGCAAGCCCTTTACAAAAAGGAAGGGGGGTACTCACATGGACTATCTACTTGATGGAATCGAAACTCTACAAAAAATTTCAGAACCCTTTGCGGATCGAACTGAAGTAACGGACCTTATCCATCGGTCGCTTGATAAGATGAAAGACATGGCAAATGAGTCCAGTGATGCTTTTTCGTCTACAAATTTCACTCTCATCCACTTTGACTTAAACAAAAATAATATTCTATATTCTAAAAAAGACGGTGCCCCCGTTATTATTGATTGGGAGCAAGCTTCTGCCGGTGATAATGCAATGGATATAGCTAAGTTGTTTTTGAAATTGAATTTTAATACAAATCAAAAGCAGGATTTTTTGAAAATGTATGAAAGTTGCCAAGCAAACCAGGATCCACACTTTCGAGAGAGACTCAAAATTTATGAACCTTTTGTTCTTATTAATTCAATTATTTGGAGATTAGAAGTTTTACGTGATATGCCACAACAAATGTCATCAGACAACGAGGGCCAATTCTATAGTCGCGTTAAATCTAATCTTGATAAAGAAATCAAAATACTTACAAGGTTTATATCAGAATAAGTATCTATCTATGACGAAATTTGATTTACATTTTCATTCAACCTATTCTGACGGAAAATTATCTGTTCCGGCGCTTGCCGCAATTATCAAGATAGAAAAACTAAAATTTTGCGCCCTCGCTGATCATGATAGTATTGATGGTGTTCGAGAACTAGAAACATCTCTCGATGGCTCTGGCGTCAAGGTGATTACCGGTGTTGAACTCACTGCAAAATATAACGATAATGAGGTGCATATTTTGGCTTATGATTTTGATGTCAACGCAGTAACGGAAATATTAAAGGAGCGTAATGAAATCGTACGACGTAAAAAAATAGAGGAAATGGAGACCGCAGTTAAGCTTTCCCGAAAAGAAGGACTTGAAGTTACTTGTGGTTTAGTGCCGCTTAAAAAACAGCCAGTCAGCCTAACAGTTGCACTTGATATTTGCGCAAATAGTTTAAATCAAAACTTTTTTCTAAAAAAATATGGAAAACATTTTATGCCAGAGGATGTATACTACGAGTATCAAGCACCGGGCAAATCTTGCGCCGTAGAAAGAAGCGGCGTTACCGTTACATGGCTGGTGGATAAATTTAAGGAAGTAGCGCGAGATTTGATTATCGCGCATCCATTCGTGTCAGAAAGCGTTGTTATGAAGCCGCTTGATGAGATGCGCATCAATGATTTACTAATGATGGGAATCACCGGAATTGAAGTGTATCATAATAAAACTTCAGACGACCAAATTTCATTGTTAAAAAAAATAACCAATGAGCATAGAATTCACTATACCGGCGGATCTGATTTTCATGGCAAAAAAACAGATACGCCTATCGGCCAGTATGGTCACGATCGAGCTCTCCCCGATTTTTATCTTTCAAACTATAGCTCGGCCAGAGGGAGTAAATAAAAAATATGCCGAATACTCTATTAATTCAAGAGGTTACAAAAGTACTGAGGGATAAGTACAAAAAATTTAAGGCTATCCGATCAGCTTATATTTTTGGGAGCATATTAACAGACAATTTCCATAAAAAAAGTGACGTAGATATATTGTTTATTGTTGAGGATGTTAAAGATCGCTGCGAATTTTTGAAAAAAATTAAAGCCATACGCACCACCGTAAAAAATTTAAAATTAGATATTAATATCGTATTTGAAAGAGAGTTTCGCCATCTTTGGCATATTTTTAGACCACCGACATTCTTTATCTGGATTAAACAACGAAATATATTATTATGGGGCAAAGACTCTTTGCGTGATCTTAGAGAAGAAAAAATTACCGTGAAAACTATCTACAAGCGCGCCGTCGATTTATCCCAAGGATGTAGGTCTGTATATTTGAATGATAAAGATGTAGCATTTTGGGAAACTAGATATATCAGATGGCTACGTGAGTTGCAATACGGAATATTATATCTTTACGGGGAGATTGAGTTAGATTCAAGATTATGCAGTAAAAAACTAGGCACGGCCCTCCCTGAAATTAAAAAACAAACGCAACTTTTGTCAAAAAAAACATTGCCCATCAAATCCCTCTCGGAAATAGCTGAAAAATTTGTACTCTGTGTTTACAAAAATTTTGTCAAAAAAACATGAAGATACTAATGCTAACATCCCGGTTTGGCTTTGGCTATGGTATGGGTTACTCGGCCTATAAAGAGGCGGCTGCTCTCATTTCACTTGGTCATTCAGTGACCGTAGTGCATTGCTATAGCAGTCCTGAAATTACTAGTTTTTACGATCCGCTGATTACACTCATCTACTTGCCGATTAAAAAAATACCACTTATTGGTTTTCTAATGTATTCTTTCAAACTTAAAAAACTTATTAATAAACAATTAAACATAAAAACTTTTAATTCCGTCTACATTCAATCTCTAGAATTTGGCTTATTAGATTTAGCAAAAATAAAGATACCGATATTTTATTTTGCTCGGAGTACAATGCGAGGCATACAACAAGCGCTTCGGGGCGCAAAGGAAAAAATTTCGTTTTTTTCAAAGATAGTCAATTTGGTTCTAGTAGCACTTGAGCAGAGATGTATGCATTATAGTAAAATGATTTTTGTAAAATCCCATAAAATGGCTATCGAAGTTTCTAGTCTTTATGGTATAAATTCCAACAAACTCGCGGTTATCATCGGGGGCATAGATGATAAAGATTTTCAGACACAACCAGAATTATCTCTTATAGAATTTCAACACAAATTTAAAATACCCCAAAATGTTCCAGTCGTGCTCTATGCCGGACGCATTGTACCGCAAAAGGGATTAATCTATTTAATTGAAGCATCGCTAAATCTACTTCGAGAAATAAATTTTGTTGTCGTTATTGCGGGTGCTATCATAAACGAGCCATATTACGCAAAAATAAAACGCCTATTAGATAATACCACGTACCAAAAATCTTTTTATTTTCTCGGGCATATTAATCAACTAGACATGTCTTTAGTTCTCAACGTAGCAGACTGTCTTGTAACGCCCTCGTTTTACGAACCCTTTGGCATGGTTAATTTGCAAGCAGCTTTTCTAAATAAAAAAATTATTACAACTGAGATAACTGGTTCTGTTGATGTATTAGCTAACTATGAAAAAATGAAAGTTGTTAAAGCCAGATCTTCAACGGCCATTGAATTAGCTCTACGGGAAGTATTATTTTGGAAAAATAAAAAAAACCAATCATCTATTGACTTTCGAATGTATTCATGGCGAAATGTAGCAGAACAGCTTATGCGGTATTTTTCGGGAACTGTTTAATAAATTTGGCAATAGTTATAAAAAAATTATTAAAGATAGCTAGAATATAAATAAATGAGAAAAAAAATATTAGTGACGGGCGGAGCGGGTTTTATTGGATCGCATCTTTGCAAAAGGCTACTTAACGAGAAGAATGATGTTCTTTGCGTAGATAATTTTTATACGGGTACAAAAGATAATATATTGGCTTTGATGGATAATAAAAGATTCGAGCTCTTACGCCATGATGTGACATTTCCTCTTTATGTTGAAGTTGATCAGATTTATAATTTGGCCTGTCCGGCATCTCCCACTCACTATCAATGTGATCCAGTACAAACAACAAAAACATCGGTGCACGGTGCAATCAATATGCTTGGACTTGCAAAACGTACAAAGGCTACAATTTTGCAAGCTTCAACGTCTGAGGTTTATGGAGATCCGGGAGTTCATCCACAGCCGGAATCATATTGGGGAAAAGTAAATCCAATCGGGCTTCGTTCTTGTTATGATGAAGGAAAACGTTGTGCGGAGACTCTTTTTTTCGATTATTATCGACAAAACAAAGTTGATATAAGGGTGATTAGAATTTTTAATACTTATGGTCCGAATATGTATCCGAATGATGGCAGGGTTGTTTCAAATTTTATTGTTCAGGCGTTGAAGAATGAAGACATAACGATTTATGGTGATGGATCGCAAACACGAAGTTTTCAATATGTTGACGATCTCGTAGATGGCATGATAAAAATGATGAATAATGAAGATAATTTTGTTGGGCCAGTTAACATTGGAAGTCCTGAAGAATTTACCATAAAACAACTTGCAGAAATGATTCTTAATCTAATTCCCGAAAGTAAGAGTGGGATTATTTATAAAAAATTACCCCAAGATGATCCGAAACAAAGAAAACCGGATATTACCCTAGCTCGTAAAAATTTAAATTGGCAACCTAAAATAAAACTAAAAGACGGCCTCAAAAAAACAATAAAATATTTTGAGAGAATATTATAAATTTACATAAGTCGCTTGTATAAAGACCTGGCAGTTGACAAAATTCTTTTTCCATACTATAATTCAAGATTGAAGAAATTAATTTTCTGCTTTCCGGCGGATTTTTTATTTAAATTATGAATAACATCAGAAACATTGCCATCATCGCGCACGTTGACCACGGCAAAACAACTCTGGTTGACGCCCTGCTCCATCAATCGTCCACTAATGTCGGTAAAGATAATATCGGCAGAATTTGTATTATGGATTCAAACGAATTGGAGCGCGAACGCGGCATCACTATTTTTTCTAAAAACGCGTCAGTGCAATGGGGCGAGACAAAAATAAATATCATTGATACTCCCGGCCACGCCGATTTTGGCGGCGAAGTTGAGCGAGTTTTGAATATGGCCGACGGCTGCTTACTTTTAGTTGACGCCAAAGAAGGCCCAATGCCCCAAACCAGATTCGTTTTGAAAAAAGCATTGGAGCTTGGTCATAAAATAATCGTTGTCATTAATAAAATTGATAAGCCGCACGCCCGCCCGGATTTTGCCTTGGATAAAACATTTGATTTATTTGTGGAACTCGGCGCCTCGGACGACGCTCTGGATTTTCCGGTGGTCTACGCTTCGGCAAAACTCGGTTTAGCCGGCGTTGAGCCGGACCTTTCTAAAATGAAAGACATCGCACCGATTTTTGAAAATATTTTAAAGTACGTCCCCGCGCCAACCGGCGATCAAAATGCTCCTCTTCAAATGCTTGTCGCAAATATTTCCGGTGATACATTCAAAGGAAGAATCGGCATCGGCCGTGTTTATAACGGCACGCTAAAAGTTGGCCAAGAAGTCGCGCACATCAATCGTGAAGGGCAGATGACAAAATATCGTTTGGTTTCACTTATGACTTTTTGCGGGCTGGAAAGAGTAGAAGCGAAAGAAGTGGCGGCCGGAGACATCGCGGCCATTTCCGGCGTACCAAATTTAACAATTGGCGAAACGATCGCCGACGCGGTAAATCCGAAAGCTTTGCCGGTTTTGAGTATTGAAGAACCGACTGTCAAAATGACTTTTATGATTAACGATTCTCCTTTTGCCGGCAAAGAAGGACAGTTTACAACTTCCCGCCAGATTCAGGAACGTTTGCAAAAAGAATTAGAAAATGACATGGCACTAAAAGTGGAAGATTCGCCGGACGGCGGATGGATTGTCTCCGGACGCGGTGAATTGCATTTATCAATTTTGATTGAAAGAATGCGGCGTGAAGGTTTTGAACTTCAGGTCTCGCGGCCGAAAGTTATTGAAAAAGAAATTAACGGAAAAAGAATGACGCCCTACGAGCGCGTCTTTGTTGAAGTGCCTGAAGCACACTCCGGAATTGTGATTCAAAAATTGGGCGGCCGGAAAGGCGAGCTGAAAGACATGAAAACAATTGACGGCATTACTTTTTTAGAATTTTTAATTCCGACGCGCGGACTTTTCGGCTATCGCAGTGAATTTTTAACTGACACCCGCGGCCTGGGAATTATAAACACAAACTTTGCCGAATATCTGCCCGACCCGGGCAACTGGCGCGAACGCGATCAGGGCTCGCTCGTGGCGCACGAGACCGGCGTGACCAATCTTTATGGTATGGTCAATATTCAGGATCGCGGCGTGCTCTTTCTCGGTCCGGCGATCAAAGTTTATGAAGGACAAGTTGTCGGACAAAACGCCCGAAGCGGTGACATCCGCGTAAATGTTTGCAAAACCAAAGAACTTTCCAATATGCGCTCCAAGGGCGATGGCTCGGACGAACACTTTAACGCGCCGAAACCGATGAACCTTGAAGCCGCCCTGGAATATATTGGCGATGATGAACTGGTTGAAGTAACTCCGGAAAATACTCGCATCAGAAAAATTCATTTGGATGAAAATGCGGCTAAAAGAATGGCCAGGGCAAATCGGGAATAACGAGTAATTGGTAATTAATCAAAAGGACAGTCCTCTTTATCAAGGACTGTCCTTTATATTTACAGAGCTTATTTCAAAAATTTAAACGAGGAGATATATATTCCCAAACTCGTCCGTTTTTTATCGCGAATATAATAATTTACGATTTCCGATTTCTACAACAGGTCGAGCACCGACGTTTGGAGCTGTTTTATCTGACGGACCCACTCCAAGAGTGAGTTGGAGATATTCACGACCCCAATATGAATCTGGAACAAAACCAGTAGGTTCATGAAATGCTCCTACGCAAAAACAAGCGCCACCTTCGTCTAAATCATCAGTTACTTGATTGGTTTCCTCTAGGTGAGTGAGGAAAAAAGTAAGATAGTCTTCGGGGGTTAAGCCTCGGGTTTTTTCCCCAAGGAATAGATGAAGATATTCTTGGGCCGTTTGATTAGTTTCCATTTGTTTTCTTTCTCCAATCGTTTTCCCCTGCCCTTGTCTGGGAATTTTAAGATTTTGTTCTCTTAGGTAGACCAAGTAGCCGGGAAAAGAAACGTCAGGAAGATCAAGAAATTGTTTTTTGGTAAATCCTTGGTTTCTTTCAAATTTAGAAACAAAATATTTGAGCTCACCCTTAACGTCCGCTTGTATTAACCTTGGCCAAACACCGAGGGGTTCTGCTTCGTCAAGCTTTAGAGGTATGTCGCCTGAATAAAGTTTGCCTTCTCGGTAATGTTCAAGAATTCTTTGAGAAACTATGTGAATGACTTTTTCTAATGGGAGGCCAAAGGGAGTAATTTCTAAGTTAGTAAATCCTCTTTTCAGCCAATTTTCATAATATTCTCTTTCTCTCAAAAACTCTTTTTGGATATCCTCTAATCTTGGAAGGGGCGTTCTATTCCGTCGATACCGATAAATCCCAACTCCTTATTAGACAATGATTCTAAAAGCTCTGCCTCTTTTAAAACACCAGCTTTCACTTCATGTTGTTGGGGCAATTCGGAAGAGAGCCACCTCTCAAGAAAGAGGGCATATTCTTGCTCTGAGATTTGCTCCGGAGATGTTTTATGGGACATATAAATAATGCAAAAAATCATTTCTTAAAAAAAATGGAATCTTGTCTATCGTTTATTATACTATTATACTCGATTTTTTCAAATCAAAAACGTCTCTGTTTTAAGAGACGTATTTGACGGGTCGCGATTTAGAACTTAAACATATCGGCAAATTTTCCAACTAACGGCACTGGCTCTTGTTTTCCGCCCGCGGCGTTCACAATACCCAAAATCACGAGCACCAAAAGACCGAGTTGCAGTAATCTCACTATCCAATAAAAACTAAACCACCAATACCACGGAATCATCATGCCAATAATCCAAATAATCACGCCAATACAGAAAAGTACCAAACCCTGTTTTACGTGATATTTCACAAAAGGATCTTTGTGCGCGCCGGTTAAAAGTGGAATAAAAAACAAAATGTAGGCGATGATCGCCATACCTGTGTTTTTTTCTCCACCCGCCGTTTTTGGCGCTTCTGCCGGCATCTGCGGTTTTTGTTCGTCCATAATTTTTCTAAGTTATTAAAAGTTTATTTAAATATTCATATTTAACTACTCCGCTGCCGGCACCGTAAAAATCACAACCGCAACTTCTTGTTCACCATTTTCATAAGTTATGGTGTATTGAGA
>Ga0265296_1002014_pt1 | contig 21526 bp, 23 predicted proteins | sample MunlanPumphouse1_FD_189073 | JGI IMG/M metagenome (GOLD analysis project Ga0265296, IMG submission 189073) | Groundwater microbial communities from a municipal landfill in Southern Ontario, Canada - Pumphouse #1 | ecosystem: Environmental > Aquatic > Deep subsurface > Groundwater | place... | reverse complement strand
ATTCACAATCCCCGCCTTTTTCCCATAACAAACAAAGGGGGCAAACCACTCGCTCCCAACATCAGAAAAGCAATTTTCATAAAGACCCGAACCTGAACTCTGTAGCTTCCCTGAATCGAGCCCCTGTAGCTCAGTCACAATCTTCACAAATTCCGCGCGATTAACAATCTGCATCGATCTAAAACTTCCATCCGCATAACCATCCACAACTCCTTTTTCAACAAGAAAATCTATCGCCCCCTTATAAAAAGAAAATTCTATATCGTAAAACCCATTAGCCTCCCCAACAGTAAAGCCCCTTAAAACCAAAAACCCAATCCCTACTACCACCACTACTGCAAAGCGTACTATCGCTACAAAGCGTTTTTCCCAAAAATTCATAAAGTTTCTTAATGTTTTGGTGGAGATGCCGGGAGTCGAACCCGGGTCTGAAAGGAAACACTTGTAATTTCTACAATCTTAGCCCGTCTTAAATTTTCGTCCGAGTGATAAAAGATAGGCACAAAGCCACTCAGCTTAACCCTGTTGTTTTTCGTGCTTCGACCCTAGAGTAGCGAACCGAAAGCCTTAACCTCCTAATCTACGCCCTGCTAACCTAGGAGGTGTCCGAAAGCAGGACGGCTTCTCTATCAAGAGAAGGCGTGAAACTAAGCAGCTACAGCTACGGGAGCAAGTCTCCCTGCTTCACGTAGGAATGCAACTGTTAGTTTCTCTTTAAGTGTTTCTGCACTTAGATTGCGCTGGACTTATTAAGGACGGACAGCGCGACGCCCTGATTGCCACTACAAACGTTTGGCCTTCCATCGAATGCCAATACATCCCCATCTTTCAAAGAGCCTGAAAAGGCCCAGCAATCATACCACAAACCAGGCCACTCGCAATGCAATCCTACCTCTACATCGCGCACGCCACTGCGGCGTCAACCAGTCATCAGCCCAGACCGCCCATCCCTCCCAAGATTCACCATCTTGTGCTTACCAGGATTTCTCAAGATATATGCAAGAACTTTGTAGTAATGGTCCTCATCAGCAATCCGTTCGGCCCAGAACCTCCCTTGATACAAGGAGAGTTTCCTTCTTTTGTACTTCTTATTGTAATAACGCGTGTACGCTCTTTGTAAGGACGTGGCAAACCTTTCAATTCCCACGTCAGAGACTTGTTTCAAAAGAAAATGGAAATGATTAGCCACCAAAGCATAGACGTCTATCTGCACGCCGACCCGGTGTTTTCTCACTAATTGCTCAAACCACGAATAGTCGTCTTCATCTGCAAAAATTTTCATTCCACCGACACCTCGGTTGACAACCTGATAATACTCACCCGTTACAAACTTTGTTTTGCGCCTTGGCATTGATTGATCCCATTAAATTGACTCAATTCTACCAGGCCAACCTTACAAAAAACTTAAATTTTTCTTAATTTTTCACAAAAAGACTTGCCAAATTATCCGGGAGTTTTCCGGAAAACAAATCCCCCAACCTGAAAATTTTAAGTTTCCGGAAAAGCCCCGGATAATACGCCCCGCCACACCCCGCCGCAACGGCATCTTGCGCCCTTCCTCACCCCTACCTCTTCCCATGCTTCGCCTTCACGGCAAGCCGAGACACGCATTCCTTGAGCTCTTCGAACCACTGCATCCCAAGATCGCCAATGGCAATCCGCAGACGAGTCCCCCCGATGTTCCATTTCGAGTTGTATTCCAGTAACGAAATGATGTGAGCCGGCGTGATCTTCGGCCCCATCGTCAGAACAATCTCCTTGTCTTTCCCGCCATGAACGGTCTCAGCGCGCACCCCCACCACGCCGGCCTTCTTAGCCAAAATCTTCAGTTCGATTATCCTGAATAAGTTCGCGACCTCTCGAGGCATCTTCCCATAGTCCCGAATCACGTCCTCCCGAATCTCCTCCAAATAAGCCAAATTATCGGCGCCGGCAAGCCTCTGGTATTCACTAATCTTGTCGCGAGAATTCACAATATAGTCATCCGGTATGTACGCAGGGATTGGCAGTTCGATTGCAACTTCAGCCTCCTCCGCGGCCGAAGCGCCAGCCCCGACTCTACCAGCCTTCAAATCCTCGACAGCCTTATTGAGCATCCGCATGAAATGCGGAACACCAACAACATTGATCACTCCGTGTTGATTGGCGCCAAGAATATCCCCCGCCCCACGAATCTCGAGATCCTTCATCGCGATCTGGAAACCCGAACCCAAATCCGAAGCCTCCACTATCGCGCGCAGTCGTTTCTTCGCATCCAAATGCAATCTCTGTCCATGATACAAGAAGTACGCATACGCCTGCGTCTTCGAACGACCAACACGCCCGCGAAGCTGATACAACTGCGCCAGCCCGAATTTCTCGGCGTTATTAACAATCAGCGTATTAGCGTTCGCCAAGTCGATACCGTTTTCAATAATAGTCGACGAAACCAAAACATCGAACTTCCTGTCCTTGAATGAAACTACTCTTTCTTCGAGATCCCCGCTCCCCAGTTTCCCATGGGCGACGCCGAACGTAGCCTCAGGAACCAATTCACGCAACTTCGCAGCCATCGCGTCGATTGTCTGAACCCTGTTATGCAGGAAATACACCTGCCCGCCGCGCTTCGTTTCGCGCAAAATAGCGTCCCGTACAAGTCCCGGCGAGAATTTCCTCACCTCAGTGATGATCGGCAGCCTCCCCGGCGGCGGGGTCGTAATAGTCGTAATATCGCGTAGTTTATTCAAACAAATATTCAGCGTGCGAGGAATCGGCGTCGCCGTCAAAGTCAAAACGTCAACTTCAGTCTTTATTTCCTTCAGCTTTTCCTTCTGTTGGACACCAAACCTTTGTTCTTCATCAACTATAATCAAGCCCAAATTCTTGAACTTAACATCCGGCTGAAGCAAGCGATGTGTACCAATCACGACGTCGCATTCGCCCTTCACGAGCCTGTCGAGAGTCTCTTTTTGCTCGCGCGGGCTTCGAAAACGAGACAACATCTCCACCCTCACATTAAAAGGATCCATTCTCTTTTTGAAAGATCTGTAATGCTGATCGGTCAAAATCGTGATCGGCGAAATCAGCGCAACCTGCTTCCCGCTCTGCACAGCCTTGAACGCAGCCCTCATGGCAACCTCCGTTTTCCCGAACCCAACATCTCCGCAAATCAAGCGATCCATCGGATCCGGCGCCTCCATATCCCTCTTCACATCAACAATCGCCTTGATCTGCCCGGGCGTCTCCTCATAAGGAAACGTTTCTTCAAACTTGCCCTGAACGTCATTGTCGATCTTGTAAGCAAACCCCTGGACAGTCTTGCGCTTCGCGTACAACTCTAGAAGTTCCTGCGCAATTTTCTGGGTTTCCTTCCTCACCTTCGTAGTAAGCGTCGCCCACTCGGCCGACCCAAGACGCGTCAGCCTCGGCATAGACTCCTCTGATCCGATATATTTGCTGACCTTATCAGCCTGATCAATCGGCACAAAAAGCTTATCGTTTTCCGCATAAGCAAGCTTCATATATTCCCTCGTAATATCGTCAACGGTCTTCCTGTCCAATCCCTGAAATCTCGCGATCCCATGGTCGCTATGCACAACGTAGTCCCCCGCCTTCAACCCACTCAAAAAGTCCTCAAAAACCTTTCTCGAAACAATCGCTCCGGCCTTCTCGCGCAACAAAGAAATTTCCAAATCGGTAACAAGCAAAATTTTATTATCTGGAGCCTGAAAAGCCTGCGGGAAAAAATCCTCTTTATCCACTTCGACAAAATAAACCGCCCCAACGCCAGTCCCATCCTCCTTCAAGGACATGTCTTTGTCGAAACCACCCCGAGGAAGCTCTTTTCTGTAAGGAACCTTCTGATCGTCGAGCAATCCCCCAACAGATACAACGTCTTTTGTGAAAATCAAAACCTTCCACCCCCCCTCGATCTTGTCGCGCAAATCATTCGCAAAATCATACCCGGTCCTATACTTCAAAACAGCGTAAAAATGCAGGTGTGAATGATTCTCTTCATCCTCATTAAACGACGTAAACGAAACAGTCCTGGCCTTAGCAGCGATCTCTTCCATGAAGTGGTTCCATGGATCATAAAACTCATCAACGACATCGAGCTCGTCATCTATAACAACATCACCGACATCAACTAAATCCAAAATACTTTCAACCTCCTTCTCACAAGTTATAGGGAAAATTTTCAGCCTCTTCCTCGAGCCGCACTCCTTTTTCTCCTCCGGAGAATACGCCGAAATCTTCTCAACCTTATCAAAAGAAAACTCAACTCTAAAAACCCGATCCTCATTTATCGGCCACAAAACCACTGTGTCCCCAATCTTGAAATACTCCCCTTTCTTCACGTATTCATCAGCCGAATTTTCGTACCCGATATCAACTATCTTCTCTATAAACTCGACAACGTCCACCTCATCCCCAACACAAACCTCAAACGTCTCTTCTTTCATCCAGTTTTTATCTGGAAATTTTTGGAAAACAAAATTAAAAGGAATTATAAAAACACCCCTGACGCCCCCGGCACCCCTGACGCCCCCGGCACCCTCGGAGAGCCCAGCGCCCCTCCCCCCGCCACACCCGCCAAGGACAGGCCTCCCCTTGCTGGCAACAATCCTGGAAACAAACTCCGTCATACGTAGCTGCCGCTCTCTTTCAAAAATACTGGACGCCGAATACCGCCCCCTATCATCTTCAGAAAGCCCCTGGTAGGCAACCGTAGGCGCGTCTCCCCACACGCCCATGGCTCTCTTGATCTTTTCCATCTCAGAGTCATCGTTTACAATCCAAAAAACATTGCCCACGCCCACGCCGGCGCTCGCACCAGCGCTACCGTCCGCACCACCCCTCCTCAAAATATCCGAAACCACCAACGCCTTCGACGAACTATTCCCTGCCCCGGAATAAGTAACTGACTTATTCGAAAAAAATAGGTTGGCAGAGTTGGTAAACTCGCTATCAGAAAAATAGGAAACTATATTTTGCATAGATATGAAATGTCGATCAATCCAGTGCAATCACACCTCCGCAATTATACCTTAAGAGGCATGATTATGTAAACATAATCCTCTCTTTTTATAGGCTTGATAACGGCCGGTGACAACTTGTCACTCATCTCTAAAATAATCTTTTCGTCCGTAATATACGTCAAAACGTCCAACATATACTGGCTATTCAACGATATTTTATTATTCTCACCCTCCATCTTTATCGCAACCTCAGCTTTTTCCTCACCCACTTTCGTCTCGTCGGTAGAAACCAGTAATTTTCCATCGTTTGTAGCGCTTAATCTTATACTGTTATTGTTTTCCTTGGCGAAAAGACTAACCCTTTTCAAAACCAAAGACAGATCCTCTACCGAAACCTCAACCTTTGTCTTTCCTTCCTTTGGTATGATTCTCTCGTAATCCGGGAATTTCCCCTCTATCAACCTGGAAACCAATTCAACGTTTCCAACCTTAAATAAAATCTGATTCTTTGAAGCGCTAATGGAAACCTCTTTTGCGTCTGATTTGTTTGTAATTTTCCCAAGCTCCATAATTGTTCTCGCCGGAACTATACAGGTAAACCTCCCATCAATTTTCTTATCCAGCGTAAGCCCCCTCTCCGCCAACCTGTAACTGTCGGTTGCGACCATCTTCATCCCGCCTCCATCGATAATAAAATACACACCCGATAAAACTGGTCTTGATATATTTGTTGAAGCCGCAAAAACCGTCTCCGCGATCGCCCCGTCGAACACGGTCGTCCCAACTGTAAAAGAATGTTCGGCATCAACCTTCGGGATCAACGGAAATTCGTCGGCGCTTATCCCTTTAATTTTCGTAGTGGACGTTGAGGATTGAACCAAAAGCGTCATCCCATCCCCGATCGACAATTCTACCTTCTCGTCAGTCAATAACGACACGTAGCTAGTTATAAGTTTAGCCGGAATCGTAATGGCCCCCTCGCTCCTCACGTCCGCCTCAACAAAATAACTAATGGCGATCTCAAGATTGGTTGCCGAAAAAAACAACTTTTTCCCTTCGGCTTTCACCAAAATATTGTTTAAAACCGGCAAAGTGTTGTTTGAACTTATTGCCTTGTTAACAATGTTGAGTCCCGCCTCAAGATCCCTTTGAGAACAAAATAATTTCATAAATTTCTTTTTTAAAATATATAACTCACACCAATAGTACGCTAACAATTATAATAAATTCTAGAAATAAGACAAATCGCTTTTTGTTTTTTATTAGAATCCCTCATTCCTTCAAAAAGTATTTAAATAATACAGTAGTAGAAAGTAGTAACCTCTTTTTTTAAACAAAAACAACAAGAACGTCTACCCTCCAACAAGACGCTGTTTAAAACCTGTTCAAAACCAAACTTACACCTTGCCAAAACGTAAGACTATTAGTATCCTTCGTGGGCACGTATGTTTAAAAGTAATAACCAGAAATGAACATAATTATATACATAGCGATAGCGATAATTTGCACGGCAGCCGGCATAGCCGGCGGCTACACACAGCTTTATAAGCACGCAAGAATTGGTATCGACAAAAAAAAGGAAAAGGCAGCCGAACTACTGGAAATCACCGCAAAAGAATGCGCAGAAATTAAGGAAAAAGCAAAACAACGAACCGAAGAAACAAACCAACGAGTCGAGGAATACATAAAAACAACCGAACACCTTATGCAACAGATGGAAAGTTCGGTAAATAATAAAGAAATTGCCATCAAAAAACAGGAGGAAAAGACCAATCAACTAAAACTCAAACTTGCAGAAATTGAAGAAGAAACGTCGGCCAAAAAAACTCAAATAAAACAATCGGAAAAAAACCAAACCCTCTCACTGGCAGCAAAAAGCGGCAAAACAGAGCAAGAAATAAGAAAAGAAATCATAAATCGCTACGAAAAGGAATTGCGCGAAGAAAACGCCCCCCAACTTCAAATGCTGACGGACCAATGCAGGGAAAAAGCCCAGCGTCTGGCCCAAAACGTGATCATAAGCGCGATCCAGCGCCTCTGTTCGCCTACATCCGTGGAGCCGAGATCTATTTACATCAAGGTGCCCAAAGATATTACAAAAGGCAAAATAGTAGGGAAGGATGCCCAAAATATTCTCCACTTCGAAGAATTACTGGATGTAGACGTCGTATTCAACGACCTCCCTCAAACAATTTCAATATCAGCTTTCAATCTGGTAAACAGAAGAATTGCGCAAAAAGCGCTCGAGCACTTGGTTGATGAAAAAGGTGAAATCGACAAAACTAAAATCAAACATGCGGTCGACAAGTCGAAACAAGAGGTGGACAAGGAATTATTCGAAATCGGCAAAAACATGGTTGATAAAGTGGGACTTAGGGATTTCGACCCTGAACTGATACGAACAATCGGCCGTCTCCAATTCAGAACCAGCTACAGCCAAAATATAATGAGACATTCAATGGAGGTTGGCTATTTGGCCACAATGATGGGATCGGAAATCGGACTCGATATCAAAGTCTGTAAAGTGGCAGGGTTTCTGCACGATCTGGGAAAGGCGATAGACCAAAACCCGGACGTCCAGGGAACACACGACTTCCTCACGAAAGAATTGATGGAAAAATATAAATTCAGCAAAGAAGAAATCCACGCCGCATGGACCCATCATGAATCCGAAAAACCGCAAACACCGGAAGCTCTCATCGTCCAGGCTGCAGACGCATTGTCAGCGAGCCGTCCCGGCGCCAGACAGGAATCGCTCGAAAAATATCTCGAAAGACTACGAGCCTTGGAAGACACCGCCGCCTCATTTGAAGGGGTAAGAAAATCGTTTGCAATCTCAGCGGGAAGAGAAATAAGAGCAATAGTCGATGCTGCAATAGTGGAGGATAGTAAGACGCAAGAACTCGCGGAAAAAATCGCGGCAAAAATAGAACACGACTTGACCTACCCCGGTAAAATAAAAGTAAACGTAATAAGAAAAACGAAAACAATTGAAGTTGCGAAATAACAGCAGCGCGTTCCGCCGTGCGGAACACAGCGTCTTACCTATGAAAATAGAAAGAAAAATCAGCGGTTTCCTTATGGGAGCCGTCATCGGAGGAGCAATTGGGTCGGTTATTGGGATGAAGCTAAAACCTAAAAAAGAGGGATTCTTCAAAAAACTGGTAAAAAAAGCCATTAAAAGAAAAAAAGCATCGCTATCCACCCTGCCGGCATCGCTATCGGAATCGCTATCGTCGCCAGCTCGAAGCCATGGCTCACTATCTCCGGACATAGCGTTCCAGGACGAAGAACTCAAGAAAATCCCTCATGAGTAAACCCCTTAACAGAACATTATATGCGGTTGCCTTAGGAATAGGGCTAGGATTAGTCATGGCTGCCCTCATAGCCGGGCTTAAATTTTCTTTACACGGCAAACTCCCGCCAGGCACGATAATTGCGAACATCGACCTAGGTTACGAAACAATAGAAAAAGCCAAGTTTATTCTCAAAGAAAAGGAAGAAAAATTTTTATCATCCCCGCTAAAATTCAGCCTCGTTCTCGACGACTCGAAGCTGGCCACAGAAGCCAAAGCCATTGAAGCGGAAATCCTCCCTCAAGACATAGGAATCGAGTTTGACTTAGACGAAACGCTCAAGACAATCAATAAAATTGATCTGAAACAGAACTCTCTCCCCCACGAACTTCAGAGAGCGCAAAAATCAATCGAAGTTTTATACGCTTTCGATACGGATAAATTAATAGAAGAAATCGAAAAAAAGTTTTCGCTAAAAGAAATAGCCCCCCAAAACGCGACATATTTCTTTAATGAAAAATCCGTTCTCGACATCAAAGAAGAAAAAGCGGGCAAATTAGTGGACTTTACGTCCGCAATACAGGAAATCAAAGCTGCGATAGCGGTCATGGAACCGGTGGAAATACCTCTCCGCGCCATCTCTGCCCCGGCCTCCGTAACCAAGGAAGATTTAACGAACTTAAAAGAGGAAATCACCCGCAAGCTCAACAATAAAATAATAATGGTTCACGACGAAGGAGACTGGGTGTTCCAGCCAATCAAACACCTGGATTGGATTGAATTCGCAGAGACAAACGTAGTGACTCTCCCCTACATCAACTTGCTGGTCGAAATTGAAAATAAATATCTCCCGCAGCAGACACCGCAGCAGGCGCCAGAGGCGCCAATTCCTACAAAAATCAAAATCTTAATATCACTAGACCGCCTCAACGAATATATCGACACAGAAATGGCCGAGTATATTGAAATTGCAGTCGATCCGATCTCCATATACACGGATGCGAACACATCCGGCACAGGCGACACCGGCGCGATAATCATAAACGGCAAAGGCCGCGATGGAATTGCCATTCAAAGAGAAACGTTAAAAAAATCCCTGGAACTGGCGCTGGAAAACTCTGTCGACAAAGTCCAAATCGAGACGAAAACAATCATAGCTCCCGTAACAATAAGCAAAGAACTTCAAGATATGGGCATAAAGGAATTAATAGGAGTCGGACACACGAATTTTAGTGGATCGCCAAAAAACAGAATTTATAATATTGGGGTTGGCGTGGATCATTTCAACGGCATGCTGATCGCGCCGGACGAAGAATTTTCCTTCAATACAACCCTCGGCCGCGTCGACGCCTCGACAGGCTATAAAGAAGAATTAGTTATCACGAAAATCGGCACTGTTCCGGAATACGGCGGCGGCCTCTGCCAAGTCTCAACGACAATGTACGGAGCAGCGGTTTTTACCGGACTTCCGATCACAGAACGCGCGCCCCACTCATACGCAGTTTCATATTATTCAAGCGTCACGGGCCACGGTCTCGACGCGACAATCTACCTGGGCGGACAAGACCTCAAATACATCAACGACACTCCCGGCCACATTCTTATCAACTCGTATGCCGAAGGAAACGACGCCTACTTCAAATTCTACGGCACTTCGGACGGCAGGGTGGTCAAACTCGACGGCCCAACCCTCTCAAACTATAAATATCCACTCGCCGAAGTAATATACGAAGTTTCAAACGACCTTGCTCCGGGCGAAACAAAGCAAGTCGAACGCAAGCACACGGGCTTCGACGCCCTCTGGTATCGCACGATAACTTACCCTGACGGCGAAGAAAAAGTCGAAGAAATCTTCTCCCACTACAAAGCTACTCAGGAGAAATACCTGAAGGGCCCGGAGGTGTAGCGATACTCACGGATCAAGTTTCTAATGCGTTTCTGGATCATCGGCGGCTTTGCCACGGCCTTCGGCCTTATCTTGAGCCTCGCAAGCATGCAGTAAATAATCGAGAAGCAACTTTCCGGGAAGTCGTAACATGTAGTCGACTACCATGTTGCCCCGTTAATCTAAACTAAAAATCTTCAGCGAGGGGTCGCCAATTAAATTATCCTGATTCTCCCCGGTCTTTCTAAATATAACTTTTCCGGGATTATAAAAAGCTTCACCGACAGTTTTTCCTTCCAATGAATCTTTGAAAAAATAATACTTATTTAAAGGTTTTATTAAAAATGCCGGTCCTTTGGCGCCTTTTATAAGCACTTCAACTAATGAATCCTTTGTGCCAAAGGCAAAAGTTCCTATAGAGCAAGAAGACATGATCCATGCAGGGAAAATATTTTCAAAACCACCTACATCATCTTCATATAAAGCACCGATACTCGAATGACCACCATGAAAAAACGGGATTACAATATTTGTTTCATTCAAGAGTTTATTTTTAGCTTTAACGTATCCATCACTGCCGTTCACAACGCTATCTATATTGAAAGTTTCATAAACAAAATTCCCGGATTCGTTTTGCACAAGATTTTTTAACATAGTGTAATCATCAGCACACCAGGTTAAATAAGTTGCCAATTCGTCAGCGCTAACTCCGGGATAGGAACAAAACGTCTTATAATTACTACCTTCGTCCCCATCTATTTCTGATTCATCCATTAAAGTAACATCCATCAACAATGATACCGTATCAACTGGCTCAAAATTTTTAATTTTATTAAAAATATTACTAAATTCTTCAGGTTCTCGGATAGGAATACGAGCAACTATAGTCTCAAAATCCAGTTCGCTTTCCTCTACTTCAGAATACCCCCAAACCGTATTGTCAGACCCAAAGAAAGATTTAAAACTACTTCCGTCGTACCAATAAGAATTTGCCTGCGAGCCCCTCACTATGTATCCATCTTCATTTTCTTTCCAATCTTCATCATTAAAATCTGCATAATAAATATCCGTAGGGTTTATGCAATCAGGAGAATAATTATTGATTCCGTCATTATCGGGATCAACAACCTCTTTTGAACAAAAATAACCGGAAGGGACATTCCAATCATTGGCCATGTTGTACATTAAATCAACATCTTGATCATAACCGTCTTCTGAATTTGAAGAAATTGTATCCCCAATTAGTAAAAAGTATTTTGTACTATGATTATTGGCAAAGTTTTTGATCTCTTCTTTCATGTTTTTTGCAGGATTCCCTTCGCTGTAAATTTGATTTATATATTCTAGCGTTAATACGCCCACCGTAAATCCATTGGTTATCTTCCATTCAACAAAATCTTGAATTGCATCAATAAACAAAGGTCTGGTGATTATAACAAAGGTTGGATTTTTATTGTTACATTCTGAATCTAAACAATAGCCATCCCACCCTACTATTTCCCCTAAATAACAACTTTCACCGTTATTAGATTCTTTAATGCTCTTCTTAACTTTTGTCCCTTCACAGTAATACTCAACCAACGCGTCCCCGTCACAGTAATCCGCGTATTGAGTCTTTGTCTGTTTGCCTCTCGTCAATATCTTCCCGTACGTAGTTCCTTTCACGTCATATTTCTGCCCTCCATCCGAGTCATAGCACTTATTTTCATTGTACGCAGGCCTCATCAAGCCTTGAACAAAATCACCCCGGATCAAAAACAAAGCCAGAATAACAACTAATCCCAAAATCACACCAAGCATTATTTTTATTGAACGTTTCATGGAAAATTGATTAAAAAGTATTTCCGAACTTAATTTTACCCTACATTTAGGAAATAACCAAAAACTACGACTTTCCGGGAAGCCGTAGAACGCTGTTTTTGCAGTATTGTCCAGATAATCCCCTTTGGCATATATGGCTTTACTTCTCGCTTTCAGGCCAGATTTTTAATAAAAATATTGTTTCTGTTCGTAATTTAGCTCGAGCCCAGTCTTTCCGTGGTTCAGCAAGCATTTCGCCAAGACCGTCCAGAATATGACGATTATCCATTTTCTCTAGAAGTTTTATACATTTAACTAAAAAATCTTTAAATGGCATTTTTACGCGATCTTCAATCAATTTTCTATTTACAGGCCAATTGTTTTTCAAGAAAAAGCACACATCATAAACGTCGCGGCTTGTTTTGCCGATTCGTTCGTACATTGCTATAAGCTTATTGGCAAACATATCTTCTTTAACCATTACTAACATTGAAATCCCAAGCAATGTTTTTAATTCATATTTTGAATCAAACTTTCTGCGGTTAACTTCGATTTTGATATTTTGGGATTTTAAATCGTACAAGATGACCGTAATGAGATTAAATCTCTTAATTTTTGAATCAACAATCTTGCCGTAACTCATGGCTATTTTCCTGATTTTTTCAAATACTTCCTGCTCCCTGCTCTCATCTAAAAGGTCAAAGTCGATATCAACGGAACCACGATCCAAACCATAAAACATTAGAGCTGCCGTACCGCCCTTAAAGCCCAAAAAAGGAGAAAGCGAGGTGTCGGAAAAAATATCTTTCAAAATTTGCAGTAAGATATTTTTATGTTTTGGGTAGTCCAATGTCATATGTTATTTTTGTAATAGTTAAAATATTCTTTCACTTTTTTATCCATTCTCTTGTTACGGTATATTGGCAAAATCTCGAAAACTTTGTCCCAATCTAGGGCATCCAAATTATCAAAATGATAGTCCTTGCTGACGTATATCCGATCCAAAAATGCTCGCTCTTTTGTCGCGATGGCGGTATCGTTTATATGTTCAATCCCGATTGTATTACTCAAAACATAATCCTTCATCCTTAAAAAGGATATTTTTTGCCCATCGGCAAAAATCTCCCTGGTAACATAAGAGGCAACAAAGATATTCCCATAATACTGGAAATTTATTCCGGTGCGGGTCAACACGGTTTCGAAGCTAATGTAAGAGGGGGTATAGATGCGGGTTGCCAACTCGAAACGATCATAGTTTTTGTCCTTGGCATAAATGCCGTGATGGACCCTGATCAACTTTCCGGTTTTCACATAGTTGCTCAATCTTACGCGAATCGCGATTCCTCCCTTCTCACCCCACAACAAAACAATATCTTTCGTAGAAAAGACGGTTTTTGGAGATCGCAACAAAATCTCAATATATCGTCCCTTTTTAGCCATTTCATTCATATATCTCCTGATTGTTAGCTTAAAACTTACTTCTAGTACAATTATATGTCGTTTTACTAACAATTGCAAGGGGAAAATTCGAGCTTGCCCCTCGCTTAGGGTGCCAGCAAGCCCGACAATTCAGCTTTAACTCTTGCCAAATGTTTGCTCATCTCCTCCAACGTAAGATTTTCTTTCTCGCTTTTTGAATAAATAGCAATCGGGGTGAGTATTTTATTCATTTCGACAACGTACACATATAAGCGATAGCCACCAGATTTCCCTTTGTTTTGATAGGCAAGCCGCAATTTATATACACTTTGCCCAATGGAAATCGCGCGCTCTTTATTAAAGCCAAAAAGAGCAACTCTCAGAGTTTCCTTCAGCGCCCGATTCCTTTTTGCAAGGCACCTGACCTGTTTTGCAAAGTAATTACTAACTAAAACTTCATACATCGGCAAGTTGCTTATCAAACGACAAGCCAAGCTTACCTTTTTTGTCGAGTTTTTTCAAAACTTTACCAAGTTCAGCGGCAGCTTTTTCAAACCTCAGCTCTTCGGGAGTTTTGTGATATTTATAAAATTTAACAAGAAAACGGAAAAATTCGGCCTTATTTGTGTAACCTTCTTCCTGCATAAGAGCTTTTACTTCCTTCTCCTGCGTATCGTTGATGTTGAAAAATACAGTAGCCATATAGTGAATATTTAGTAAATCTATAGTAATTATATAGCAAAACAACTATTTAAGTCAACACTACTACCCTTCAACCGGCGGAAGCCCCTGCCCCCCACTCTCCCCCACCGCCTTCTCCGCCTCCTCAATCTCTTTCAACATTCTTCGCGCAATCTTCCCCATAGGAGCGAGCTCAACAGCTTTATCAAGTAGTCCACGAGCCTCGGCGAAGTTTTTTAGCTTCATCTGAATATCCGCAACAAGAAGAATATAATCGACATTCTCCGGATCCATTTCCAAAGCTTTATTAAAGGCAATCAATGCGAGCGGAAGTTTATCAAGATCCATATAAACGTGTCCCAAACTGACATATCTTTGAGGTCGCTTCGGATCACGGGTGATGGCTTCCTGGTACGCAGCAGCAGACTCCTCAAACTCGCCGGCATTATAAAGAGCCAGTCCCAAATGGCTATAATCAACAGGATCTTCACTTTTCACGGATAAATATTTGTACACAGCGGCAGCTTTCCCCCACATTTTCTGATCTAAATACAGCTTTCCCAATTCCTTTTGAGCGTCTATACAATCCGGATTGATCGCCAAAGCCTGCACCAGGGTTTTAACGGCAGTTTTCGGCTCTTTTCTCTTTATAAAAGCTAATGCTCTGTCGTACAGTCTATCAATCTTAGTTTTGTCGTCTTTTGACACTCTCTTGGTAGGCCCTCCATTCTCCTCCTCCTCGACTTTGACGACTTCCTCAGGCATCTCCTCGGTTTTTTTAGTCAAAGTCACGTACAACCTATGGATAAAAACAATCAGCAGACAGGCCAACCCCAAAAAGATAATTAAATATGTAAACATAGTGTTTAACTATTTATTAACAGACGCCGAAGGCGTCCTTTTTCCGCGAGCGTCAACGAGCTTCTCCTTCTCCGCGCCCGCCGCAGCGGCGCTCTTGACCTCGGTAGTCACCGCAGCCACACCCGGCAAGGACGGGTCCTCCGCGACAAAATCATTCCTGGGAGCGGTATCAATAGGCGCCTTCAACACCTTGGAAATCTCATCAGCCTTAACCGTAGCGTAATCCCTATTTCCCAAATCCAATTTGACCTTTTTATTCAAAATATCGAGCGCGATCACAAACCCCTCATCATGCGTCCCAAAAACAGGTTTTTTAAGCTTCACATAACTCCCGATCAAAGGAAGCCCGGCACGGAATTCTTTGTACGCGTCAACCTCGTACTTCAAGCAACAAAGAAGCTTCCCACAGGCTCCGGACAGCTTCGAACTCCCCTTCCCTTCAAGCCCCTGCACCCTAACCATATCCATAGTGATGCTCTCCAGCCCCGGCAAAAATCCTTTGCAACAAAACTTTCTTCCGCACCTGCCAAACCCGTTAACAATCTTAGCCTTATCGCGGGGCCCAATTTGCTTCAGATGAATTTGTTTTTGCAAAGCCTTCGCCAGGTCTTTCACCAATTCACGGAAATCAACGCGGTCATCTGCGGTGAAAATAATATTCACCCGCGCTCCATCCAAAGAATAAATCGCATAAAAAGGATACATCATAAGATTGTGCTTTTTGACCAATTCCGTGCACGTTTTTATAGCGTCATCACCCCTGAATTTATTCGCCTCAAACTTCTGCAGGTCGTGAGCCGTAGCTTTTCTGATAATTTTTTGTTTTTCCTTGAAAATGGCTTCATCCCGAGGCTTCTCCTCGTGATAAACAACCTTGCCTATTTCCTCGGCGCCATCTTCATACTTGAAAACAACCATGTCGCCGGCAGACACGCTCTCAAGCGTGTCGCCCTTGCCCTTGCCCGCCCCCTCGTCACAAGGAGCTTCAAATATAGCTAAATCGTAAAAATCAAATATACCTGTAACCATATCTATACTAGCATTAAATTTTCTAAAACAAGTCTTGTGTTAACATTTTGCTTCAAAAGAATACCAGCATCCTGAGTTTTTGAAAGCATTTCGCAGCAGGCGCCAAAGGCGCCAACTCCTCCTCCTCCCGCCCTCTCCAAAACCTTACTTCTCAAAACATGGGTCATCACTCCGAGAAAATCTCTTCGGAGTTTATCGTCCTCGACCATCTCCTCAACATAAGCGAATCTCTCAACAATATTATCAGTATCCAAAAGATATAAAATGTCTTTATATAACTTTAAAAAATAAGCGAGCATGTCGGGATGATTCATCAGATCCAGCGCTTGTCCCGTCCTGCCGAGAGATAATTTCGCGACCTTTTGGATAATTTCTCCGTCGCTATCCGGATAAAGTTCCCGGAGCTTACTCTCCAAATATTCCGTCGAAAACAGATGAAATTTCAAAACTCGCGATCTGGAAACAATCGTTGGCAAAATCTCGCGGACATGACTGGTCGTCATGATAAAAACAGTTTTTTCAGGAGGTTCCTCGAGAGTTTTCAAAAGCGCATTGCCCGCCTCCGGGGTCATCCTTCCAATACTTTGCAAAATAATAATTTTATATTTGCTTTGGCTGCTCATATTGCAGCGGGCAATAACTTCCCTGATCTGATCGATCTTCAAGGCCTCTCTGTTGTTTTCGAACTCCATCGTGTCCAAATGCTGCCCTTTTCGAATTTGAATGCATATCGGACATTTCCCGCAAAAATTATTTTCACACTGCAAAATGGAAGCGAGTTTCTTCGCAACGGTGTACTTGCCCACATGCCCTGGCCCGCACAGAAGATAAGCGTGCGCCAAATTACCGCTTTCAATGTCGCTTTCAAGCATTTCAAGCTGTTTCTTGTGCCCGATTATATTCCAGTCGTAAATCATATTTCCGCCGATTATCGAAACGAAAAAAACTAAATTTTCTCCCAATCTTTGCCCTGTCTGACAAGAAGATCTCTGGCCTGTTCGGGGAACTTCATAATCTCTTTCACGAACTTCTCCAACCTCACATTGTTTTGAGAGCCCTTCACGAGTACAAGGTCGTTTCCCTCAATCTTATCTTTAAAATTTTCAATCAACTCCTGAACGGTTTTATATCTGAAGACTTTTTTCATTCCCTTTTTCTCAGCCTCATCGGCAAAAATCTCCGCCGCCCTCCCCACAGTCGCCAAAATATCGCAACTATCCGGAATATGCTCGCCAACACTCGAATGCAACCTTTCAGTCTCTTCACCCAACTCATTCATATTCCCCAACACAGCGATCCTCCGGCCGCCGCTTTTTGGCTTCAAATTAGCCAAAGTCCTCAAGGCCTCGATACAAGACGCTGGTGAAGAATTATACGAACTATCGATAATCATAACCCCGTCTTTGGCCCCCTCCAACAGATTCAATCTACCCGGAGGCAATTTAAATCTCTTCAAAGCTTCGAGAGTTTCTTCGAGCGTCATCCCCATGACCATCCCGCAAATAATTGCGGGCAATACAATATTCACGTGGTGCTTGCCCAAGATCGGCACTTGCGCCTCAACTCTGCGTCCTTCCATGCTGAAATTGAAAATAATCCCCTCAAAATTCTCTTCCACCGAGGTCGCCTTATAATCAGCGTCGGGAGCGGACCCAAACGTAAATGTTTTATTCTTCGATCGCCCTTTTTTGAGTTTCACGACGCGATCGTCATCGGCAGTCAAAATCGCAATTCCATCTTCGCCCAAAGCATGAACTAGCTTGGATTTCTCCTCAAAAACCTCATCCAAGTTCTTGAATTGTCCTTCCGCCAAATGCACGGAAACCACGGGTCCCATTATCGCAATATCCGGTTTCACGATTGAAAGAAGAGCATCCATATCATGAGGTTTATCAACTCCCATTTCCACAACCAAAACCTCAACGTACATTTTCTTAAAAGACTGAAAAAATCCTCTAAGTAACAGATAAGACCACTTCACGGCGCTTCTATACCCGCTATCAAGTTCCAAAATAGTCAGAGGCAGCCCAAAATCCGTATTCATACTTCCCTTATTCTTCAAAACCTTAAATTTCGTATTCAAAACAGTGTACACAGCCTCTTTTGTGCTGGTTTTCCCCACAGCTCCGGTCACTCCGATTATCTTCCCTTTAAACTTCTTTAATCTCCTTCTCGCGAAACTTTTCAAGATAAGTAAGACAATTTTTTTGAAGAAAGTTTTCATAAGCGCGCGGATTCTATCATAACAGAGGGCTCTGCGAAAGTCATAACGTAACTTTCGCAGAGCCCTCAATAGCCAAATCTGGACAAGACTTCAATTTCCAAATACAATTCCACTGCAAATTCAATAACTTTACCTCTATGAAAAAGCTCGCACGCATGCTCATCTGCATGCTCGTACTCTCACTATTTATACTCATGTTCGCAGCCTGTGAAACAAAACCATTTAACCAATTAGACATGCCGGAACAAGGTGAAGAAATAGCCATTCTCACGACCAATCACGGAGTAATAAAAATCAAATTTTTTGAAGACAAAGTTTCCGAAACAGTCAAAAATTTCAAAGAATTGGCGAAAGCCGGGAAATACGAAGACACGATCTTCCATAGAGTGATTAAAGACTTTATGATCCAGGGTGGAGACTTCGAAAAAAGAGACGGAACCGGCGGATACAGCTACAAAGGCCCTGGAACATACCTCGAACTCGAAATCGACCCCGAACTCAAGCACCTTCGAGGCGCAGTTTCCATGGCGCGAAAAAACACGCCACTGGATTCTGCCGGAAGCCAATTCTTCATCGTTCATCCGGAAAATGGAGCAGACTTTCTCGACGGATCATACGCAGTTTTCGGGCAAGTCTTTGAAGGACTCGAAATCATCGACTCGATCGCAAATCTTGAAACAGACCCATTTAACAAGCCGCTCACAGACGCCATAATCGAAAAAGTCGAATTTATCGAATTTGAATGAAACAAGCTCACTTCAAAATTTCCGGCCACGTACAAGGCGTTTTCTACCGCGCTCACGCTCGCGATGAAGCCCGGCGCCTCAATCTCAAAGGCATAATCCAAAACATGCCGGACGGCAGTGTTGAGGCAACCCTGCAAGGCTCGGAAGCCGACTTGAAGCAATTCAAGCAATGGGCACACCTCGGCTCTCCCTCTTCGAAGCCGGAGAACGTAGAAATGACACTCGCAGAAGCAGTGGAAACGAAAGAAGAATTCAAAACGCTCACTATTCGCTAGGTTTATCGCCATTATCCGCAAAAATCTTGGCAACCCTCGGCTCTAGAGCACCCATGAGAGCTTTCCCGATCGGAGAAGTTGGGTCTGCAATCCCTATTTTCGTAGGATCACAACTGTCGTTGCTTGCCACCGCGCAAACAAATTCACTCAAGAAAAAATCTTCACTACCATCCATTATAATAAATTACGTATATTACTTTAATGCCTCATCCAGCAACGCCTTAAACGCTTCAGGATTATTCGCGGCCATTTCGGCCATCATTTTCCTGTTCACTTGGATGTCTTTTTTGAAACATCCATTGATAAGCGCGCTGTATTTTGAGCCATTCGCTCGGCAAGCCGCATTGATTCTGGCGATCCAAAGCTGGCGAAAATCCCTTTTCTTAAGCCTTCGGCCTATGTAGGAATTTTGACCGGCCTTCGCGACAGCGTTTTTCGCTCTGCGAAAAAGCTTGCTTCTGGCTCCTCGGTAACCTTTGGCTGCCTTGACCATTTTGCGGTGCCTACGGTGGACTGTTACGCCTCTTTTGATTCGAGTCATTTTATGAAAATTAAAGAATTATTGTTTTAAATTCGCGCATGTCTCCCCGGAAGCATTCTCCTCACATTCTTCAAAACAGCGCGATCCAAGGCCAAGCCTTTTTTACCGGCTTTCTTTTGCTTCTTTGATTTGTTCGAAAGAAGGTGTTTTTTGCACGATTTACACATTTTCATTGTTCCGCTCTTCCGGATCTTTACTCTCTTTTTCATTCCGCTGTGTGTCCTTTGCTTCATATTTATTAGGTGTTAATATCATTGTTAATGTATTTCCTTGTCTTTTTGGTGACAGCTCTATGGCCGCAATATCGCTCAACCTCCCGTAAAACTTCTTCATCTTCTCTACTCCCATATCTGCGTAAACGACTTCTCTTCCCTTAAACAGTAATGTCACTTTAACGATATTTCTATCTTCCAAAAACTTTCTTGCCTGATTCGCTCTTACATCCAGGTCATGATCTCCGGTCTTAAAACCAATCCTAATTCCTTTCACTTCCGTCCTCTTTTGAGAAGCTCTTTGCTTCCTGTCAATCTTTCCCTGGTGGTACAAATACTTCCCGTAATCCAATATTTTGCAAACAGGTGGGTTTGCTTTCGGGGCGACTTCTATAAGATCCAATTCCATGTCCTTCGCCATTTGCAGGGCCTTGCCTATCCCCATTATCCCCGACTGGGCATCATCGGTGATGAGCCTTACAGTTTGGGACCTGATTTCCTCGTTTTTTCTTAGCCGTTTAGCTATTTTCTTTAAGATTAAATTCTAATTTGTACCAGCCTTCAAAAAGCGCTGGCCAATACTAAGGAAGAAGCCTGTGAAAGTCAAGGGAAGAGAATGCGGCGCCAGTCATGTTCTCTCCCATCTCCCTACATAGACGCAACCAAGAAATAATTTCATCCTTCCCGCAACAAAATACTTCAAAACAATATTGACGGTGAGTGCGCGCTCACCTATACTTCGAGCGCAAATTAAAAAGGGAACCAATGAACCTATTTGAACAGATAAAACATGTCAATAAATATGGATCCGAATACTGGAGCGCTCGTAATCTTATGTTGCCATTGGGATACATTGAATGGCGAAAATTTGAAGGGGCGATCCAAAGAGCAAAAGAGGCTTGCAAAAATAGCGGTCAAAAAATAGAAAACCATTTCGCCCACGCCGACAAAATGGTTTTGATCGGTTCTGAAGCCAAAAGAGAGATTAAGGACTATCATCTATCGCGTTACGCCTGCTATCTGATTGCCCAGAACGGTGATCCACGAAAAGAAGAAATTGCGTTTGCGCAGACTTATTTCGCTATCCAAACAAGACGTCAAGAGGCCGGGGTCATAAATTTCGCGAATTTTCAAGATTTCGGATACATGGGGCTTTATGGAGGGCTAAGGCAGAAAGACATTCGTATAAAAAAGAAATTAGAACCATCCCAAAAAATTCTGGATCACATGGTTAGTGAAGAGTTAGCGGCAAATCTTTTCCGTGCCACACAGACAGAGGCCAAACTCAAAAGAGAAAACGTCGTTGGCGAAAACAAAGCCAATGCAACTCATTATGATGTTGGTAAAAAAGTCAGAAAAACCATCAAGGAACTTGGAGGAACAATGCCGGAAAAACTTCCAGCATCAGAACACATTGATATTTCAAGAAAGAAACTAACTAATCGCTAGTTTTAGCATCAATTAATTCCCCTGCATTCGCATACAGTTTCATCCCGCACTTCGTTTTATTATGGAGCTCCCATAAAACGGCTAAAAAGGCACGAGTTTTTAGGTACCTGAAATGTTAATTTGCTGTATTTGAAAAGAGAAAAAAGGGTT
>Ga0265296_1002013_pt1 | contig 21532 bp, 16 predicted proteins | sample MunlanPumphouse1_FD_189073 | JGI IMG/M metagenome (GOLD analysis project Ga0265296, IMG submission 189073) | Groundwater microbial communities from a municipal landfill in Southern Ontario, Canada - Pumphouse #1 | ecosystem: Environmental > Aquatic > Deep subsurface > Groundwater | place... | reverse complement strand
CGACCGCGCGGGGCAGGGCAGCAAACGCTATGCCGGGGCGAGCCCGTCGCCGCTGGTCGATGGCGACACGCGCTGTCCGTTGTGGGGGGTGCATGAGGCTTTCGCGCGCCCCGGCGAGGTGATCGCCGACTTGGTCGAGCTGGAGGACGGATCGCGGTGGTTCACGCAATCGCGCAGCGTTGCGGCTCCGGGTGCGACGGGCAGCGGCACGCCGGCGCGCTTTGCGGTGTGTGTCGGGGTTGATGCGAAGGTCGCGGCGCCCTTGATCGCGGCGCGGGGGATCGACCTGATGCGCAGCCCCGCGACCCCGATCGGGCTGGGATGCCGCCGCTGCACGCGCACCGGATGTGTCCAGCGTTCGATGCCGCCCCTGGGTCGGCCTTTGCGGTTCAGGGATGGCGAGCGTGGGGTGAGCGCGTTCGATTTTGCGGGGGATTGAAGGTGGCGTCGAGCCCTAGTGAGACGCCAGCGCAATCGCCTCGATTTCGATCCGGAAACCGAAATGCAGCGGCCCCGTTGGCACCACGCTCCGTGCCGGGCACGCTGCGCCGAAGAATTGACCGTAGACTTCGTCGAGTTCGGGCCAGTCGGCCATGTCGCTGAGATAGACCGTCGTCTTGACCACCTGCGCCAGGTCGGCACCGGCCTCGCTAAGGACGGACTGTAGATTGGCGAGCGCTTGCTGCGCCTGTTCCTTGAACGACGCGTCGGCCAATGATGTGTCGCGGCCCGGTCGCAGCGGTAGCTGGCCCGATGTGAAGATCAGGCCAGCGCCGCGCGTGACGGGCGAATAATGCGGGGCGCGCTCAGGTTGCGACGTCATGTGTTGGGCTCCAGACTCGATCGGACGCGATGCCCGTGGTTGCGGGGAATATCGCACGCGCGGGGCATGCGATATTCCCAATCGTCCTGCGCGCTCGATTTACCGTCAGGCCAGATCACGCACCTTGGCTTCGCGCGCCCAATGGCGCCGGGTACCAACCTTGGCGAAATCATTGAGCGCGACGATGCCGCCGTCTTTTTCTACGCCCCCCTTGTCGAGTAGGATTTGTGTGGCCTCGTCGTGCGCGATCGTCTTGCAATGGCCAAAGGCGTCCATGAACCATTGCACCGCGGCACCCTGTTTCGACAGCGTGTTGGCCTGGTCGGCGGTCAGGATCGAAGCGACAGCGTCGAACAATACCGAGGGGGATCCGGCGAGCTGGCCGTCGGCCTTGAGCGTGCCACCCTTGACCTTAATGCCGCCGACCTTGGGTGCAACGAGGAAGGCGGTGCCGCCCGCTTTTTCGATCGTGGCTTTCAGCGCGTCGATCGCCGCCTTGTCCGATCCTTCGGCGAACAGGATCGCAACCTTGCGGCCTTCCATCGTGTCATCGGCATTCTTCTGGATCGACAGCGCGTCGGAGGGTTTCAGATTGACGGGCGCCCGCGCTGCTTTCTCCTTTGTCGGCAGGTCGATCGCGAGGCCCGCCGCGACGCGCTTCGCCAGGTCTTCGTCGATATTGCGCAGCTGGCCGACGACGCGGACGCGGACGTGATCGAGCGCCACCTTCGACAGTTCGAACACCAGCGCCGAGGCCATATGCGCCTGTTCATTTTCGGTCTGCGAAAGGTAGAACATCCGCGCCTGGCTAAAATGATCGGCGAAGAGTTCGGCGCGGACGCGGAGCTTCTGGGTCGGGTCGTTGCGTTCGTCATTGGTCGTGAAGCTATTGAAGCCCGCCGCGGGGCTGGGACGCGGCCCGCCGTTCTCGCCCGCTTCGGCCAAGCTGTTGGGTTCGTAATTGGCGCGTCCCGTTGGAACGAGCGTCTGCATCATTCCGTCGCGCTGGAAATTGTGGAACGGGCATTTGGGCGCGTTGATCGGGATCTGGTGGAAATTGGTCGTGCCCAGCCGCGACTTTTGCGTGTCGAGGTAGGAGAAGAGTCGCCCTTGCAGCAGCGGATCATTGCTGAAATCGATACCCGGAATAATGTTCGACGGCAGGAAGGCGACCTGTTCGGTTTCGGCGAAGAAATTTTCGACATTGCGGTTGAGCGTCATGCGGCCGACGATCTCCACCGGCACATCTTCCTCGGGGATCAGCTTGGTCGCGTCGAGCACGTCATAGGGCTGCTTGGCGGCAAAGGCTTCGTCGAAGACCTGCACGCCCAGATCCCACGCCGGGAAGTCGCCTGCGTCGATCGCCTCGAACAGGTCGCGGCGGTGGAAGTCTGGATCGGCCCCGGCGATCTTGACCGCCTCGTCCCACGTCGTCGACTGGATGCCGAGTACGGGCTTCCAGTGGAACTTGACGAATTTGCCGTCGCCCTTTTCATTGACGAAGCGGAAGGTGTGGACACCAAAGCCCTCGATCATGCGGAAGCTGCGCGGGATCGTGCGGTCGGACATCGCCCACATGATCATGTGCATCGCCTCGGGCATCAGGCCGATGAAGTCCCAGAAGGTATCGTGCGCGCTGGCGGCCTGCGGATAGCCGCGGTCGGCCTCCATCTTGACGCTATGGACAAGGTCGGGGAATTTCATCGCATCCTGAATGAAGAAGACTGGGATATTGTTGCCGACGAGATCCCAATTGCCGCTGTCGGTGTAGAGCTTGACCGCAAAGCCGCGGACGTCGCGCGGGGTATCGACCGACCCGGCCCCGCCAGCGACGGTCGAGAAGCGGACGAACACCGGGCAGCTTGCGCCTTCCTTTTGGAAGATGGACGCCTTGGTCAGGCCGGGGATCGCCTTGGTGCATTCGAACACGCCATGCGCGCCCGAGCCGCGTGCGTGGACGATTCGCTCGGGGATGCGTTCATGGTCGAAATGGAAGATTTTTTCGCGGAGGACGAAATCCTCAAGCAAGGTCGGACCGCGTTCGCCGGCGCGCAGCGAATTCTGGTTGTCGGCGATGCGATGGCCGAAGTTGTCGGTGAGATAGGCGGCGGGGTTGGCACCGTCCGAGGCGGTCTGGTGCAGCTCGCCGCCATTGCCTTGCTCGGTCGCGAAAGCGGGCTTTCCGGCCCCGGGCTGGTGATCGTGCAACCGGTTGTCGGTGGCGGGCGAGGGGGCAGGTTTTTTGGGCATCGGTCGTTCCTTCCGCCGCGGAAGGCGACACCCTATCAACCCGCTGCACCAGACGCGGTTGCATAAGCGGCGGGCAAAGTTTGCATGGCTTGCAAACTTGGGTGCGGCCTTTGCTAAAATTTCATCCATTCGGGACGTTAATCGAATGTCGGGTGCTATCGCAGCCACCCGAGCAGGACCGGACCCATGTTGCTTCATCTCAAGCCCGAACAAGTCGAGATTGGCATGTTCGTCGATGCGTTCGACGGGCGGTGGATCGACCATCCGTTCTGGCGCAGCCGGTTTCTGATCGAGACTGCCGATCAGTTAGAGCAGATCCGTGCGTCCGGGGTGACGGCGGTGATCGTCGATCGTAGCCGCAGCCGCATGGCGCCGGGCGCTGGCCACGAAGCCTTTGCCGACGAGCGTCGTAAAGCGGCGGGCGGCATGGCGCCGCCCTATCGCGGCGTCGAACGGCGCCGCGCGGCCATTTTCGCGCCGCCGCCGCGCGAGCGCCCAGTGCGCCCCGCCACCTATGCGCAGGAGCGCCGCCGCGCCGAGCGCCTCATCGCGAAATCGAAGCAGGCGGTGGTCGACCTGTTCGGCGCAGCGCGGATGGGCCGCGCGGTCGAAGCGCGGCGGATGGCGTCGCTGGCCGAGGCCGTCGGCAAATCGATCACCCGCCAGTCACGCGCGATGATCGATCTGGTGCGGCTGAAACAGAAGGACGAATATACCTATCTGCATTCGGTTGCCGTTTGCGCGCTGATGATCAATTTTGGCCGCCACCTGAAGCTGGACGACGCCGAAGTGCAAGCGCTGGGGGTTGCGGGGTTGCTGCACGACGTCGGCAAGGTTGCGATCGCCGACGATGTGTTGTTAAAGCCCGGCAAGCTGACGATGTGCGAACGCAGCGCGGTCGAGGTTCACCCCGAGGCCGGCCACGCGTTCCTGCTGAAATCGCAGGACATTCCGACGGCGGCGTTCGAGGTGTGCCTGCGCCACCATGAAAAGATGGATGGCACCGGGTATCCGGGCGGGCTGGGGGGCGACGATTTGTCGCTCTATGCGCGGATGGGGGCGATTTGTGACGTCTATGACGCGGTGACGTCCGACCGACCGTATAAGGCGGCGTGGTCGCCGTGCGAGGCGCTGACCGCGATGCAAGGCTGGGCGGGTCATTTCGACCCGTCGCTGCTCGACAAGTTCGCCGACAGCTTGGGTATTTTTCCGGTCGGCACGCTGGTGACGCTGTCGAGCGGGACGCTGGGCATCGTCACGGGCAGCGCGGGCGAAAACGGCGAGGCGACAGCGGTGCGGGTGTTTTTCGACTGCGACCTGTTGACCGAAGTACCGCCGTTTGACTGCGAGATCGGGCCGACGACGCGCGAGCCGCGGATTATCGGCCGCGCCAGCCACAAATTCTGGCGCTTCGATGATTGGTCGGCCACAGTTGCGCGGGTGCTCGCCGCAGATCCGGCGGCTGTGAACAGCTGAAAACGGGAGCGCTACTCGCGCGCTTTGGCGGCGGCGCGGACATCCTGCGAGCGATCCAACGGCATGACGAGGATGTCGTCGCCGTCGACGATCACCGCGACATGGTCCATGCCGACCAGCGACACGCGCTTGCCGCCAGCGCGGACGAGGTTGTGATGGCTGTCGTGGAGGAAAGCGTCGCCGGTGACCGCGTTGCCCGCGGCGTCCTTGGGCGCGAGGGTGTGGACCGCTTGCCAGCTGCCGAGATCGGACCAGCCCATCGACGCTGGGACGACGGCGACGCGGTTGTCCTTTTCCATCACCGCATAATCGATCGAGTCCGACGGCGCCTGCGCGAAATGGACCGCGTCGGCGTAGAGCGCATCGCCGTCGATCATGCCTGCCGCGACGGCGCGGTCGGCGACTTCGAAAATGGCGCGGCAGTGGGTGAGCATCGCGTCGCGCATCCGCCCGGCGCGGAACAGGAAGATGCCGGCGTTCCAGCTGTAGCCGCCCGCGGCGAGCATCGTCTGGGCATCGGCCAGCGGCGGCTTTTCAATGAAGCGGTCGACCGTAAAACCGTCCTCGCCGAGCGCCGCGCCACTGGCGATATAGCCGAAGCCGGTCTCGGGGGCGTCGGGGGTGATGCCGAAGGTGACGATCCAGTCCTGCTGTGCCAGCCGCGCGCCTTTGGAGATCGCGGCGTGGAAGGCGACGACGTCGGCGATCACATGGTCGCTGGGCATCACCAGCAGCAGCGTTTCGGCGTCAGCGCGGGCGATGGCGAGCGCGATGGCGGCGGCGGTATTCCGGGGCATCGGTTCAACGAGGAGCGATGCCTTGTGCGCTCCCAATTGGTCGCGGACCGCGGCGACATGCGCGTCGCCGCACAGGATGACCGGGGGAGCGAAACCGGCGTCGGCTGGGGTGCGCGCAAGCGTTTGCTGAAACAGGCTTTGCGCACTGGCCAGCGGCAAGAACTGCTTGGCGCGGTGGCCACGCGATTCGGGCCACAGGCGTGTCCCGGCGCCGCCGCACAGGATGACGGGATGAATCATGTTGGTCATTCGCCATCGTCTATCGCGTCTGGCGTTAAGGGTCATCCTCGATTGCGCCGCTCGGATGTGTAAAATTAACCGACAGTTGACGCCTCGGTTGTAGTATCGCGAGACGCGAAAGGGTTGCCCGCTTTACCATGTTCCGGCTGTTCAAACATTATGTGCCGCACGCCGTCGTCTGGCTGGCGCTGATCGAGTTTCTGGCGCTGCTCGGCTCGGCCGAGGCGGCGTGGCATCTTTATGCCAATCAGGCGGCGTTCGACGCCGGGCCGCTGGTCGAGCGCTGGCTGCCCCTGATGACCTTTGCAGTGGCCAATTCGCTCGCGATGATGGCGACCGGAATGTACGGGAACGAGGGGTTACGGTCGATGCGGTTTGCCACCGCGCGCCTGCTCGCGGCGATTTCACTGGGGGTTATTTTCCTGTCGGTGGTCGGGTTCCTGCTGCCGACCGCGACGTTATGGCGCGCGAACAGCCTGTATGCGATGGCCTTGGCGATTTCGGCGTTGTTCGTGATCCGGCTGGCGCTGACGCAGTCGGCGGGCGCCGAGGCCTTTCGGCGCCGGATTTTGGTGCTGGGCGCCGGCGCGCGCGCGGCGCGGCTGGCGGCGCTGGCGGATGAACCGGGCAGCGGGCTGGAGATTGTCGGCTTTGTCGCGATGAGCGGTGCCGAGAAAAAGGTCTCCAGCGCGGTACGGCGCGAAGAAATCCCCAATCTGTCCGACCATGTCGTGATGCTGCGCGCGGGAGAGGTTGTGCTGGCGCTGGAGGAACGGCGCAACGCGCTACCGCTGAATGACCTGCTGCGCGTCAAGACGACCGGGGTGCATGTCAACGACATCGCGAGCTTTATCGAGCGCGAGACTGGGCGCGTCGACCTGGCGACGACGAACCCCAGCGGGCTGATTTTTTCGGACGGCTTTTCAGCGGGGCAGCGGATTTCGAAGGTCGGCAAGCGGTTGTTCGACATCCTTGCCAGCCTGATCGTGCTGGTCATCGGGCTGCCGCTGATCGTCGTCGCGGGGATCGCGGTCGTGCTCGACAGCCGCGGGCCGGTATTTTACCGCCAGCCCCGCGTCGGACTGTTCGGCGAGCCTTATGACATTTACAAAATCCGATCGATGCGCACCGACGCCGAAGCGGCGGGTACGGCGGTGTGGGCGAGCGAGAACGACCCGCGCGTCACCCGCGTTGGGCGGATCATCCGCAAACTGCGGATCGACGAACTGCCGCAGCTGTGGTGCGTGCTGAAGGGCGAGATGAGCTTTGTCGGCCCGCGTCCCGAGCGTCCGAGCTTTGTTGCCGAGCTGGAACAGCAGATGCCCTATTATGCCGAGCGGCATATGGTGAAGCCCGGACTGACCGGGTGGGCGCAGATCAATTATCCCTATGGCGCGTCGGTCGAGGATGCCCGGGTGAAGCTGGAATATGACCTTTACTACGCAAAGAATTATTCGCCCTTCCTCGACTTGCTGATCCTGTTGCAGACGGTGCGCGTCGTGCTGTGGCCCGACGGGGCGCGTTGATCGTGCTGACCGGTCTGTCCGAAATCCTGTCGGTGCTGGCGCTGGTCGGTTTTTCGGCCGTCACGCTGTGGCTGCTGGCGCGCTCCAAAGCGCGTATGGCGGCGCTGATGCCGACGCCGCGGCAGCTGACTTTTGCCGCAGCGGCGACGGCGCTGTGGTGTGCGGCACTGGCGCTGTTCGCGCCCGGATCGTCGCAGGCGCTGGTCGCACAGGCGCTGCGCGACTTGGCGATGCTCGGGTGGCTTGCCGCGACCTTCTGGTCACCCGCCGCGCCAATGTCGCGCCCGCTGCGCCTGATCCTGCGCATGCTGATGACGATCTGCGTTTTGACGCTGGTGCTGGGCGCCGCTGCGCACTGGCGCGCCGGGGCGGAAGCGGAGCCGTGGATGGCACCGACGCTGACGTTTGCGGCGATGATCGTCGCCATAGGCGGCTTGCTGATGGTCGATAGCGGGGTGCGGCACGCGAGCGCCGGACTGCGGATGCCGGTGATGACGGTCGCGGGTGGCTTCGCAATGCTGTGGGCCTATGAACTCAATGTTCAGCTGATCGGTGCGCTGACCGGAAAGACGGCCTCGACGCTGATCGAGCTGTTGCCGGCGGTCGTGCTGCTCAGCTTACCGACCTATGTCGTCGCGGCGATGGACACCGGGCGCGAGCGGATGCGGCTGTCGCGCACCGCGGCGACGCGGACGGTGATTTTGCTCGGCGGCGCCGCTTATCTTATCCTGATCGGTCTGACCGGCGCGATCGCGCGGCTGGTCGGGGGCGATTATGCCGCTTTTGCCCAAGGCGCGTCGCTGGTCGTCGCGCTGGGCGCCGGCGGGCTGCTGATCGTCTCGGCGCGTTTGCGCGCGTGGCTGTCGGTGATGATCTCGAAACATTTTTTCGAGCATCGCTATGATTATCGCACCGAGTGGATGCGTTTCACCGCGACGCTGGGGCAGGGCGCCAAAGGGGATGGGGACGAGGATGATCGCAACCTGCATCGCCGCGTCGCCAAGGCGCTGGCCGAGCTCACGGGTAGCCCCGGCGCGCTGTTGATGCTGCCGTCCGCCGCGGGCAGCTTTGGCGTCGCCGAGCAATGGCATTGGCCGGTCGATGTCGATGGAGATCAGACGCTGTCGTTGCGGTCGGCTTTCATGCTGCAGGAGACGCGGCATATCGTCGATCTGGATGCGCAGCGATGCGGCCAGGTGGGGGAAGAGCAAAGCAATGACGATTTTGCGCTACCCGACTGGCTGCTCGCCGATCCTCGTGCGTGGGTGGTCGTCCCGATCCTGCATTTCCAGCGCATGATCGCGGTTGTCGTGCTGCACCGCCCACCGGTGTCGCGCGCGCTCGACTGGGAAGATCTCGACGTGCTGCGCATCGCGGGGCAACAGGCAGCAAGCTATCTGGCCGAATCGCAAAGCCAGGAGGCGTTGTCGGAGGCGCGGCGGTTCGACGAATTCAATCGCCGCTTTGCCTTTATCATGCACGACATCAAAAATCTGGCGAGCCAGATCGGGCTGCTCGCCCGCAATGCCGAACGCCATGCCGACAAGCCCGAGTTTCGCGCCGACATGGTCGAAACGCTGAAAATTTCGGCGGGGCGGTTGAGCGACCTGCTGGTCCGGCTGGCGCCGCGTGCCCGCGGCGCCGCGGCAGAGGGGGGGCGGGTGCTGATCGAACCGATCCTGATCGACATCGCCGTCGAAGCTCGGCCGCGCCGCGCGCTGTTCGTCGGCTGTCAGGCGGGACTGGCGGCGTGGGCCGATGCCGCGTCGGTGCGGCAGATCGTCCAGCATCTGGTCGCCAATGCGATCGATGCGTCTGCGGCCGACGCGCCGGTGCAGGTGGTGGCGGTGTCCGAACAGGGCCGCGCGCGCATCGATGTGATCGATCAGGGCAGCGGCATGACGCGCGCCTTCATTCGCGACGAACTGTTCAAACCCTTTGTGTCGACGAAGGATGGCGGTTTTGGCTTGGGCGCGTTCGAAGCGCTCAACATCGCGCAGGCGATGGGGGGCGCGATCGATGTCGACAGCGAACCCGGCAAGGGCAGTAGCTTTACCTTGTGGTTACGGCTGGCCGACACACAGGATGGCGCAAACACCGACACCCTAATGATGAAAGTAGCATCGCAATGAGCGAAAGCGGCGCCAAGATCCGCAAATTGCTGGTGGTCGAGGACGACCCGGGGCTGCAGACGCAGCTCAAATGGGCGTATGATGATTATCAGGTGCTTATTGCGGGCGACCATGATGCCGCGATCGAACTGCTGCGCGCCGAGGAGCCCGAGGTGGTAACGCTCGACCTGGGGCTGCCGCCCGATCCCGATGGGACGCGCGAGGGGTTCCGGACGCTGAGCGCGATCCTGGAAGCGAAACCCGATACCAAGGTCATCGTCGTGTCCGGACATGGCGAACGCGCGAGCGCGCTGGCGGCGATCGCCAGCGGCGCGTGGGATTTCTACCAGAAACCGATCAACATCGACGAGCTGGGTCTTATCGTGCGGCGGGCGTTCCACGTCCGCGAGCTCGAGGTCGAAAATGCCCGGCTGGCGCAGCAAGGGAGCAGCGACAATCGCGTCCTAGGCGGGATGATCACCGGCGCGCTCGAAATGCAAAAGGTCGCGCGGACGATTGAGCGCGTCGCCAATCTGGACGTCAGTGTGATGCTGCTCGGCGCGAGCGGCACCGGCAAGGAATTGCTGGCGCGCGGACTGCATGAAGCGAGCGGGCGGCGCGATGGGGCGTTTGTCGCGATCAACTGCGCCGCGATCCCCGAAAATCTGCTCGAAAGCGAATTGTTCGGGCATGAAAAGGGCGCGTTCACCGGTGCAGTCAAAATGACCGAAGGCAAGATCGAGCTGGCGAATGGCGGGACGCTCTTCCTCGACGAAGTCGGCGACATTCCGCTGCCGCTCCAAGTCAAATTGCTGCGCTTTTTGCAGGAGCGTACGATCGAACGAATCGGCGGGCGCAAGCCGATCGCGGTCGATACCCGCATCGTGTGCGCGACGCATCGAGACCTGGACGCGATGATCGCGGCGCAAAGTTTCCGCGACGACCTCTATTACCGGCTTGCCGAGATGGTGGTGAAGATCCCCTCGCTCGCCGAACGGCCCGGCGACGCGGTGCTGCTGGCACGGCATTTCCTGCATCAATATGCGCCCGCGATGAACCCCGCGGTGCGCGGCTTCGCGCCCGATGCGTTGCAGGCGATCGACGAGGGGCGCTGGCCGGGCAACGTCCGCGAGCTGGAGAACCGGATCAAGCGCGCGGTGATCATGGCCGACGGCAAGTTGGTGATGAAAGACGACCTCGATCTGGCGAACGGCGCCGCGGATGGCGAGGAAGCATGGCTCAATCTGCGCAGTGCACGCGAGGCCGCCGACCGCGTCGCGATCCGCCGCGCGATGACGCTGAGCGAGGGCAATATCTCGGCGGCTGCCAAGCTGCTCGGGATCAGCCGCCCGACGCTGTACGATCTGCTCAAGCAGTATCGGATGCAGGCCTGAATGGGTTTTGGCCGGGTCTGGATTGGCGCGTTGTCGCTGGCAGCGGCGCTTGCGGGGTGCGGCGACACGCATCTCAATGCGCCGCGGGCAGCGCTCGCGGAACGCCGCGCCGAATTGCAGGAGGCGATTGCCGATAACCCGCAAGCGATTGAAGAGCGCGTCGAGCTGGCGCGCGTTGCGATTAAGCTTGGTGACGGGGTCGGCGCCGAAGCTGCGGTGAATGGCGCGATTAGCGCGGGTGGGAATGTTGTAGCGCTACGACCGCTGTTGGCACGCGCCTTTGCGATGCAAGGTGAGGGGCAGCGCGCGCTCGAAACCATCGATGGGGGTGAGATCATTCCAGAGATGATCGGTGAGGCGGCGTGGGTTGCGGGCGACGTCCATTTGTCGAACGGTGACCTCAGTGCGGCGCGCGATGCCTATGACCGGGCGGTGCGCGAACTGCCGCGCAATTCGGCGCTGTGGGTCGACGTCGCGCGCTTTCGCGATGCCAGTGCCGACACGGCTGGCGCGCGCGACGCGGTCGATTTTGCGATCGAGCTGGACAAGGCGAACGGCGCGGCGCTGGCGTACAAGGCGAATCTGATCCGCGCCGAGGATGGGCTAAAGGCGTCGCTTACCTGGTATGATCAGGCACTGGCGGCCGACCCCGACAATGCCGATGCGCTGATCGATCAGGCGGCGACACTGGGCGATTTGGGGCGCTATCGCGACATGCTGGTCGCGCTGCGCCATGCGGCGACCGTCGTGCCGGGCGAGCCGCGAATCTACTATCTGCAAGCCGTTCTCGCGGCGCGCGCCGACAATTACCGGCTGGCGCGCAGCCTGCTCCAGCGCACGCGCGGCGCGATCGACGACCAGCCGGGCTTCATGCTGCTGAGCGCGGTGGTCGAACTGGAGTTGGGCGGCGAGGCGGTGGCGGCGACCTGGGCGGACCGGCTGCTCGTTGAACAGCCGTATAATTTCACTGCGCGGCGCATATTGGCGGCGGCCAACTGGGCCGATGGCGACGCCGATGGCGCTATCGAGGCTTTGCTGCCCATCGTCGACCGCCCCGACGCCGATAGCTGGTCGTTGTTGCTCGCGGCGCGGGCGGCGAGCGAATTGGACCGGCGCGGCGAGGCTGCCGACTATCTGGCGCGCGCGGCGACATTAACGCGCGGCGAGGCAGCGCCGTTTGCGGCGAATTATGATTATGGCGTGCTCACCCAGGCGGCTGATGCCGAGCCGCTGAACCCGGGGATCGCGATTCCGGCGATTGCCGGCGACATATTGCGCGGCAACGGCGACCGCGCCGTCGCGCGCGCGGTACGACTGCGCGACGCCAATCGCGGGGTGGCCGAGGCGCATATGCTGCTGGGCGACGCGGCGCTGGCGGGCGGGCGATTCGATCTGGCGGTGCAAGCGTATCGCGCCGCGCGCGACCTGGATGCGAGCGAGCGTTCGACGTTGAGGCTGGCCAATGCGCTGTTCCGCGCGGGAGATGCGGCGGGGTCGGGCGCCGCGATTCTGGCGCTGCGCGACAGCCAGCCGTCAAGCATCGCCGCCGACCGGTTGGCGGGCAACCTGGCGATGGACATCGAGCATTGGGATGAAGCGATCGTGCATTTCGAGCGCGTGCGCGCGCGGATCGGTGATCGCGACGTCGTTATCCTGCGCGATCTGGCGCGGTCGTGGGCGGAGAAGGGCGACCATGTTCGCGCGCTGGCGCTGATCGACCGGGCGTATCGATTGCAGCCGCTGAATGCAGGGATCATGCGGATTTACGCCGACCTGCTGGCGAAGCGCGGCAATCGGCAGGCTGCGGCGGATTTGCGGGATAAGGCAGGGCAGATTGGGCGGTGAACTTTTTGATCCTCCCTGTCTCGAAGCGATGGGGAGGGGGGCCGTTCGCGTAGCGAATGGTGGAGGGGCCGCGACGGTAGTGTGAACGCCCCTCCGTCAGTGCTTCGCACTGCCACCTCCCCATCGCTGCGCGACAGGGAGGATCGAGGGTCAGGCCTCGGTCAAATCTAGCAAGGTGCGTGCGTCCAAACCGATACGGCGCATCTGGTCGGCGACGGGCGGCCAGACGTTGGTCAGGAAATCTTCGCGCATCAGGGTGCGCAGCCGTTCGGTGGCACCTTCAGCGACGAACATGCCGACGCCGCGTTTGACCGTTACCAGCCCTTCATCCTGAAAAGTCTGATACGCCTTGGCGACTGTCAGCGGGTTGGCGCCTTCCTCGGCCGCGAGCGAGCGGACCGACGGGAGCATGTCGCCGTCGCGAAAACTGCCATCGAGGATCGCGTTGGCGATGACGTCGCGCAAACGCTGATATACGGGTTTGGATTGATCGAGCATGGCGCCTTAATGCCATAAGACAGCAGCACAGTCAAATGCCGGTTATTACAAAGCCGATTGTCACCGCGTAATTAAATTTCCCACGAACGGACAACGTCGTCATATTCGGGCCGTGGGCGTTCGTCGAGTTCGCGGGCGGGCGAGCCGAGGAAGAAATAGCCGACGATCGTGTCGCCGTCCTGCGCGCCAAATGCCGCGGCGACGTCGGGGCTATAGGCGGCCCAGCCGGTCAGCCAGCTGCCGACGAAGCCATGCGCGTGCGCGGCGTGAAGCAGGTTCATGCCGACCGCGCCCGCGGACATCTGTTGCTCCCAGACCGGGATCTTGCTGCCCGCGACCGGGGTCGACAGCAGCACAAGCAGGCTGGGTGCCTGATGCGCGAACTGGTCGAGCGCCGACAGGTCGAGCCCGGCGGCGCCGGGGTTTTCCCTGATCCAAGCGGCCTTGAGCAGCGCGGCGAGCGCATCGCGCTGGTCGGTGGCGACGGTGACAAGACGCCATGGGGCGAGCTTGCCATGGTCGGGGGTGCGGAGCGCCAGTGCGATGATCTCGCGCAATTCGGCGACATCGGGGCCGGGGGCGATCATATCGCGCGGCTTGCCCGAGCGGCGGGTTGCGAGGTGGGTGCGGAGCGAAGAGGTGTCGTTGAACATCCCGTTCATGTGGCCTTTCCCTAAGCATCGCGCAAGTGTTGCGAACCGTTCGCAATAGAAATTGGCCCGACTCAACCGGTTTCACGCGCAATTAGATTCTTCCCTTACGCAATTTTCGCGTTAGGTTACCGCATAACCGGGCCGCATCGACGGCACCCAAAGCCAACAATATCCAGGGAAAAGTCGCACATGACCAAAGCCTATGCCCAGCCGGGGGATGCCGCAGGAACCTTCCTCGGCCATCCCAAGGGGCTGTTCGTCCTGTTTTTCGCCGAGATGTGGGAGCGTTTTTCCTATTACGGGATGCGCGCCCTCCTGATCTTTTACCTCACCAAGCATTGGCTATTCTCGGACGGGGAATCGGGCGTAATTTATGGTGCCTATACCGCGCTGGTTTACATCACCCCGGTGCTCGGGGGTTATCTGGCGGACAAATGGCTGGGGCAGCGAAAGGCGGTGCTGTACGGCGCGGTGTTGCTGACATTTGGTCACTTCATCATGGGTTTTGAGGGCAATGGCGGACAGGATCCGGCCAGCCTGAGCATCTTTTGGCTGGCGCTCGCGTTCATCATCGTCGGGTCGGGCTTCCTAAAGGCCAATATCTCGGTGATCGTCGGCCAACTGTATCCGCGCACCGACGTGCGCCGCGACGGCGCTTACACGATCTTCTATATGGGGATTAACCTTGGCGCCTTCCTCGGCGCGCTACTTTGCGGTTATCTCGGCGAAACCTATGGTTGGTCTTATGGCTTCGGCGCCGCGGGCGTCGGCATGTTGCTCGGCTTGATAGTGTTCATCTGGGGCAAACCGCTGCTGCTCGGCCGCGGTGAAGCGCCCGATCCGGTCAAGCTGGCGTCGCCGGTGATGGGCATCAAGCTGGAATGGCTGATCTATCTCGTCGGCCTCGTCGCCGTCGGCGCCTGCTGGTGGATGGTGCAGAATCAGGGCGTGGTCGGCACGTTGCTGGGCGTCGCGGGCGCGGCGCTGGTCGCGTATGTGATCTTTACCGCGGTGGTGAAGCTGCCGCGCGAAGATCGCAACCGCATCTTTGCCGCGATGTTCCTGATCCTGGGTTCCATCCTGTTCTGGGCGCTGTTCGAACAGGCGGGCTCGTCGCTCAACCTGTTCGCGGATCGCTATGTCGATCGCGCCGGAGTGCCGGCATCAGTATTCCAGTCACTCAATGCCGGTTACATCGTGCTGCTGGCGCCGCTATTCGCCGCGCTGTGGACTTGGCTCGGCCGCCGCAACATGGAGCCTTCGGCACCGGCAAAATTCGGCCTTGCGATGCTTCAGCTCGGCCTTGGCTTCCTCGTCCTCAAATGGGGCGCCGAAGCGGTTGGGATCGGCAGCGCGACGCCGGTGCTGTTCATCTTCCTGATCTATCTGCTGCACACGACCGGCGAGCTGTGCCTGTCGCCGGTGGGTCTCAGCGCGATGAACCGGCTGGCGCCGGCGCATATGGCGTCGCTGATCATGGGAACCTGGTTCTTCGCATCGGCCACCGGCAATTTCGCCGCGGGTCTGATCGCGGCAGCAACGGGGTCTGAAAAGGCGAGCGGTGAGGGCGCGGGCAAGCAGCTGGTTCTCGACGTTTATCAGACCATCGGTTTGTGGGCGATCGGCTTTGGCGTGCTGGTCATCCTGGTGTCGCCGCTGATTAAAAAGCTGATGCACCTCGACACGCTGAGCGATGGTGACGAGCTGGCCGGACAGGGCGAGCTTGGTGAACCGCAGGCCGCTGGCATCCATCCTGCACCCAAGGGAGCATAATCGATGATCCGTGGTGTGAAGGGCAGCCTGCTGGCTGCGGTGTCGCTGGCGCTTGTCGGCTGTGCGGCGAGCGGGGGCGAGGCGAAATCGGCGAGTGACAAGCCCGCTGCCGCCGAAAAGCCGGTCAAGTTCGACAAGGATCCCTATCCGTCGACCTATCGCCCCTATGGCGGGCGGCCAACGGCGGTGCGGGGCGTGACGATCTTTGACGGCGAAGGCGGGCGGATCGACAATGGCGTCGTGCTGTTCGCGGGCGGCAAGGTCGAGGCGGTCGGCGGCGCCGATACGGCGATCCCGGCTGACTATGACGTGATCGACGGCACCGGCAAGTTCGTCACCCCGGGGGTGATCGACATCCACAGCCACCTGGGCGATTATCCCTCGCCCAGCGTCGAGGCGCATTCGGACGGCAATGAAGCGACGTCGCCGACGACCCCGGAAGTATGGTCCGAACATAGCGTCTGGCCGCAGGATCCGGGGTTCAGCCGCGCGCTCGCCAATGGCGGCGTGACAGCGCTGCAGGTGCTGCCGGGCAGCGCGAATTTGATGGGCGGTCGCTCGATCACGCTGAAGAACGTGCCGTCGCGCACGGTGCAGGGGATGAAGTTCCCCGATGCGCCCTATGGTCTGAAAATGGCGTGCGGCGAAAATCCGAAGCGCGTCTATGGGGGCAAGGGCCGGGCGCCCTCGACCCGCATGGGCAATTTCGCGGTCAACCGCGCGACCTGGCAGAAGGCGGCCGCGTACAAGAAGAAGATGGATGATGGCAAAGCCGTCGACCGCGATCTGGCGATGGAAACGCTGGCGGGCGTGCTGGCGGGCGAAATCCTTCTTCACAATCATTGCTACCGCGCCGATGAAATGGCGCTGGTGATCGATATGTCGAAGGAATTCGGGTATAAGGTCTCGACCTTCCACCACGCGGTCGAAAGCTACAAGATCGCCGACATCTTGGCCAAAGAGGGCATTTGTTCGGCGATGTGGGCCGACTGGTGGGGCTTCAAGATGGAAGCCTATGACTCGATCAACGAGAATATCCCGCTGGTCTATAAGTCTGGTGCCTGCACGATCGTCCATTCCGACGATGCCAACCAGATCCAGCGATTGAACCAGGAAGCCGCGAAAGCGCGCGCCGCGGGGCGCCGCATGGGGATCGACGTCAGCGACGAGGTGGCGTGGACCTGGCTGTCGTACAACCCCGCCAAGGCGCTGGGGATCGGCGACAAGACGGGCAGTTTGAAGCCGGGCAAGATGGCGGACGTGGTGCTGTGGAACGGCAATCCGTTCAGCGCTTATACGCGGCCCGAAAAGGTGTGGGTCGATGGCGCGTTGATGTTCGATGCGAACGATCCGAAACGCCGTCCGGTGAGTGATTTCGAGCTGGGCCAGCCCGGCGAGGGAGATGTGAAATGAGCAAGCTCCTGAACACCATTACCGTCCGTTTGTCCCGAGCGAAGTCGAGGGACGCGAAGGTTGGCGCCAACGTGTCTCGACTTCGCTCGACACGAATGGGGTTGGGGGGCGCACTGGTTGCAGCCTTGACGCTTGCTGCACCCGCTACCGCACAAGACATCGCGATCACCAACGCCAAGCTCGTCATCGGTGACGGCAGCGCGCCGATCGAGGGTGGCACCGTCGTCGTGCGCGGCGGCAAGGTCGTCGCCGCGGGCGCTGGCGTCGCCGTGCCCGCCGGGGTCGAGCGTGTCGATGCCGGGGGCCGCTGGGTCACGCCGGGAATCGTCGCGGCGTTCAGCCGTGTCGGGCTGGTCGAGGTCGATGCGGTCACCGGCACCAACGATCGCAACGCGCCGCGCACCCGCTTTTCGGCGGGGCTCGACATCGCGCCTGCGCTCAATCCGATGGGATCGCCGGTCGCGGTCAATCGCGCCTCGGGCGTCACGCGCGCCATCGTCGCGCCGGGGGGCAGCAGCAATTTGTTCGCCGGGCAGGGCGCGGTCGTCGATTTGGCCGATGATATGGACATGGTGACCAAGCCGCGCGCGCTGCAATTCGTCGCGTTTGGCGAGGCGGGATCGGCGAAGGCTGGGGGCAGCCGCGCCGCGACCTTCCTGCTGTTCCGCGAACAATTGCTCGCAGCGCGCACCTATGCCCGCAATCCCGCGACGCTCGCCGAATGGGGCAATGACGCGATGATCCAGCGCGCCGATGCCGATGCGCTGGTGCAGGTGATCAACGGCACGACGCCGCTGTTCGTGCGCGTCGACCGCGCCGCCGACATCGTCAATGTGCTGAAGCTGCGGCAGGAGTTTCCGGCGCTGAAGCTGGTGCTGGTCGGGGTGACCGAAGGCTGGCTGGTCGCGCGCGAACTGGCGGCGGCGAAAGTGCCGGTGCTGGTGTCGCCGCTGACCGACCTGCCCTCGAGTTTCGAGCAACTGGGTGCGACGCAATCGAACGCCGGACGGCTGAAAGCTGCCGGGGTCGATGTGTCGGTCGGGGTCTTCGACGATGATGATGCGCACAAGATGGGTTATGCGACGCAATATGCCGGCAATCTGGTCGGGCTGGCGCGCCTGCCCGGAGCCAGCGGGATGACGTGGGATCAGGCCTTTGCGTCGATCAGCAGCGCCCCGGCGCGCGCGGTGGGTATGGAGGCCAGCATCGGATCGCTGCGCCCGGGCCGCGTTGGCGACGTCGTAATGTGGGACAATGACCCGCTCGAACTCGGCAGCCGCCCGACGACGATCTGGATCGACGGCAAAGCCCAGTCGCTGACGACGCGGCAGGACCGGCTGCGCGACCGTTATGCGACACCGAGCGAAGGCGCGTTGCCCAAGGCTTATGATCGTTAGGTTGGACGCCAATCTGTTTGCTCGTCATCCCGGCGAAGGCCGGGATCTCACCGTCGCTCGATAACGCAGCGGCGAGATCCCGGCCTTCGCCGGGATGACACAGCATGGTATGGGCGTCCCTTGGTATAAGGGGGCTTTTCCATGCAACCGATGTCGCTTTTGATCACCACCTGTGTGCTGTTCGTCGGAACGCACCTCGCGCTGTCGCATCCGCTGCGCGACGGACTCGCCAGTCGGCTGGGCGAGCGCGGGTTCCAGATCGTCTATTCGATCATCGCGATCGCGACTTTCATCATGCTAGTGCAGGCGTGGCGCGGGATTCCGCCCGAACCGCCATTATGGGCGGTCGGCGATATACTGTGGACCGTCGCGTCGATCATCGTTTTGTTCGCCAGCGTGCTGTTCATGGGGTCGCTGATCGGCAATCCGGCGCTGGCGGCGCCCGGCGCCGCGGCAGCAGCGCAAGGCGCCCCGCGCGGGGTGTTTGCGATCACGCGCCATCCGATGATGTGGGGCTTTGCGCTGTGGGCGGTCGCGCATGTCATGGTCGTGCCGACGCCCGCGCAGATCATCCTGTCGGGGACGATCGTCTTTCTGGCGCTGTTCGGTTCGGCGGGGCAGGATGGCAAGAAGGCGCGGTTGATGGGCGACGCGTGGCGGCATTGGGCGGCGCGGACGAGCTTTGTCCCCTTGGCGCGTCAGATCGGCGGCGCGACGCCATGGGGCGACACGATCCCGCGTCCGCACGCGCTGTTCGGCGGCATCGTGCTGTGGCTGGTCGCGACATGGGGGCATGGCGCGCTGGGCTATATGGTCGCGGGCATTTGGCGCTGGGTGGGGTGAACGGGTTGAGCCCCGACACGGCACTGGCCGATCTCTCGCTCAAGCTGCTGGGCAAGGACATCGCCGATGCCGATGCCGAAGAACGACGCGTGTTGCGGTCGATCGTCGAACGCAGCCTGATCAGCCGCGACGCAATGGATGTCGCCGACGAACAGGCGACCTTTGGCGAACGGCTGTCCGACCGGGTGGCGCGGGTCGGCGGCTCATGGGGCTTCATCATCGTCTTTTCGCTGGTGCTGTTCGGCTGGATGATACTCAACAGCGAAATCCTTGGCCGCTGGCACGACGCGTTCGATCCTTTTCCCTATATTTTCCTGAACCTGATGCTCTCGACGATCGCCGCGATTCAAGCGCCCGTGATCATGATGAGCCAGAACCGGCAGGCGGCGAAGGACCGGCTCGCGGCCAGCCTCGATTACCAGATCAACCTGCGCGCCGAACTGGAGATCATGCGGCTGCATGAGAAGGTCGACGCGTTGCAGGTGCAGCGGCTGGAAGAGCGGATTGAAGCGTTGACGGTGGCGGTTCAGGAATTGGGGCCGCGAGGGGCCAGCTAATCCTCCCTGTCGCGCAGCGATGGGGAAGGGGACCGTCCGCGAAGCGGATGGTGGAGGGGCCAGCAACCTTGCGCCAACGCCCCGCCGTCAGCGCTTCGCGCTGCCACCTCCCATGGCTTCGCCACAGGGAGGATCCAAACAACTAAAGCCGCACCATCCGCATGCCCATTTCGCCATAGCGCAGCCCGCTGGTGCCGCCCTTTGGCGCCGCGGCATCGATTGCAGCAAGGTCATCGGCGGTCAGTGTCACGTCGGCGGCGCCGACGCTGTCTTCCATCGTCGCGCGGCGCTTGGTGCCGGGGATCGGGACGATGTCGTCGCCCTGCGCGAGCAGCCACGCGAGCGCGACCTGTGCTTTCGACACGCCATGCTTGTCCGCCACCGCGCCGATCGCATCGACGATCGCGAGGTTGGCGGGCAGGTTTTCGTCCGAATAGCGCGGATCGTTGCGCCGCCAGTCATTCTCGGGCAGCTCGTCGCGGCTGCGCACCGCGCCCGCGAGGAAGCCACGGCCGAGCGGCGAATAGGGGACGAAGCCGATGCCGTGTTCGCGGCAGACGCCAAGGATCTCGTCTTCGATGTCGCGTTCCCAGATCGAATATTCGCTTTGCAGCGCGGTGATCGGCGCCGCCTTGGCCGCGCGGCGCAGCGTGTCGGGGCCGGCCTCCGACAGCGCGATGTGGCGGACCTTGCCTTCGTTCACCAACTCCATCATCCCGCCGACGACTTCTTCGATCGGGATCGCGGGATCGACGCGGTGTTGATAGAACAGGTCGATGGTGTCGATGCCAAGCCGCTGGAGCGAGCCTTCGCAACTGCGCCGCGCGTTTTCGGGTGAGCCGTCGACCCCGACAATCTGATTGCCGTCGAATTTGAAGCCGAACTTTGTCGCGATGACCAAGCCCTCGCGCTTGCCTTTGATCGCGGCGCCGAGCAGTTCCTCGTTGCTGAACGGGCCGTAGATTTGCGCGGTGTCGAAAAAGGTGACGCCCATGTCGATGGCGCGGTGGATCGTCGCGGTCGATTCGTCGAGATCGGCGGCTTCGCCATAGAGGATGTTGCCGCCCTTGATCATCGGCATGCAGCCGATACCGATCGCCGATACTTTGAGGCCGTGGCCGAGCTTGCGGTATTTCATGGGGTCTCTCCTGTGGGTTAGGGTTCCGCGTCCCCGTCGGCGGCAAATTTGGTCGCTGCGACGTCGCCGACGACATTGCCGAGGGTGCGGAAAATATCGGGGAAGGTTTCGACCGCAACGAGCAGCCCGAGCGGCGCGACGGGGACGCCCATCGACACCGCGATCGGGGCGATCGAGGTCACGAAACTGATCGAGCCGGGCAGGCTGACCGAGCTCAATGCAGCGGCCATCGCCACCGCGAGCCCGACCGCCATCTCCCACGGGGTCAGTTCGATGCCGAACAGCCACGCGACATAGATGACAACGGCGAGGTTCATCGCCGGGCTGGTGAAGCGGAACAGCGCGACCGCAAGCGGCAGCACGACGTCAGCCTTTTTGGGATCGACGCCGAGTTCTTCCGAAGATTTGAGCATCGCGGGCAGGCTGGCGAGCGAGCTTTGGGTGCTGATCGCGACCGCCATCGTCGGCACCATCGCGCGCACGAAACGCGGCAGCGAAATGCCGACGACGAGCCAGGCGAGCAGCAGGCCGAGGATCAGGCAGCTGACGCCGATCCCCATCAGGATCAGGACATAGTGGATCAGGCCGCCGAACGCCGCGAATCCTGCCTTGACCGCGAGCGAATAGCCGAGCGCAAAAACGCCGATCGGGGCGAGCGCGAGCACCCAGCTGATGACGATCAGCATCGCGTCGCCGAGAGCCTTGAAGAAGCCCGACAGCGTCGCGCGCTGGACCGGTTCCAGCTTGGTGATCGCAAAGGCAAAGATGGTGGTGAAGATGATCAGCGGCAGGATCGCG
>Ga0265296_1002012_pt1 | contig 21538 bp, 14 predicted proteins | sample MunlanPumphouse1_FD_189073 | JGI IMG/M metagenome (GOLD analysis project Ga0265296, IMG submission 189073) | Groundwater microbial communities from a municipal landfill in Southern Ontario, Canada - Pumphouse #1 | ecosystem: Environmental > Aquatic > Deep subsurface > Groundwater | place... | reverse complement strand
ATTTTCTTTTTCGCTTCGTTTTTATCAATCACATCCGGCGGCAAAGTGATTTTGATATTTGCGCTTTTGGAAACGCTCTTGGGCACAAATGACTCGGCTTCGGCAAATTGCGGCCGCTCTTGCGACAGGGCATAGCGCCATTCCCGCTTCTGGCTCAGGCGCTTAAGAAAAATAGCGCTATTGCGCGCAATATGCCAGGAAAATATCGGGCCTATTATGAATAGTAGCGCCAATCCGGCGATAAAAAACCGCCTGGCGTTTTTTTGAAAAAATTCTTTGATTTTTTGCATATGCTATTGCAGGCCATATGGGCCTGATTTAAATTTTTATTCAAATAAAAAAGACTAAAATTACTTTTTATTATAGCATATTTTCAGGCCAATGTCCTACGTTTTTTTAGAAAACATTAGTATTTTATCAAAAAACTGCATATAAAACCTTTTTCTTGCCAGCCAAAACCCTTGCCATAAGCAAAAAATAGCTGTATAATAAAATCCGTTATCAAATATTTAAGACTAAAATATCATTATGCCAAACCAAACCTCAAAAAATTCCCTGATAATAAAAGGCGCACGCGTCCATAATCTGAAAAATATAAACGTAGAAATACCGCGCGACAAATTCGTCGTGATCACCGGCCTATCCGGCTCCGGAAAATCGTCCTTGGCCTTTGATACCATTTACGCCGAAGGGCAAAGAAGATACGTCGAATCACTTTCCGCTTATGCCCGCCAATTCGTCGGACTAATGGACAAGCCGGATGTCGATTCGATCGAAGGACTTTCGCCTGCCATTTCAATCGATCAGAAAACCGCGCCGCACAATCCCCGCTCCACAGTCGGCACTATTACCGAAATATATGACTACATGCGCCTGCTTTATGCGCGCATCGGCGTGCCGCACTGCCCTGAATGCGGGCTCAAAATCCGCCAATACACCGTGGACGAGATCGTCGATCAAATCAACAAAAAATTCGCCGGCGAAGAGATAAGCATACTATCACCGCTCGTGCGCGACAAGAAAGGCGAGCACAAGAACGCCATCGGCGCTCTGGCCCGGACCGGTTACCGCCGCGTGCGCTTTGACAAAGCGATAATCACGTTGGAAGAATTCGAAGACATGGAAGTCAACAAACAGAAAAAGCACACATTGGAAATCGTCGTGGACCGCATCCGCGTGGAAAAAGCCAAAGAAGACCAGGCTCGCCTGTCCGAAGCGATCGAAAAAGCCCTGGATCTCGGCAACGGCCTTGTTACTATCGCTTTAGTAAACCAAAATTTAGCAAAACAAAATTCAGCTAAAAAATCTACCAGCCTAAACGAAACCACATTTTCCAAACATTTCGCCTGTCCGGATTGCGGCATCAGCCTAAGCGAACTTGAACCGCGCAATTTCTCTTTCAATTCGCCGCACGGCGCCTGCCCCGATTGTTCCGGCATCGGAACCAAGCTGGAAATCGATCCCGAGCTGATCTTGAATAGCAACCTTACAATCGCCCAAGGCGGAATCAAGCCCTGGTCGCATGGCACGATCAACGGCCAGACTTGGATGATGCGCATTTTAGGAACAGTTGCGGTCAAAAACGGATTTGATCTTAATACCCCCATAAAAGACCTGAGCAAAGAACAGTTGAAAATCGTGCTTTACGGCAGCGGCGACAAAAACTACAGCGTTGACTACGAAAGCGACCGCTTTTCCGGCGAACTGAATACCGGATTCGAAGGCGTGATCCCGAATCTGGAAAGGCGTTTCGGACAGACCGAATCCGATTGGGTGCGCAAGGATATCGAGCAATACATGCGCATCCTCACCTGCCCGACCTGCCAAGGCCAGCGCCTGAAAAAAGAAGCGCTGGGCGTCAAGATTCTTTCGCTCTCAATCCACGATGCCAGCGCCAAAACGATTAATAAAGCCAAAGAATTTTTCTGTGAAATGGCCGAAGGCAAGGATCTTACCGTCAAGGAAAAAAAGATCTCCGCCCAAATTATCAAGGAAATCTGCGCGCGCCTGGACTTTTTGGAAAAAGTCGGCTTAAGCTATCTTACTATCGGCCGCGCCGCCAACACGCTCTCCGGCGGCGAAGCCCAGCGCATCCGCCTGGCCAACCAGATCGGCACTTCTTTGGTCGGCGTTTTATATATACTGGACGAGCCTTCAATCGGCCTGCATCAGCGCGACAACAAGCGTCTGATCGAAACTATCAAGAAGCTCCGCGACATCGGCAACACCGTAATCGTGGTTGAACATGACGAAGAAACCATGAATGCCGCCGATTGGCTGATCGATGTCGGCCCGGGCGCGGGCGAACACGGCGGTCAAATAATCGCGGCCGGCACTCCTGACCAAATCAAAAAAAACGCCGCTTCCCTAACCGGCCAATACCTTTCGGGAAAAAAATCGATCCCGGCGCTCAAAAGCGCGCGCAAAGGACTAGGCCAATCGATAATTATCCGCAATGCCAGCGAACATAATCTCAAAAATATCGATGCGGAATTCCCCTTGGGCAAACTAATCGCGATTACCGGCGTTTCCGGCTCCGGCAAATCAACCTTGATGTCCGATATTTTGGCAAAAGCCTTGAACAAAAAGTTTTACCGCGCCAAAGCCGAACCGGGCAAGCATGACAACATCGAAGGCCTCGGCTTTATCGACAAAGTGATCGACATCGACCAATCGCCAATCGGCCGCACGCCGCGCTCCAATCCGGCTACCTATACCGGAGCATTCACTCCCATTCGCGACCTGTTCGCCGGCCTGCCCGAAGCCAAGATCCGCGGCTACAAATCCGGACGCTTTTCTTTTAACGTTACTGGCGGCCGCTGTGAGGCCTGCGCCGGCGACGGACTTGTGAAGATTGAGATGCAATTTCTACCGGATGTTTATGTGGAATGCGAGGTCTGCCACGGACAAAGATATAACAAAGAAGCTTTGGATATTTTCTACAAAGGCAAGAATATTTCCGATGTCCTTAATATGACGATCGAAGAAGCTTTGGAATTTTTCAAAAATATCCCTGCGGTTCATACGAAAATGCAAACATTGAATGAAGTCGGACTAGGTTACATTAAACTCGGCCAATCGGCCACCACTCTCTCGGGCGGCGAAGCCCAGCGCATCAAGCTTGCTACCGAGCTTTCGCGCCGCGCAACAGGCCGCACGCTCTATATTTTGGACGAGCCGACTACCGGCCTGCATTTCGAAGACATCAAACGCCTGCTTGCCGTTTTAAATAAGCTGGCAGACAAAGGCAACACTGTCTTGATTATCGAGCATAACCTGGATGTCATCAAATCTGTCGATCACATAATCGATCTCGGCCCCGAAGGCGGCGACCAAGGCGGCTATATCGTTGCCCAAGGCACTCCGCAAGAAGTAGCCGAAACGGATACGCACACCGGAAGATTTTTGAAGAAGGTGTTATAAAAAGAATCTGGCAAAACAAAATACAAAAGAAGAAAGGCCGCACCGTATAAAACATGCGGCCTTTGTTACATTTCAGGAAAATTTAAGAACGAATTCATATTCGCCCGGTTGCTGGATTTATTTTATTTTTTTCAGCAAACCCGACGCTGTTTTTTTTAATAATTTCCTGACACTCTTTACTCGAGAGTCTGCCCTTTGCAAGGGCTAACAATACTTCAGTTTTTTTCATTTTACCACCGTTTTTTTAGTTTTTTGATCTTCGCAGAGTCTTTCTGCCATTATTTTGATGGCAATCAGCATTGCATCAGCTTCACTCATTTTTTTCTCCTTTTTATCTTTATTTTACCAATATTTATACCGCTATATCGTTCAAGGAACAATTCACTCCGCCAACTACAATACATTTTCAAAATAATTTTAAGCTCCATAAAACGGTTTTTTATATACTTTTTTACACTACCCGAGACACAAGCCTTTACACGGTTTTATACATATCCTCCCGATCATATAGTCAGGCAGACTACTTTTTCTTTTGCCACCCTCTTAAATCCTTATATCATCCCAGTCTTAAACACAGCTTAAAAAATCATTGATAAAAAATTAAAAATATGCAAATTCTTCTATTTACGGAACTTAAGCCGATCTCAAATACAAAAAAGCGATTTCAAAAAAGAAACCGCTTTTTTTATTTTCTAACTATTCAATTGTTTTTTCCTACGCCCAAGTAACACAAGCCACTTTGTCGCCGGCATCTTTAAAGCGCATCAGCCGGACGCCTTGCGTATCGCGGCCGGCTTCGTTGATAGACTTGAATGGCAAGCGGATTACTTGGCCTTTTTCCGAAATGATAATTATGTCACTCTCTTTCATCGCTTCCGCATTAACCACGAAAGCATTTATCAACTCACCGGTCTTGCTTGTTATCTTCGCGGTCTTAATTCCTGATCCGCCGCGGCCTTGTGCTTTATAATGATGAAGCGGGGTGCGCTTGCCAAAGCCCTGAGCCATAATGGTAAGCACTTGGATGTTTTTATGATTTTCCTTAGCGCTACCGATTATACCCATGCCGATTACCGCGTCTGTGCCTTTAAGCCTGATGCCATGCACGCCGGCCGCTGAACGGCCCATCTCGCGCACATCATTTTCTGAAAAGCGGATCGCCTGCCCTTTGGCCGTAACTAGCTGGATATCGTCTTTGCCGCTAGTCGGCTTGGCCCAGATCAGCTTGTCTTCCGGCCGAATCTTAATCGCAATCAAGCCCGAACGGCGGACATTGTCGAATTCTTTCAATTCGACTTTTTTCACCAGGCCCTTTTCCGTAGCAAAAAATAAATATTTCGCATCACCGATCTTATCGAGCGGCAGAACCGAAGTCACTTTTTCACCGGCCGACAGCTGAAGAAAATTAACGATCGCCTGACCCTTGGCCGTGCGCGCCGCTTGGGGAACTTCATAAGTTTTGAGCTGGAATACGCGGCCGCGAGTCGTAAAGAATAAAAGGTCGGTATGCGTCATACTGGAAAACATGAATTCGATCATGTCTTCCTCTTTGGTCGTAAGCCCGATCACGCCCTTGCCGCCTCTTCCTTGAACCTTGAAAGTATCCGGATCCATGCGCTTGATATAGCCGTCGCGCGTCATCATTACCACCGCTTCTTCGTTCGGAACCAGGTCTTCCACGGAAAATTCCTGCACGCCATGGCTGATAATCTGCGTCCGGCGCTCATCGCCGTATTTTTCGCCGATCTCAGCGACTTCGCCTTTAATTATACCCATAATCTTGGGCTTAGACGCCAATATCGCCTCTAATTCTTTGATTAATTTATGTTTTTCTTTCAATTCGTTTTCCAGGCGCAAACGTTCCAAATTCGCCAGATTTTGCAAGCGCATTTCGAGAATCGCTATCGCTTGGCGCTCGCTCAGCTTGAATTTGGACATCAAATTAGTCTTGGCTGTTTCCTTGTCTTTGCTTTGCTTGATGATCTTGATTACTGCGTCGATATTATTAAGCGCGATCATAAGCCCCTCCAAGATATGCGCGCGTTCGCGGGCTTTTTCCAAATCATATTCAGTGCGGCGGCGGACTATCACTTGCCGATGCTTGATATATTCTTCCAAAACCATCTTCAGGGTAAGGACCTTGGGCTGGATGCCGTCCACCAAAGCCAGCATATTCACGTGAAAAGTGGTTTGCAATTGGGTGTGTTTGAAAAGGCTGTTTAGAATTTTTTTCGGATATGCGTCTTTTTTCAAATCAACCACAATGCGCACGCCTTCTTTGCCGGACTCGTCCCGCAAATCCTTGATGCCGTCCAATTTCTTGGACTTGACCAAATTGGCGATCGCCTCGACCAAATTCGCCTTGTTAACCTGATAAGGTATTTCCGTGATAACGATCTTGAAATATCCGTTTTTATTTTCCTGGATCTCGGCTTTGCCGCGGATTACGATTCCGCCCTTACCCGTTGCGTACGCCTGCAATATGTCTTTTTTATTATATATGATGCCAGCAGTCGGAAAATCCGGACCCTTGATAAAACCCATCAACTCTTCGGCGGATGCATCCGGATTTTCGATCAAGTGGGTAATACCTCCGATCAATTCGCGCAGATTGTGCGGCGGAATATTGGTGGACATGCCCACCGCGATTCCCATTGTGCCATTCAAGAGCAAATTGGGCAGTTTAGCCGGCAAAACGCTCGGCTCTTTCTGCGAACCGTCGTAGTTAGGAATAAAATCGACTGTATTCTTATCGATATCAAAAAGAAGCTCTTCGGCTAAAGCCGCCATTTTCGCTTCTGTATAACGCATCGCGGCCGCACCATCGCCGTCCATGGAACCGAAGTTTCCCTGTCCGCGCACAATCGGGTAGCGCATGGAAAAGTCCTGCGCCATGCGGACCATCGCGTCATAAACAGACGCGTCGCCGTGCGGATGGTATTTGCCCAAAACTTCACCGATCACATTCGCGGATTTGCGGAATTTGGCGTTCGCGCGCAAGCCGATCGCCCACATCGCGTACAAGATGCGGCGATGCACAGGCTTCATGCCGTCGCGCACGTCAGGCAAAGCGCGGGTGATGATAACGCTCATGGCATATTCCAGATATGACTTTTTCATTTCGGTAGTAATCGCCATCGGCGCAACCATTCCAAACGCGGTCTTATGCCGTCCGCCCAAAATAGTTATATTCCCGCCCTCATCCAAAACCGCTTCCGCATCACTCTGTTCAACTGCCTCCGGAATAATCGCTTCCGGAGCCTTTGCCTCATTTTTGCTTTCAGCTATCTTCTTTTTGACTTCCAAATCTTTTTTTGATTTTTTTTCCATATAATTCTAAATAGTTATTTATCACTCAACAAACAAAACACTCATTTATTAGAGCGTTTTATAAGCTAAATTATACCAAATTATATACAAGAAGTAAATCTTGACAAAAGTTAATAAATATGTTAGGATAGAAATTATTTGAACGTTGACAATAACAAAAAAAGGGGGGGGCGATGGCCACAACAGAATTACTTAAAAAAATTGAAGATTTATCTGGCGATTACATAAGGACACAATATAACTTATTCCATTATCCCTGTTTTTCAGCATTTAATGATCTGCTTAGCGATAAATTTCTTTTAGAATTCCCAAAAATATCAAGCGAAGACAAGGCGGAAATCAAAGGGCTTATAGAATATATTCTACAAAGGGAGATAGCACCAATATTGGATAAAACAAAAAAGCATTATGATTTTACTGAAATAATTTTTTTTGAATTGCCAAAACTCACAAAAAAATTTTTTAGCGGGAAAGAGTCAATCGAAATTAATTCAACTATTTTTAAATTCACATTGAAAATAAAAAGATTTGGCGACGTTATTGGATATAAAGTCCATTGCGAAAATAAAAAATGGAAAAATCATGAATTTATTGAAGATATTACGAAAGACCAATTCATTCATAATTTTTCTCTGCTTGCTGAATTCAGACATAAAAACAACTGTATTTCTCTTAAAAATATTTTTTCTACTTTGACAAGAAACGTGAGTAATGTCAAATGGCTTGACTGTAAATCATTTATTAAAATGATTTACGACAATTACATTGAAATAAAAACAGAAGGAGATGATACGGCCAGTAATGAATATACATACATAGGAAAATATAATAGTATAAAAATACTGGCACGCCTAATAAATCAATCCACATTCAATCACAGCGATGAATCATCTTTTCCGGGCAATAGTCTTGCTTGGAGACGAAAAAACACAACCTTTAAAAATGGCTGCTTGTTTTTTGAGGAGAACGAGTATTTATCATTAGAATTTACCGTAACATTGCCTTTCGGCATAAATGCGGAAACAATTAAAACAAATGTTGGGATTACCGATCTCTTTGAAGACATGGAGTTATTGAGCATGCTATTATGCGCTCAATTAACCTTCATGAGCGAAAATGGAAACATATAATAACCAATTCATCGCCGCTATCAGCACCTGATAGCGGCGATTTTTATTTTAAAAAAAATAACAGAAACTTATTTCACCCCAACAAGCGAATCTGTCGGGATTGTGTAAATTCAAAACTACCCATCTAAACTAAGCCGCACAAAAATTTATCAACACTCATAACCCGGATGCCATCTTGCATAAAATCGATATTTTCAACATTAACTAATTGATACTTAAACGGGACGGCTAATTTTACACCAAAATACGAAAGGCTTTTGGATATTTTTTGATCCGTATTTTTTACTTCAACTGCAAACCAAGGCTTCTTACCGACAACTACTAAAAAATCCGTTTCTCTCTGTTCAATATCGCGCAAATAAAAAAGCTCCGCTTTATGGCCTTTTGCGTCATGCAAATAATGGCATAATTTTAATAAATGCGAAGCAACAATATTCTCCAATCTAGCGCCAGCCGAAGTAACTTGCGACCAATCCCAAAGATACATTTTTGCTTCTTTGCGCAATGATTTGATTGCGCTGGCTGAAAACGGGTAAATTCTAAAATGATAATAAAATTTTTCCAATATATTCATCCAAAGCTTGATCGTGCCATGGGCAACCTCTAAATCCTCACGCAAAGAATTCAACGAAAGCAATGATCCGACGCGTTCCGGCAACATATCAACAAGCACCTGCATAACCGAAAGATCTTGTAAGGACTCAATATCACGAATATCTTCTTTTACCAAGCGGTCAACTCTTTGGTTCTGCCAACGACGCAATACTTCTTGGTCGTTGCTTAAAAATGGCTCAGGAAATCCGCCAAAAGCCAAAAGCCTGCTAAAATATTGACTTGCCTTAGGGTGCGCATTAAAAACCAATTCCTGAAACGGCTCAATTTTATTCTTGTTTTCAACAATCTCTGCCAATGAAAACGGATGCAAACGGTAATGATAATATCTCCCCATCAAAGAATCGCCGCCCTTTCGATAAAGATCTAAGCGAGCGCTTCCCGTAACTAAAATCGAAAATCTCTCTTTGTATTTATCAAACTGTCCTTTGATATAATTTTTCCATTTTTTATACTTATGAATTTCGTCAAAAATAATAAGTCTAGCATCGGATTCAAATTGACCGGCAATAATTTTTTTCCTGTCTTCAGGATTATCCCAATTCAAATAAGAAAACTTTGTATATTTTTCCTTTCCAATTAGGCGTGCGAGAGTTGTTTTTCCCACTTGCCGCGGACCGCCGATAAAAATCATTTTATCATTAAGGTCTTTTTCTATTTTTTCTTGCAAATAACGTTTTTTTAGCATAAAATTGTATTTTTTTACTCTACCTACATTTTACACCATTATGTAAAAAGATGTCAAGATTTTTACATATGGCTGTAAAATTCACGTTTATGTTGTAAAGCCCAAAAACAAAAAAATCGGCTTAGTTGCCGATATTTTTTAATTATCCTTTACCACTCTGATCAATTCTTTTTTAACCTCATCAAACTCTACTTCATGCCCATGCTTAAAATTTATCGGCTCAATCGAAACATCTTCAAAATAAACCAAACTTTTTAAAATCAAATTGGAATCAATGGCAGGAAGTTTTTTTTGGGCTAGCTCAATAAGATGCGCTAATTTTATTTTTTTAATAATAAAATACAAATCAATATAATCCTTATTGGTCGCGCGACTTAAAATTGCCGACAATTTCATACAGGCGATATCTTCAATTGATGCCAAACAAAGATATTCTTCGTCCTGCTTTGGCATAATCAATTTATACGCAAAGCCAAAAAAACTGATTTTAATTTCATCGTCAATAAAGACCGTTAAAGTATTTCTTTCTTCTTGGACTTTAATAATTTTATGCTCTTTAAAAATCTCCTCTAAACGCATAAATAATTCTTGCGGATCAAAATCATTAAACGAAAAAAAATCAAAATCAATACTGTCGCGATGGCCGATCTGCAAAGCCAGAGCTGTTCCGCCTGCCAAATAAAAGTCAGCCTTCAGTTTTCCCAAAAGCGGCATAATATCCAATCTTTTTTTATCCAATATGTCGTAAAACATTTTTGATATTTATCGGCTTGATATTATAAATAATTGACCAATAATTCAAGGATTTATTGTCCCATTCTCCGGGCTTGGGATTTTTTATAACTTCTTTAATCTTTTCCTCCTCATAAACCTGCCGCAATAAATCCGTAGCCTCCTTTGTGCCATAATTCAAAACATTGGTAATAATTCTGCCACTATCGCGATCAATGTCTATCTTATCCGCATCATAAGACCACAAAAACGGCTTGAATTTACGTATTATTTCTTGTTTTTCTATATTTTTCATATAGATATTATAGCAAATATATGCGTAAATTTCAATGCCGCTTGTTTATTCCGCCTCGCGCTCCAGCCTTTCTTTTAATTCGCTGATCAACTGCGCCGAAGTGCTAATCGGCGTACTGGTGGCGGCAGAATCGGTTGCCGTTGCCAAAGTTATGTCAAGAGATGATTGTTCAATTAACGCGCTTGAGCTTGCCATATCGCCCATGCTCGTTGTCGTGGCGTTGAAAGATTTTACTTTATCCAAATCGCTTTTCATCTGTCCAAATTTCTCGCTTACCTCGTCAAGAATCGATTCCAAATCCTGACCCGGCTGTTCGCTTTCCGCAATCTGCGCGCGCCCGATCGTCTGCTTTACTTGGAACACCCAAACCACGATTATGATCAGCATAAAAAACGCCACGCCTCCCCACATCAGCTTGATCTTATTTTCCTCGCTATCTTCAATAATAATCCGCGCCGCTCGCGCAGGCTCGGTTGAGCCGTTTGCCTCGGCCGCGCTAACCGCTTCTTTTTGCGCAAATTGCACCGTTTCATTTTCCGGCAAAGCTTTCTTTAAAATCTTTGCTGACCGAGAAAATATTTTTTTCCGCGCTGTCTTGTTTTTTTGCCTGATATCTTCCGGACTTTCAAAAACCAGAGCCGGCTTAGCCTCTTCACGCGCTTGCATTATCCGATTCTTACGCGGTGTCGTATGAACTTTTACGGCAAGATTAATTTTTTTCGGTGCTTTTTTCTCAATGCTTTTTTTTGTTTTTTCCGTTTTCTTCGGCATATATTATAATAAACCGCTCTTTATGTGAATAATATTTTATGATTGGATTATACCAAGGATCACGCGAATAGTAAATATTAGCGAATCGATAATCCTTGGGCACTTGTCTGTAAAATGCCTTTGACCAAAAAGACGTTGCAGTGCAACGTCTCTACGGGTTTATGTTTTTTATTCTTTACATTTTCAAAACCACAACCTGCATATCCTCGGCTGGCAGGTCTTTTTTGGATATTATCAATCTCTCCTCCTCGGTCGGATTTACTCCGATTTCGCGGATAACTGTCGTCTTGTTAATTCTGCATAGGAAAAAATGTTCAAACCCTACCTGACCGCCCCGCTATAGCTAATTGCCCTCATAATATCCCAATTTTGAGCTGATACGGGAATATTCTTAAAAATTGTTTGATAAATTCTTAATGCGGTTTTCTCTGAGTCCATATTTCGATTTGCGGGCCTTAATCCATACGCTAAAATCGTAAGCGCCGCATCGTCATGACGATTGTTTCTATTTGCTTTTCTTAAATACACCTTTTCAAATGTTGCGCTTGCTTTGTTTTCCGCTTCTTTACTTTTTTTTGCAGTCCATCTGCCATTGGCTATTTTGATCACATCTTGCCAATCAGCCTCTGATTGCGGAAAAACGTTAAAAGCATAAAAATATGAATTAATCGCTCCTGCCCTTTCACCTGAACCGATTCTTTTTGTTGTTTCTGTGCCACTGTTCACAAACAATGCCATTGATCGCCTATCTTTATCCGGCAACTCAATATTCTTGTCTTTCACTAGCTGGACGTAAGCCGAAAGAGCTTCTTTATTCATTTTTACAAATTCACTGTGACCTTGAATTATTGTTGCTTCGTCTCGAATGACCGTTTCAATATTCTGTGTGTTTTGATTGGAAAGTGAATTTATTATATTGATCTCTGATCTTTTTTCATTTTCAAAAATGGCCCCCAAAGTAATTATGGTTGTATCGCGGTTATTAACATCTGGCGCATTATTGTTATGTATCCAAGATGGAATGCCGCTAGAACATTCAACTGTCAAATTACTGCTGTTTGAATCATTTATATTTCCGGCATTATCAAAAGCGCGAATATACCAAGTATGATGTCCGCAGGAAAGAGAGTTTTCTACTGCGTATGAAGTAGTAGTCGATGATATCCCGCTTTTTTGGGGCAACCCGTCCACATAAAGACTATAACTCGCTAACCCCGATTCTTCATCCGAACTAGCATTCCAGCTAAATGTAGGATTAATGTCTGCCGAAGAGCTGTTAACCGGAGAGACAAGAGAAAAATCAGATGGAGCCGTAGTGGTGGAATAGCTTACGCTGATATCATGAAGGGTTGGAGTGGATAGCCCGTCTGTATTGGCAAAATTTACCCTGTATTGGAATGTATCGCCTGAACCGATATAGCCCTGACCATTAGAAACGTTTTGCCAGGTAGAACCATCGTCAAGAGAAACGTCCACTGTTACTGATGAATATTCTGTCGTAGAGGCATTCCAGGAAACTGGTCCCCATTCTTGGTTTGAGCCGGCGTTTAAAATGGAGGAGGAGAGGGTGGTTGTTACGGGGATTTTATTAAAGATTAAAACACGATGATTGTTTTGCTCGCTGACTGCCAACGCCAAGCCATTTCCATGAATCCCGATAGGATTACGTAATGTGTTGCTGTTGACCGACCCTCCTTGATTTGGACTGTTTTCTCGAAAATTTATTTGTCCTATTACCTCATTTGCGGACTTGTTATTTTCCAGAGGAAACTCATTAAATATTAAAAGCCTGTTATTCGAGTAATCTAAAACAAACAGCTTGCCTCCGTCATAATATATCGGGTGCGCCGAACTAAATGTATTTGCGGCCGGATATCCTCCTTGATTAGCGGCGTTACTTATAAAATTTGGCTGTCCCACAACAAGGTTTGCCGATGTATTATTCATAATAGGCATTACGTTATACACAAGAACACGTTCATTTCCCCTATCAGTAACTAGAAGCATATTTTCTTTCATATACAAACCTAAGGGCTGGCTAAGTGTATTAGCCCCAACCGTTCCGCCTTGATTTATGCTTTTGCCAAGAAAATCAACTTGACCGACAACCACATCCGCGGAAACATTATTTGTTGTCGGAATCGTATTATATATCAGCACGCGATGGTTATTCCTATCTGCAATAACGAGCCTTATTCCATCACTATACAGCGCAAATGGCCTATTCATGGTATTAGCACCTGCATTTGCTTGGCCCTGATTTATTTGATTACTAAAAAAATTCGGCTGTCCAATAACGACATCTGCGGGGGCATTATTTGTAGTTGGTATCGAATTATATATCAATACTCGATGATTATTCCCGTCTGCCACAAATAACTTGCCATTGACATCAACAAAAGAATGCGTTGGGCCGTTTAGCGTACTAGTTGACACGCCTCCTCCTTGATTTATACTTGTGCTAACAAGATCACTTTGACCGATTACCACATCGGCCGGAGCATTATTGCTAGTTGGAATAGAGTTATAGATCAACACTCTGTTATTTCCTGAATCAGCTATAAAAAGTTTGCCATCATGTATATTTATTCCAATTGGACTACTTGCCGTATTAGCTCCTGCGCTTCCGCCTTGATTTGCAGCTCCACTCACAAAATTCTGTTGTCCCACGACCACATCGGCATTAATCTTCATGCGCAAAGTTGTAGATGCATAAACCCCTTCACCGGTAGTAGTCGCAAATTTACTCTGATCGGAAAGAATGGTCTGCCCAAAACCACCGACCCAACTGGTCTGAGTCCATGTGTTTTTGGTTATTGCCTTGGCTGATTTAGGAAGATTTATAACTGGGAATAACAAAAATATTATTCCAAAAATTAGAAATATTTTTTTCATATATTCAAAATATATCAAATCATCTTCAAAAAAGATGGTTAATATACTATAAATAATTTAAAAACTTTCCAAAACACCACAATGTCACTTATGGAACAATATACTGTTTCTTAATATAATAGCAAGAATCTACATTAAATTCAAATTAAAATGCCCTCCGGACCTATAATAACCAATTGATTTGCGACCAATTTCTACATTACAACAACAACAACAACAACAACCAAAAAGACGTTGCAGTGCAACGTCTCTACGGGTTTATGTTTTTTTTATTCTTTACATTTTTAAAACCACCACCTGCATATCCTCGGCTGGCAGATCTTTTTTTGATATTTTTAATTTTTCTTCTTCAATCGGCTTTATGCCGATTTCGCGGATGAATTTATCAACGCCGTCAATGTCGATTTCAAGTCCTTCAACTTTGTAATGCATTGGAATAACGATGCGCGGCTCGATCTGGCTGATCACTTCGACTGCCTGCTTGGCATCGAGCGTATATTTTCCGCCTACCGGAATCAAGAGGATGTCAACGCCTGCGATTATCTCAAGCTGTTTATCGTTTAATGCCTGCCCTAAATCGCCGAGATGCGCTACGGACATATTGTCGATTTCAAACCGATACATGATATTGGCGCCCTTATCCTTGCCGCCATGTTTAGATTCTACGCCATAGATCGCAACGCCCTTGATATCGAATTCGCCCGCAGTCTTGATCACGAACGGATTGCCGCGCAAAGCGCTTACATTATTGTGATCATGGTGGTCGTGGCTTACTGTAACGATATCGGATTCGAAACTCGGCACGCGCAAGCCGGTTTTCTTGTCAAACGGATCGGTCGTTATCGTAATCCCGTCCGCGGAAACTTTGTCTTGAATCTTGAAGCACGAATGCCCCTGCCAGGTTATTATCATATTTTTTTCTTATAATCTTATTTTTTTAAATTCATTTCGCAAACAGCCGATCGAACGGCTGATTGTTTTTTTGTGATTTTTCTTCGCTCCGATCTTCGCCATCCTCTTTTTCCTGATCATCTTCAGATTCTTCCGTCTCATCGCCGTTCTCCTCATCTTCGCCGAAATCGTTTTCGCCATCATCATCACCGATATCCTCTCCGTCATCTTCATCTTCTGAATCATCCGCCTCGCCATCCGGCTCGCGGAATACCGGCGGCACTTCGCTTTCTTCGCCCAAATAGCTGTCCGGCGCTTTGGCTTCGGAGCGATTATGCACAGAAACAGCGCTGATCTTTTCATCCTCCAGGCTTTCCAGCTGGCGCTTTGTAATCAATATTTCCCGCGGCTTGGCGCCATTGGCCGGACCGACCACGCCTGCTTCTTCCAGCTGGTCCAAAATGCTTGCCGCGCGCGCATAGCCGATGCGCATCTTCCTCTGCAAAAGCGAAGCCGAGGCCTTGCCCATGTTCACAACAGTTTCCCGCGCTTCCGCCAAAAGCTCGTCTTCGTCGCCGGACACGCCGTCCAAGCCGATTCCGCCGATGCCGGATACTTTCTGCCGCTCGGTAATGCCGCCAAGATATTCGGGACGTCCGCCTTTGGCTTTCACGTATTTGACGATCCGTTTGATTTCTTCATCGGAAAGATACGCTCCTTGCAAGCGCACCGGTTTGGATAGTTCGGCATTGACAAAAAGCATATCGCCGCGTCCGAGCAATTTTTCCGCTCCCAGGCAATCGAGAATCGTGCGCGAATCCGTCGAAGAAGCCACGGAAAAAGCGATGCGCGCCGGCATATTGGCTTTGATCAAGCCGGTAATCACGTCCACGCTCGGCCGCTGAGTGGCAAGGACGAGATGGATGCCGACCGCTCGGGCCATCTGAGCCAGGCGGATAATCGAGCCTTCGATATCCTTGGACGCGGCCACCATCAAATCAGCCAGCTCATCGATAATAAATACCAAATAAGGCATCTTGATCCGGTTTGATTCGTTGTAAGACTGGATATTGCGCTGTCCGGATTGGGAAAGAATATCAAAGCGCCGGTCCATCTCGTTCAAGCACCATTTTAAAGCATTGATGGTTTTTGGCACTTCGGTGATTACCGGCGCCAAAAGATACGAGATGCCGTTATAACCGACCAGCTCCACGCGCTTGGGGTCAACCATGATGAATTTGAGATCATCCGGAGAATTCTGATACATCAGGCTCACGATAATGGTATTCAAGCAAACGGATTTTCCGGAATTGGTGGCACCCGCGACTAAAAGATGCGGCATTTTGGTGATATCCGCGACCCAAGACGCGCCGGCAACATCCTTGCCCAGGGCAATCTGCTGATTATTTTTGCGCTCGGAGTAATTTTTGCTTACAAGTATCTCTTTCAAGCAGACAACAGCTTTTGTCTGATTCGGAACTTCAACGCCCACCAAGGCTTTGCCCGGAATCGGCGCTTCGATGCGGATCGGATGCGCGGCTAGCGCCAGCGCCAAATCGTTGCTCAGATTCGTAATGCGCGACAGCTTGACGCCCTCGGCCGGCCGGAAAGTATATTGCGTCACCGTAGGCCCCACGCTTACCGTTGCCATCTCGACCGGAATGCCGAAATTCTCCAAAGACTTTTTTATAACTTTCTTGCTTTCATCAATATCACCGCTGGTCGGCTTGCCGCGTTTGCCGTTTAAAAGGCTTAGCGGTATTTCGATCGCCGTGCGCTCCGGCTTCATCCACCAAACCTTTTCTTCTTCTTTTGGTTGAGGCTTGGCCGGGCGGACTGCTTCTGCTTCGGCTTCATCGTCATCGCTTTCTTCCTCGTCTTCGCCGCCGTCTTCATCGTCGCCGCCGTCTTCTTCATCGTCGTCCTCTTTTTCTTCTTCATCTTCGTTATTCTCCTCGTCTTGATCTTCTCCATGATCTTCTTCTTCGCCCCCTTCTTCGCCTGCGTCTTCATTCCCGCTTTCCGCTCCGTCATCTTTTTTAAAAACGCCGATTATCTTATCCGCAATAAAGTTGATCGGCATTGCCAACCTCGCAAATACGCTGTCGCGTCCGATCAAGCGCGACAAAGTCGTATTGAATATCAGAAGCAAAGAAATCAAGAATATCCCGAAAGACAAAAACAATGCGGCAATATATCCCATTATTGTAATAAAAAAATCAGCCGCTTGGTAACCGATATAGCCGCCGCCTCGTCCGAGCGCTAATGCCGACTCCCATTGTCCGCGCTCGATTAACAGGAAAAACAAAGAATTGATCGATACCAAAAAAGCGAATACGCCGAAATAATTGGATGCGCGTAAAGAAAAGCGCTCTTCGTCGTATAGGGCTACAGCCCAAAACACAAGAAAAAAAGGAATCGTCCAACGCCCCCAGCCGAACAGAAATTTCAGGCCGGACTCAATGTATCCGCCCAAAAGCCCTGCTTTGTCAATCAACCCAAGAAAGCTGATTGCGCCAATAACAGCAATAACCAGGATATATATGCCTTTTTTCGTTTCCGCATCCAAATCAAAATCAGGCATGCTGGGCATTCTTAAATATTCGAATATGCTTCTTTTGCGCCTCCGCCTAGACATAATTAATTCGTTAAATAACTTCCTCTATTATATATTTTTTTATTCAACAAATCAAATATTTGCTAAAAATCATTTAACTTCCAAGCGAAAAACGCCATCCCAATCGCTTTTTGGCGGATTTTCTTGAAAAAAACGGCAACGCGCCAAGAATACCCGGCTTGGCCCGTCTTCAGGAAATTTTTTAACCAGCCCGGCAAAAGCCTTTTCGGCTTGCCGCCATCGGCGCGATTGATATTCCTTGATCGCAGAAGCGAATCCTTCCAGCAATTCTTTCTTGGCTCGCACATCGCTTTGGCGGCCGCTATCATCCTGCAAGCAAACCAACTGATAGATTTTCACGCTTTCTTTTTTGCCTTTTGCCGCCACCGCATCAAGATACCGAAACACAAAACCAGCACCAGCCGATCGAACCGTGCTCTCGCTCACAACGATTTCAGCTTCATATTGCTTGGTGATGCCTTCCAAGCGTGAAGCGAGATTGACGTGATCCCCCATAACAGTATAGTCAAAACGATAATCCGAGCCGATATTGCCGGCAATCGCTTGCCCGGTATTAATGCCGATACCGATGTTCAGTTCTACTCCATAACGCTTTTGCCAGTCGCTTCTTCGTTTTTTCAATTCATCAGACATGGCAAGAGCGGCCGTGCAAGCCCTGTGTGCATGGGCCGGCTCTGCCAAAGGCGCACCCCAAAATGCCATAACCGCATCGCCGATGTATTTATCAACGACGCCACGCTCCGTCAAAATCGATTCTGTCATAGCGCCCAAATATTCGTTTAACAAAGCAACCAGCCGCTCAGGCGCAAGCCTTTCCGAAAAGCCGCTGAAACCCCTGATATCGGAAAAAAGAATGCTCAATTCCTGTTTTTCACCTCCTAGTCTCAGTTTATCCGGGTTTCTTAGAAGATCATTCAAAACTTCACGGGAAAGATAACGGGAAAAAGCGCTCTTGATCTGGCGCTTTTGTTTATTAACATAAAACACTCTGTAAGCCAGCATTGCCACAAGCATGGACAAATCCAAGAATGAAGCCAAAAATAAATCCAATTCAATGCCAAAATCAAATAAAATATATGCGGCAAGTAAATAGACGGTCCAAAGAAAAAAAGATCCGGCGACACCGAACCAGACACTGCGACTGGACATGGATATGCCGATCAAAAAAGCCGACAAAAAAAACAAAAGCGCCTGCCAGCCAAAAGAAAGAGGGCGCAAATGCTTTCCGGAAATTATGGTATTAACCGCATTAGCATGGATCTCGACGCCGCTCATCGGTTTTCCGCCCGATGTCGGCGTCATTTGTTCATCGTGCAAATCCGGCGCGGTTGCACCCACTAAAACGATTTTTCCGCGCAAAATTTCAGCCATACCGCCATCTTGCAATACCGCGAAAGCCGGCACAACCGGAAAAGTTTCCGGACGGCCGGCATAATTGATGCGCATCCGCTTCTTTTCATCAAAAAACGGCAAAGGGAAATCACGGCCTGTCTGAAGGGCATATTCCGCGGCAAGCGATGCGGCAAAAGAAAGCAATTCACCTTTTTCAAATAAAACCGCATACGGCAAACGACGAAAAATGCCATCCGCGTCCGGCGGCGTATTGCTTATGCCCTGAGCCAAAGCCGCTTTGGAAAGCAACGGGATCGAATAAATCAAGGAAGACACATTCATTCCTTGCGCACCCGCACCGATTTCGCTCTCGATCGGCAGAATCACATTGCCGGCCGCCCGAAAGGCTCTGGCTAATTCCGCATCATCGGCGGGCACGGACGGCTCTGGAAAAATCACGTCCAGGCCGATGATTGCCGCTCCGGATGAAGCGATCTTATCTATCAAGTGCGCGTGCGTAGAACGCGGCCAAGGCCAACGCCCCAATTTTTCCAGGCTTTCATTGTCAATCGCGACAATAACGATTTCTTTTTCCGGAGCAAAAGGCAAAAACAGCTTATCAGCTGCTTTCAGCCTGCTTGAAGAAAAAACGCCAAATGCAAAAAACAAAAAGAATATTCCACCGCAAACAAAAGCGATAAAAAAAACCGGCAAGTATTTTTTCCATTTTCCATTTTTAATCATTGATTTCAAGACCACTTAGGCGCCAGAGCAATAATTATCAATACCCAAAAATCACATCGTTAAAGCCAGCGCCGTAATCTCTTTGGATTGAGCCGAAAAAACCGCGCCGCCCTCGCTACAGTTCGCACTCACTATCCCTTTGCCGCCATCCGCATCAGCCTGCAGAATCCCGCCATTGCCAATCGTACCGATGTCGCCGCTCACCGACCAGGCGCAAGCCGGACCGACATCTTTAGTAAGGCCGTCGCTGTATGTCATGATTGCGCGCAAAGCAAGCGTTCCGCCAGCCAGCATATTCGTTTTGGCAACGCTTAAGACCAAGCCAATAGGCTTGATAATGGTTTGCGGCGCAGGAATAGGCGCTAAAGGCAAAGGCTCGGTTAGTGCCGGCTCCGACTTGATTAACGGTTCAAGCGGCACAGCGGTTTCCGCTTCTGTTTTTGGGGGCGCATCAGCCAAAGGCAAAGGAGTTGGCAATTCGGTTTTGACGACCGGCTCAGTCTGTAGCGTTTCGACTGTCTTTAAGTCTTCATTTCCTGAAAGAGGTAATGACTGCGGCACAATCGCTCTATCCGGGTTAATCGGTGCCGGCAAAGCCTCTCCAATCGGAACTAGCGGCGCTTTTGGTAACAACGGTTCGCTGATTATTTTTGGCTGTTCTGTCAACGCTTTATTTTCAATCGGCAAGGGAATAATAATATCGCTCTTTTCTTCGATAGGCGGCAAATACCCCCTGGCCTCGCTGAACGGATCGCTGATTGCCGGAACGCTTCCCGCAGATTCTCCCTGGATTTCACTTTTCAAAATTTCCGCCATCTTCTCCCAGCCATCCGTATCAACGGCAAGCTCTTCAAAAATACTTTCTTGTAAATTAAATAAATTAACGACCGGCCGATCTCCATTTCCGAAATTCTCAACCTCGCTTGCGGCAGTTCGGAATTCCGCAAAAGTATTTTCAGCCGATTCGATATAGCCGAGTCGGTACAATTCTCCTGCCTCAGCCAAACGGCGCACCGCAAATGCTTCTTTTAATTGTTCGCTTTCGACATCTCCGGCAAATAACAGATTGGCTTTTTCCGAAACTATTTTCGCTTTATGCGCTAAAGTGCCCGGCAAATATCCGGCTATACGCCGACTGGCATCTTCTTTTTTAGTTTGAATTTGTTCCAAAAAGGCTTGATCCGCTTTCTGATTCTCTAAATACCAAGCGCTTTTGCTTTCTGTTTCGACAATCTTTTGCACCTTTATTTCCGCCTTGTCCACGTTTCCGCTACTTTTCGGCAAACTAGCTTGCTCGCCTTTTTTCAGATCAACACTCTTAACGATTCTTTTCATCTTGACCATTGCGCCGCTTGTTTCGTCTTTTTTCTCTTCGCTCACAAAATACGCAACCGAAACTTTGCTGTCTGCCACGGCCACCTCTGCGCCCTTATCCGTAACCGCAAAATCAAAAGCTGTACCGCGCACGGTCGCCACAGTATCGCTCGTGCCGACTTCATATGATGATTCCTTGTCCATCAGCTTAATGATCCGCGACCAAACCCTGCCGACGCTTACGTTTATCCCGACATTATTCTTCGCATGATCGTCCGGGTCGATAGCCAGCTTTTCAAAGCTTATCTCGCTATTTGAAGCAATACGCGCACTGGAACTGTCAAAAAAATTCAAAACCGCATAGCCATCCGCGCCGGTTTTTAAGCTATCACCCTTTTCCAATTCCATATACTCCATCGCCGCTTCCCATTCCTTATCCACGGCTTTTATTTTTACATCGCCTTCCAAATGCGCGATGCGCGCCCTAGGCAAAGGAATCTCAGCCGGCTGTGCCAAGCCCAAAAATGGTTTTGCGCCTATTGCCGCAACAACGGCAAATATTACAAAAAATGCAATAATTTTTTTCATAAATATTTTAATTACTCAAATAATCAATTTTTTCACGTTCAATTTACACTAAAAAATATTCTAATTTCATTTAAAAAATATCACATAAAGATAAATAACAGATTAAAAAAAGAGGACCATTTCCTTGATCCTCATATATTTTTTTAAAAAAATTA
>Ga0265296_1002011_pt1 | contig 21539 bp, 19 predicted proteins | sample MunlanPumphouse1_FD_189073 | JGI IMG/M metagenome (GOLD analysis project Ga0265296, IMG submission 189073) | Groundwater microbial communities from a municipal landfill in Southern Ontario, Canada - Pumphouse #1 | ecosystem: Environmental > Aquatic > Deep subsurface > Groundwater | place... | reverse complement strand
CCTTAAAACTACAAAACAAAAACATCCTCACAGGACTTCAAGAAATCCTGAAGCCAACTTCAGGATCCTGAACAATTACTGGATTGTTAAGTCAAGTTTCCAGTGTAACATTTTTTTAAGTAAAGTAATCCGCGGGTTTGCCGCGGATGCCACGATGGTATCGATCGTGGTTGAACCAGTGGATGTATTCGCGTATTTTTCCTCCGATCCAATGGGGAAATTTGGTCATTAAATAGATGAATTCTTCACTTACGTTTCTGATTGCTCGTTCGACTTTTCCTTTGTCTTGTGGATAGTACGGATGTGCATGTAACGATTCGACTTGGTGCGTTTTGCACCAATCGTTCCATTCACGTTTGAAGGGGTTGTTGTCTGTTAAGATTTTTAGTGGTTTATACTGCAAAATGTAAGGCTCGAGAATCGTTCCGATTTCTTTAATAGTTGGAGCGTGATCCACCTGTTCAGCCGTGATTAAGTAACGGCTGTAATCATCAATGCAAACAACAAAAAAGTATTTCTTTCCTTGCAGGATGAATGGTCCTTTCAAGTCGAGCTGCCACAGCTCATTAGCTTGTTTAGCGCGGAAGAAATGCCATCCTTCAGATTTGTGTTTGTACCCGTTCAGACCGTGTTTTACGAGTACATCTTGAATTGCTTGTCGAGAAAGTTTTACACCTTGAACAATCGTTACAGTAAGGTTTTCGAGTTCTTTTTTCATGAACTCGGGCAAGCACTTAAGTGCTTGTTGAATACGTGCACTTCCCCAGCTGAATGTGTTTCGAATTGCAAGAATAAATGCTTCAATTTCAAACGTGATTTTCTTAGATTTTTTATCACGTCTTTTGTCCTTAAAATGACTCGTCCTCTTACTCCAACGAGCAACCGTTTGACGCGATACGTCAAACATTTCCGCAATAAACTTTTTATTGTACCCCTTCGCCACCAAAGATGCGAACATCTTTCGTAGTTCAGAGGTGGTTCTTTGACTCAAACTGGCATCACCTCTGAACTTTACAGTTCAAAGGAGGTTAAAAAAAGAAGTGTTACACTTAGAACTTTACTTTACACATTCCAGATTATAATTTCTTTTTCAGAATGATCTTCAGGGTTTGTATTTTTCGTGCTAATTGCTCATAATCTTCTGGGTGGAGTGATGCTTTATAGCGTTGTGTTGCTTGTTCTAATGCGCCAAGAACATTTGTTGCTTCTGGATATTGTTTAGATTCTAATAAATAAGAAATTGTTTCTAAATGTAATGCGAGTGATTCTAAGTCTGTTGCATAAACGACGCGTTGTGGTTTTCCTGTGGTGAAACTAGTTTGTGGTGGTGCGGGCTGTAGTGATATCGGTTTGATTTCTGTTTTGACGTACGTTAGTCCCATATTTGCGCCGACAAGTAAAGTGACGCTGGTGAGAAGTGCGAGAACGTAAGGAAGAAGGTGGAAGTATCCGAGGGGATTATTTCTGTAATCATTTAAAGTGTCTTCTACATTTAGCTTAATATCTAGTCTAGGTTTGTCATCATCGCTGATTGAAAATTCGATCTGTCCATTTTTTCCTAAGTCGAAGGTAAGTCCACCTTTTCTTAAAGTAACTTTAGTTGGACTGGATACAGCACCTTTTGCGGAGTCTGTGTCTGTGTCTGTGATGATTCTTGCTGGTGGAGGAGGGGGTGGTGGTATTCCGCCGCTCCCTGTATTAACAGTTAAAGTCACTGTTGTAGATACGACTTGTGCAACTCTATCCCGCACAGTGCAGGTGAGGGTGTATGTTCCTGCTGAGGCTGGAGTAATTGTTCCAGTGCAGCTTGTTCCTCCTGAGCAGATAGTTCCTAAGGTTGGTTCAGTAAAAGTGAGTAATTCAATGCCAATATTATCAGTACCTGTGCAGGTGCCGGTAGTGCTTTCTCCAACGTTGATCGTTGCGGAGGCAAGACTTGCTGTTGCAGCAGGTGGTGTTCTATCAATGATAAAGGTGCGATTGAAAGCGGAGAAGGCAGAGTTGCTCGTAGTGTCCAGTGCTCTGCAGTTCCAAGTGTAAATTCCTTGTGCAAGGCTGCTTCCATAGAGAGTGAAGTTAGTGGCGTTGCTGGTTCCGGTGATGTTGATGGTGTGGTTAAGGATGAAGCTTCCGGTAGTGTTGGTGAAGAGACTTATATTGGATAGTCCGATGGTGTCTGTTGTGCTGCAGTTGAAGGTAATGAAGTCTTGTGTACTAGTAACAAAATCGTCTGCGGGATTAGTTAAACTTACTGCTGGAATATCAGTATCGATAGTAACTGTTCTTGTTTCTGAAGTGTTAACGTTATTTGCTAAATCTCGTACAGTAACATTGTAAGAGTAGGTCGTATTAGCGAGGGTGCTGAAGTTATAAAAGAACGTGTTTGTGGTGTAAATGGTTGTATTGATCATGCTGCTGTTTCCAATAATAAAAGTAATGTTTGCAAAGTTTTGTTCATTCAGTGTGACATTTACAAAGAGATAGTTTTGATTAATGCGTGTATTATTGGGGAGGGTGGGGGTAACAAAGCTGATAAGGGGGAGGTGTTGATCAAGAATTAAGACTCTTGTTTCTGAAGTGTTAACGTTATTTGCTAAATCTCGCACGGTGACGTTGTAGCGATACGTGTCATTACCAAGTCCTCCGGTGAAGTTAAAAGAATACGTGCTGTTGCTAATATTCCAAACCGTTGTGTTAACAGTGGTGCTGTTAGAAAAGCTAAAGGTGATGTTTGCGAGATTGTTTTCGTTTGTAATGCTGATATTTAAGAAAACAAAGTTTTGTGCTTTTGCTGTTCCATTTGCTTCAGTAGATGCAATAAAGGTGAGGATGGGTAGTCTTGTATCGAGGATGATTGTTCTTGTTTCTGACGTATTTGTTCCGCCTGGACCGACCATGGTAACATTATAGCGGTACGTATCGTTTCCTAATCCTAAGATGCTAAAGTTGAACGTTGAAGTGAGATTGCCGAGTGTATAACTTGTAGTATTTACTGTTGTGCTATTTCCAATGGTAAAATTATAACTGCTTACAATATCAGTGGGAGTTGTGATATTTATTAAGATAAATTCTTGGCTTTTATATGTTCCATTTGCTTCTGTGTTTGCAATAAAGGTAGGGATGGGGATTAATCCATTGATACTAATGTTATTACTGCAAGTAGTATTTCCATCTGCTGTTTCGTCATTGGGAGTAATGCATGCTTCCCAGCTTTCTCCTGCTTTTAATTCTTGTCTAACAATGAGGTCTGTTCTGTTTCTGTAGAGCGCTGATAGTTGTTGCGGGCTTAATGATTTATTATAAAAAGTGAATTCGTCAATAGTTCCGCTGAAGTATCCGCCAGTATCATGATTCGAGTGTCTTCCGATTGTTGCTTCGATGTTTGCGTGTTGAACAGTTCTTGCTCCGGAGTTGATAAAGTTTTGAGGTGTTTCGTTAATATAAGTGGTCGAATAAGTTCCATTCCAAGTGAAGGCAACAAAGGTCCATTGATTTGTGGGGATTGGGTCAACAGTGGTGAATCCTGAATTTCCAGGTTCAGTGAAGAAGACTGCGGTAAGAAGTACTCCTGATGAGATAGTCATGTAGTAACCTGTTGTTCCGCTTGTTTTAGCGAAGATATAGCGACTTCCAGCAGTAGAGAGTGGTTTTATCCATGCTGTGATAGTAAAGTTTTGTGGTTCTAGACTTCCTCTGTTTCCTAAGTGGATTTTTGCGCTGGCACCATTAAATTCATAGGCTCCTTTTCCATCCCGTCCTCCTGTAGAATTCCAAACAGTTCCATTGACTGTTCCGTTATTTCCTAATCCTGAATAGTCTTGAGTAAAGGTGGAATTACTTCCTCCTTCAAAGGGAAGATTAGCAAGAGTGATGGAGTAATTATCTCTTTTCCAATTAATAATATTCTTTACAGAATCCCCATCAAGGTCAAAGGTGCTTTGGTTGTATACTGTTAAGTTTTCATTACTGCGATTTGTTCCTAACGTCGAATTAAGAAGGGGTGTAGTATGTTGAGGAACAGTGTTTAAAATAAGAAGACCATTGCTGATGAGTATTGTTCCATCTGTGCTATTATCATTCGGCGTAACTGCGACGGTCCAGTTTTCGCCTTTTCTTGTTTCATTTCCAACGAGTCGTTCCATATGTTTGCTGTTATTTCCATCGAGATAAAGTTGATAGAGCTGCTGAGCACTTAAAGATCGATTGTAGATCATAACTTCATCGATTGTTCCGTTAAATCCTGTAGTTACTTGGATATTATCATTACCTGTGCCGTCTGCTGCTCCTATCTTGAGAATTTGGGTTCCGGTAGTAAAGGGTGAACCTCTGAGGGTTGCGTTGCCTTCAAACGTTCCGTTAACATAAATGCTGAGCTGTTGGGTTGCGTTGTTATACGTTGCTGCGACGAAATAAGGTTTTCCTGTTGCTACATTTGTTGTACCTACGACAAAGTTTGTTCCAGAACCATTTCCAATAGTAAAAGCAAATGTTGAGGCGACGCTTAGTTGATAATTAGATTCAGTACTTACCCCCCCTGATGCTCGATCTAAAAGAACTTGAGAGTTAGAATAATTTGTTTTAATCCACGCTGTGATTGTAAAAGTTGAGAGTGCTGCACTTGTGCTTGTACCAAGATTAATAACATTGCTTCCATTAAATAAGTAAGCTCCTCCAATTTTTCCAGAATTATTCCAGACAGGTAAGGAAAGGGGACTTCCATTTCCTAAAACTCCATGAATTCCGTTCGTACTGTAATCTGTAATATTGGTTGTATTTACAATAATATTTGTTTCAAAGGGCATGTTAACAATTGCAATGCTTGTTCCATTTCTTCTCCAGTCTGTAATGTTTTGAACTGAATCTCCATCAGCATCAGCAACAGTTTGGAAGTAAATAGTAAAGTTTTCAGAGCTTAAATTTGTTTTAAAAGTAGAGTTTAAGATTGGATTAGAGTGAGTAGGCGCTGAGTTTGCTTTAATAATAGTGACGTTATTGCTGCATATTTCTGTTCCATCTGCAGTTCCATCGTTTGGTGTGATACAGGAATACCATACTTGTGATTTTTCAAGCTCTTGACTGACAATTAAGTCGGTTCTATTATCATAAATTGCTCTGATTTGTTCCGGGCTGAGAGATCTATTAAAGATCAGAATCTCATCAATGGTTCCATTGAAATAATTATATGGTCCCCCATCAACGTTGGTATAAGTTCCTATTAAAGTTTCATAAGTATTTTCTACTGCAATTTTCCCAGTTTGTGCTGCTGCAGCAACGAGAGTTCCGTTTTGATAGAGTGCTACTGCAGTTCCATTATAAGTAACAGCAATATGATTCCAGTTATTAACAGAAAGATTGATGGGAGTATAAAGGTAATTACTGTTATTAATTACCCAGCTGATGTTTCCATTTGCGTTCATCCAGATAAGCCATGCAAAATTTGTATTTCTCCACTTACCAATTATTCCGCCGAGTTTAATGCTTTTTGGTTTGATCCAGACAGAAATAGTAATATTATCAGTAAAGTTAATTTCGCGAGCGGTAATGTTAATAGAACTGCTTCCATTAAATTCGTATGCTCCCTTTGCATCAATGCCACCTGTTGCATTCCAGTTTGCGTTTGTAACATTAATTGGAAGTGCAAACCCAGAATAATCTTTAGTAAATGTTGCATTGCTTCCTCCTTCAAAAGGAAGGTTAAGGGCAGCATAGGAAGTGAGTTTAGGATGATTCGAAGTATGATTACTATACCAGTTGATAATATTCTTTACATTGTCTCCATCAATATCGTTTGTACTTCGGTTATATACTGTTAAATTCTCAGTAGTTAAATTTGTTCCTAAGGTAGAATTAAGAATGGGTGTTGCATGCGAAGGAAGGTTATTCGTTCCCGCAGCAATGATAGTAACATTATTACTGCATTGTTGTACTCCATCATCAATTCCATCATTTGGCGTGATGCACGAATTCCATAGTTGTCCTGCTTGTAACTCTGAACTAATAATCAGATCGGTTCGATTATTATAGATCGCTTCAATCTGCCGAGGACTTAAAGATCGATTAAAGATCATGACTTCATCAATTGTTCCATTAAAATAAGTAAGTCCGTTACCCCCACCATTATGGAGTGAAGCTCTTCCAATTGTATAATTAAGACCGGGTCCTGCGGCAAGAGTGATTGTTGAAGCACTGGTTGCATTCAGTTTTCCGTCAACATACACTGAAAGGTGAGTGCTGTTGTAAGAACAGGCAACATGATGCCATTGGTTAGCGCCAAAATCTCCTTGACTTCTTAATTCTAAATCTTGACTAAAATCGCCACCTGCATCAATCGCACAGCTCACATTTGCTGCTCGATGATTCACTATAAAAAAGAAAGGAAAGGAGTCTGTTCCGATTGCAAAATAAGTAAGTTTTGAAACGATAACTCCAAAAGTTCCAGCATCCGGCCCAATCGCACGTGGTTTGATCCAAGCCGCAACAGTAAAGTTCTGAAGGATTGTGTCAATAGGAGTTACAATCTGGTCATTCGACGCATCAAATTCATAAGCACCTCTTCCATCAAAACCTCCTGTAGGGTTGAAGAATGAACCATTTACAGTTGCATTCAAAACTCCTCGTCCATAATCTTTTGCTGATGCATTGTTATCTCTTCCTTCAAAGGGATAGTAAGCAAGGGCAAAAGGTGCGACACGGCTAGAAACCAGAGTTACATTTGTATTCCAAGTAATAATGTTTTTAACAACATCTCCTTCTACGTCGCTTGTTGTTTGATTATAAACAGTAAGATTGGTTAAGGTTGTGTTGGTTAAACTTGTTGCATTAAGAATAGGCGCTGTGTGTGTTGGTGCAGCATTTGCTCGAATAGTTAAGTTATTACTGCAAGCTATCTGTCCGTCAGAGTTTCCATCATGGGGTGTGATGCATCCCTGCCAGACATCTGTTGCATTAAGCTGTTGTGCGACGATAATGTTTGATTGGTTTGCATAAATAGCTTTGATTTGTTCCGCAGAAAGTGAGTAATTGTAAATGCGAACTTCATCGATTGTTCCATTAAAGACATTTGCTGCTTGGGTGGCGGACCATTTTCCAATAACAATATCCATTCCTGAAGGGTTATCAAAGATGGGATTGGCATTAGTTGAAGAAACTTCAGTATCATTAATATAAATTCTAATACGACCGTTGGCAGAATCTCTTGTGAATGCGACAAATGCCCATCTATTTGGAACAAGATCTGCACTCGGAGCATTAGTAAAGGAAGCGTCTCCTACTCCCAGATCGTATTGTAAAGTAAGTCCGCTATTGGCGATTCTATGGATAAAAATTAGATATCCATTGTTTGTCGGGTCAGTTGGTCGAGATAAACCAAAAATGCTGTGAGTGTTATGACCTAAATCAGAAATATTAACCCATGCTGTAACAGAGAAGTTTCCATTTGCGTTAATAAGATTATTTCCAACCAAGATATACTGATCTTGTGTCGGTGTAAAACTATAAGCTCCTCGTCCGTCATATCCTCCTGTTCGAACAAAGGTAGTGGCGTTGACTGTTCCGTTAGCTCCAACTGCTGCATAGTTTTTTGTAAAAGTTGCGTTGCTTGTTCCGTTTTCAAAAGGATAGTAACCAACTGAGTCAGATCTTCCGTTTTTGTACCAGGTTATTAAATTCTTAACGACATCCCCATCGGTATCGGCAGTAGAGATATTGTAAAGAGTGATGTTTTCTGAAGTTCTATTGAAGCCTCGTGTTGAATTTAAGAGGGGTGTTCCTTGAGTGGGTACAGCTAAGCTTTCTATGAATCCCGTATTCTCTTCAATAACAGTTTCGTTGGTTCTATTTGTTTCTGAAAGTAATGGTGCTGGTTCTGCGAGTTCTGGTAAACTAACATTTAATTCTTGCGGTGATTCTTCAATTGGCGGTGAAAGTTCGGGAACTGTGAGGGAGGGTGTGGATTCAGGTAGAGTGATATTTAATTCTTCAGCAGGTTCTAGTTGTTCTGGAACGATTACTGTGGTTTCATAAACAATTGTTTGATTTTCAGATAATTGAATAGTATGATTTCCAGGTTCTAAATCTAGGTCCAGTTGAGAAATAGAAAAATAATAATCTCCTTCATCATTCCTTGATACTGTTAAGGGGATGCTTCTTGAAATTCCGTCAATGATTAAGTAGGATTCTGTTGAAACATTCTTGTTAATGTCTAGAACAACTCTTCCTGTAACCTCACCATAATTACTTAAAAAAAAGAAACTTATTGCAAGAAGAAGAACGATAAAAGTGAATCCTATTGACTTTGGAGTAAAAATGTTTTTTGAGAGGTTATAGCGCGTTGGTTGTGGAGAAAGAGGTTGTTTAGTTGGCGGAGTAAAGACTGGAGATTTCAGTGGTGCGGGTTTGTAAGAATTAATGAGTGTTTGTTTTTTTGATGAAGCAGTAGGCTTTTTTGTGCCTAAATAAACATGTTGAATCTTTCCCTTGCTATCTCGGACGCTCTTGTAATAATAGGGTCCGTGGAGCTTTCCCCCTCTTTTAATGTACTTCTCGTAAACCAAGTTCCTCTTAGGATTTTTTAGGAAATTCTTCGTATATAAATGTTACCGCACAAAAGAAGGTGTTACCGTACATTTAATCTTCTGATTCTGGTTCATCTGCATGGCTTTTTCTTCGTACCGTGTAGGTAAGTTGTTTGATTTTATAGCCTGCAGATTTACATTCTTTACATTCTTCTGGTTTAACGATAGAAACTTCAATATGATTACAGATAGTGCATTTCCATTTCAAATACCTTTTTTTTATCATTGTTAGTAGGTAAGTACTTTTAATCCTGAAATTCTAGTAAAGTCTGAATCTCGAGTAAGTAATGATTCATTATTTTTTCTTGCTATTCCAGCGATCATAATATCTTCTGTTTGAATAATCTGACCTTTTTTAAGAAGTTCTGCTTCAATCTCTGCTGATTCTTTAGCTGTTTCTTCATCCAAGGGTAAAATCGGAAAATAAGCGAGAGTAGTGCGGATTCTCTCTTTTTCTTCTTCAGGCACCTTACTAAGAAGTGCACCAAGCCAGAGTTCCATCAATGCTGGTGCTGGAATAAAAGCTACACCTCCTCTTTCTAATTCGTCAGTCAGTTCAGAAAAATTAACTTTTCCTTTAAGGAAATCTACTAAAAAACTTGTGTCTAGGCAAACCATGTTATTCCTCTAGTTGTTTAATAATTTTTTTAATGCGCTTTTGATGTGCTATGTTTCTTTGTTTTCTTTGTTGATAAATGACTTTTCCCAATGTATCTCCTGTTTCTTTGCTAATAACTCCAAAGAGCGGGCTAGAAGGTTTTAAAGCATGCTTAGCTTTCAATGCTTCGTAAGAGTCTTCATTTGGGAAGGTTACTTTTTTCATTAATTAACTATTAGAATCCGTCTTTATATGTCTTTCTGCATTTTTTCCGGAAATTTCACGAACTTATTTTTGTAAGGTTTTAATTAAAGAGCTTAAAGTAAGGAATTGTTCTTTACCAGTTGTCATATCCTTTAGTTTATACTTCTTTTTCTTGACTTCGTCTTCTCCTACAAAGACAACAAAAGGAATTCCTAAAGCGTTAGCGTAATCCAAGTTTTTAGACACTCCTCTTCCAACAAGGTCAATGTCAGTGGAAATACCTTTATTTCTTAAGTTTTGGGTTAAAGTTAAAGCTTCATTTATCGTTCCAATAGGAATAACATAAGCTTTTGAGAAAGTTTTCTTAGTTATTTTATTTCTCTCTTTAATTGTCTCAATAATAGGAACTAAACCAAAGGCTATGCCGACTGCTGGAATTTTTCTATCTTCACCTAAGAACTTTCCAATCATATCATCGTATCTGCCTCCGCCGGCCAGTGAAGATTTTATTGTACCTTGTTTTAAATAGGCTTCAAAGACAGTTCCGGTGTAATAGGCCAATCCTCTTGCCAAGGACGGTTCAAACTGAACAGTAGTTATTCCCATGTTGTTTAAATAAGAAAACATTTCTTGAAGTTCTTTAATTCCTTCTAATCCCTCTTTGTCTGTAATTCTATTTTTTAGTTCTTCAATAGTTATTCCTGGTTTTATAAAATTGAATAATTGATTTATTTGCTGTTGAGTATATCCTTTTGAAAGTAGTTCTTCAGATATACCTTTCTGCCCGATCTTATCTAATTTGTCGACGATAGTTATGACTTCTTTTTTTTCTTTTATTCCGATTTGCTCTAACATGCCATTAAGTAATTTTCTGTTGTTTGTTTTAATAACAACCTCTAATTGAAGCTCTTTGAAAGCTGCATCAACCATAGCTAAGATTTCTGCGTCTGCAAGCATACTTGCGCTGCCAACAGTATCAATATCCATCTGCCAGAACTCTCGAGTCCGGCCAAGTTTAATCGGACCGTCCCTAAATGCTGGACCCACTTCATATCGTTTGAAGGGCATTTTAAGATTTGGATTCATAGCGATGTATCTCGATAAAGGAACAGTGAGGTCAAATCTGAGGGCAAGGTTTCTATCGCCTTGATCTTTTAGTTTGAAGACTTCTTTTAATGCGTCAGATGCTTCCCCTGCTGCAAATTTAGCTGCTAATGTTTCGTATCGTTCAAGGATGGAAGTTTCTAAAGGTAAGAAGCCGTATAGTTCAAAGATTTTTCTGATTCTATCAATGACTTCATTTTTTATTATTTTTTCTTCTGGCGGTGTGTCCTTAACACCCTTTGCTTGTTCTAATTCCATTTTACTTGTTCTCCGTTGTCTTGTTTATATAACTTTTCATAGTTCCAGATGGATTAATTAAATAGATATTAATTTTCTTACCAGACTCATTTAAAATTTGTTTAGCTGCGTTCTTTGTTGCAAGAAGATTTATTTCGTCATCATCAAAGTAAGCTTGAATTTCTTTTCCTTTTTGAAGTAATTTTTTGTAAAGAAGCAAGAAGTTATTCTCAGTTTTGTATTTCGTTAAATTTAAGTCAAATGTTGAAACCCAAGAGTCAATATAAGGTAATAAGTTACTTGCATTAAGGGCTGCTTCTATTTCTTTGTTCATACCAGCAGAATAGACAATATTCAGGATGCCTTTTTCTTGATTACATTTTAAGGATTCTCTGGCGGTAGGTAATACAACGACCGTAATTGCTCCATCCCGTAATCCCTCGACAATTGCTTGAGCATAAATTTTTGTAGCTTCAATCTCCCCATATTGTTGTTCGGTCCATTCTATCCCTTTCTTTTTGAAGAATTCCTTCCTTCCTCTATATTGAAGGATAGTGTTCTCTAAGTCATAGAGATAAACGGGAGTTTTTTTAGATTTCATTGTGTATTCACCGTTAGAGTTTTTATTTCATTGACTGATCCTGCTGAAAAGTATTTCTCACTCCATCTGCAGAGGTCTACTTGTTCAACAAGAACTCGATCATTCTCATATAAGAGATTTAAGAGTGTTTGGAATCCGGAGATATCACAAAACGTGACAAGTCTGGTTCCTTTCTTAGAGTGGTCAGTTGGTTTTAAAGCGTAAAAAGGTTGTTCTTCAAATCCTTTATCTGCTAAAGTTTTTTCCCACCAACTAAGAAGTTTCCAAGCAGAAGATGGTTTTTCTTTGGATAAGTTTCTTACTCCTCGAAAAGGAAGGTCATCCTTAGTAAGGACGAGATAGTGCGGTGTTCTGATGTTCTCTAGATCCCTAACTGCTTCTTCAAGGATAGACATTACTTCTGTTCGATCGTTAAGTAATGCTACAACCTTCTGTGGGGGAATGCAATCTCCCTTTAATCCCAAAAGAGGAGGATAATTAAAAACAACTCCGTCTTCAGTTGGAGTTTCAACATAATCTAGAAGTTTTCCTATGCGTTTTTCTATTTGTGCTGCTAAGAGCGCAAGTTCTGTTCTATAAAGTTTGTTGAAGTTCCATCTGGATGGACATACAAGTTGATATCTCCCCCTATCTAAGGGAAGACTGCTAACGACATTTCGAGTTAGTTCTTCTGTTCTACCGATAGAAAGATTCCCGTTATTTTCGAAGAGAAGTCCATCATTGATAAAATCAACAATGTCAGGGTGAGCTTCTGCTGCAACAAGTTTAAATTTTCCTTCTTGAAGATCAGTCAGAGAATCAGCTAAGATTCTATAATCTACATTAACAAAAGGAGCCTTACAACCAGTTCTAGATTCAAGTGCAGAGAGTACGCGTTGATTTGTTCGAGCAATGAGAGTGGTGAGTTCTGAATCGAGAGTAAGAGAACAGTCCCTTGTTGCGCGGGTATACGAACGGGTTCCGCAAGCAGTTGGATCGTAATAACGAGCGTCATCTTCTGCAGAGTTTTCAATAAGACGTGTGGTACCAAGAACGTTTGTTCTATCTTGAAAAGTTACTGGAAGTAGAGAACTTTTCTTTGAACTAACTCCGCAGTCTAGTGCTAATTGAAGATATTTTTCCCAAGCGCTACTTCCTCGGACAGGTCGTGTAGCAGCATTTACAAATTTTCTCTGTGCTTCTTCTAATTCAGGTGATAATGATTTAAAACGTTCTGTGTCTCTTAGATTATTATAAAAAACGTTAATAGCTATTTTCTTTTCACTTGGTCCAGCTAAAGAGAGTCTGCTTGAAGCAATCTCTGATCCATTATAAACACCATCACGAGTAGTAGCTTGGAGAAAGGTAGTTCTAGCTTTCTTTTCCTGTTCAATAATCTCAAGAAGAGAATCAACAGGAATTGTGCTTAAGCGAAAGATGCCGTAGTTCTGAAGTCCGAAGATGAAGACGATCAGCGTTAGTTACGCTTGTATCCCCAAGTTGTGTTGTCATAGTATTCTCCTTTCATTAAAATTAATGAATTGTAAACTAGATGAAGAACTTCTTTCAATGCTGATGAAGATAACCACTTGCCATTTGCGACAAGAAAAAAAGAGGGGAATGGGTTTATATAGATTTCTGCTGTACCAAAAGAATGAATAAATCTTCTAATCTAAGAAATGGATTAGCGGCTACTGCAATAGTGATTGCAGCAGGAAGTGCTGCTTGGAAGACCAGAGATATTCTCGTAGAAGCCTATGTTTCTCCAAAGGAAGTGCGAGCACGTTTGATGAAAGATCCAGTAAGAGTTGAAGGTCATTATACTGATGTGATCAGCGTTTTAAGGCAAAATGACTTGGAAGTTTCTGATAATCGATATAGCGGTCTCTCCTACACTGCAGTTTTTAATTATATTAAAGAAAACGCGGATAGGTATTTAGGTGGATTAAACGATAAAGTGGTGGTAGAGATTGGCCCAGGTGCAAGTCTTGCTCATGCAGTATTGATGGGAGTAGCAGGCATCAAAGAATATCATGGAGTCGAACTGTATACTGATGACGTGTTGTTTGATGCAAGATCTTATCGAACAGCTATCGAGAGTGCGCAAGCTGTTAGTCCGAGAATATTTGTTAGACCGATAGACGAAGTGATAAAGATAGAAGGAGAAAGGGCCGATATAAATAAAGAAATAATTAAATTCCACGTTTTTGATACTCCTGACTACGATCTTTTAAAGATCTCTCGTGCTGGCTCTGCAGACATCGTATATTCTCGTTCGGTACTAGAACATGTGGAAGATCCAAAGAAGAGTTTGGTGGATCAGTGTAAATTACTGAAGGTAGGAGGGATTATGATTCATGACATTGATCTAAGGGATCATCGGGATTTCACTCATCCTCTTGAGTTCTTGAAATATAGTCAGGCAGAATGGGAAGAAGTTCAAAATAGAAATCCCGTACATGGTCGTCAGAATAGAGTGCGCGCTTCCGAGTACAGGACAGCCTTAGCTGATCACTTTCGGGTATTAAGGTGGGTTGAAAATTTTTCAGATTATTCTCGTAACCTCCTAAGAAAGAATTTCACTCCCGTCCGAGTAGACGAAGAGACGCAAAGAAGCTTTGATCCGTACTTCCAGGAAATGAGCCGAGAAGACCTCTCTGTAACAAATCTTTCTTTAGTAGTAAGAAAAGTAAAAGAATGTAATTAGGTCATCCTCTACAAAGTTATTTAAAGAAATTTAAAGTGTAAAAAAAGATGATCATTTTAGATGGCTCTCAAGCAGGCGGACAGTATCTTAGAACTTCTTTAAGTTTATCAGCAATTACAAAAAAACCATTTAAATTAATCAATATTAGAGGAAAGAGAGAAAATCCCGGTTTACAGAATCAGCATTTGACTGCAGTTAATGCAATGAAAGAATTGTGTAATGGGGAAGTAAATGGAAATGAATTGCATTCTAAAGAGTTAGAGTTTATTCCTAAACAAATTGAAGGAGGAAATTATATATTCGATACTGGTACCGCCGGATCTGTAACGCTTGTCATGCAGACTATTCTTCCTGTTCTGTTATTTGCGAATAAAGAAAGTCAGATAGGAATCAAAGGGGGAACTGCCAATCCTTTTGCTCCTCCTGCATTAGAAATTAAGGAAGTATTTATCTATTTTTTAAAGAAGTTTGGAATTGAAGTTGATTTTGAAATCATCCAAGAAGGGTTTTATCCGAAAGGTGGTGGAAAGATCATATTTAAAGTAAAACCAATTAAAAACTTAAAGAAGATTAATCTAATAGAAAGAGGAGAGTTAATTAAAAATAAAGTAAGCGCAATTAGTACTGACGATCTAAGAAAAGCACAAGTAAGTGCAAGATTAATTGCAGGGTTTAAAGAAGTTTTTAAAAAAGAAATAACAAACGAAGAACAATATGTAAACACATTAAGTCCAGGGTGTTATCTTCATGCAAATGCAGAATTCACAAATACAAAGTTAGGTTTTACAGTGTTGGGTGAGAAAGGAAAGAAGGCGGAGGATGTAGGAAAAGAATGTGCCCTTCATTTTAGTGAAATAATTAATTCAAACGCGACAGTCGATCATTTTACTGCAGATCAATTATTAATTTATGTAGCATTAGCAGGTGAAGGTTCATTTATTACAAATCAGATTACAGATCATTTAAAGACAAATGCAGAATTAATTGAAAAGTTCTTACCGGTTAAATTTGAAATTAAAGATAATAAGATTGAATGTAAAAAGAGTTAGAGTGTATCAGAGCTTGCATCAAATACTTGATATTTTATTTTTAAGAGTCTTAATTCTTTCATAACAGCGTTAGAATGTTCTATAGGAATAAGAAAGATTCCTTTTGCTAGTTTTCTTCCCCCATATGTTTCTATAAGACCGGGATGGTGGTATTCTTTTTTGTTTTGAAGTTGGTTATAGCCGTAAAGTTTTCTCCATAAACTCATTTTTTTCTTAAATGGTCCTGTAAAGCTAACTGTAAAAATAGAATAATTTTTTCCTTTAAGTAATTCCTGAAAGGGTGAGTAGAGAAGAAGGCTGTTACTGATCATTGATCTTTTGAGGTCTGGGAAGTCTTCTAATTTGCCAACGAGGGGTTTTAGTTGATTTTTTACATTGAGGAGCTTCCAATAATTTTTGTATTTTGTAGAAGCATAAAAGTTATCAACAACTTTATTTACTGATTCTTGAAGGGGAAGGTTTGTTTCGATGAAGAGATCGATATCCGAATTTTTATCTGCTTCTTCTCGGACAACGCTGCCAAAAAGGATAATTCTTTTTATTTGAGGTTTTTCTAAATGTTGAAGTAGATAAGATACAAAATCGTAGGCGAAGCTAATGAGTTTCAAGATTGACTCCTTGTTCTTTAAGAAGGTGCTGCAGTTCATAGAATTTTTCAAGAGTGAGGTTTATTGTTTCTATTTTTTGTTTTTTTCCATAACAAAGGATATTCCTTCTTTCTTCAAGAGCAAACATAAGTTCTAGAATTCTTTGTTTGTGTTCAAAATCAAAGTTTAGTTTTTCTCTGATTTTATTTCTTGCGCTAAACCATTCGTGTTTGAGAGAGTAATCTACTTTTATAAGATTTTTTTGATGGGGGTAAATTTCCAGGAGGTTTACGGCGATAACGGAGGTGTTAAAACCAATGGTTGTTTGTTTATCTTCGATTCCCTGATCAATCGCCCATTGGATTGCAGATAATCCTTCTCTAATGATTCGTAGGTGGTTTTCTTTGAGCATTGTGTTAGTCTATAACATATATTTATGTAATAGAGTAACATATGTTAATAAAGCTTTCTGTTAAAAAAATTTAAGCGGCCTGGGAGAATCGGACTCCCGACAGAAGCTTTCTGCAATCTATCCCACAGGCTCCGGTTATACCACTTAACTAAGGCCGCCATAAATGAAAAGAACTTGAGAATCTTATTTAAAGCTTACCTTGAATCTTCAGCAGGTTGAGGAATTCTAACTTGTCCTTTAAGATAATCAGCAATACGATCCGGAATTGATTTTTTATCAAGTAAACCCTTATCCTGATCTTTGAGATACATGGAAGAGGCAGAGCTAAGGAGTCCGATTCCTTGAGCAAAACGGTGAGAGGTATCTACGTTTAGATTAGTTCTATAATTTAGCAGATCATAACCAACTACACCTAAATGGCCTACTCCTGCAAGGAATAAAGGAAGACGTATTTTTTGATTCCATCCATTTAGGGTTTCCTCTAAAAGGTATTTAGTTCCGGGAGGAGGTGTAGGGTTTCTTCCTCTCTCAACATTTAACATATGATCAGGAAATACCGCAAGAGCATAAGAAATAAAGACTTCAGGATAAACCGGATTAGTTAATGGTGCAAAGAGAGTTCCCATCCATGCAAGTGCAGAAGTAAAGCTATAGAAGAGTGGTCCTTCACGATCTTTCCTCCAATGAGTATATTTCCTTTGTACTTCTGTATCCAGCCATTTGAAAGGAGCAAGGAGTTTTTCTAAAGCCATAGAGAAGTAAAGAACAAATATTTTAAAAAGTTAATTAAAAACAAGCCTATTCTTTTATTTTAAAAAATCGTAATACTACATCCATGACTGAATCTTGAGTTGGAGCTTCAACAACTTTTTCACCTAAGATGTCTCCAGCTAATTTCTGGTATTGGATTGCTGCTGCGCTGTCTGGATGGCTGTGGACGACTGCTTTCTTTTTTGCTTGGCTAAATTTAACTGCTCGGTCTTCTGGAATGACTCCGATAACGTCGTGTTCTAATAAGTTTTCGATATCTTTGAGGGGAATGTCTGCATTTTTAGAGTTAGTTTTAGTGACGACAACTCCTAAGATATTCTTTTTATATTCTTGACAGAGTTTGATTGTTTTTAAGGCATCAGTAAGGGAGGGCATTTCTGGATTGGTAATAATTAAGACATCGTCTGCTGCGCTGAGTGGAATGGTTGTTTCTTTTCCTAGCCCTGCGGGAGTATCAATGACCAAGAGATCTGTGTGTTCTTTTAATGCTTCTAGCGCGTCGCCTAATTTATCATAGTTTATTTTCTTCATGTCTTGGAAAGAAATGCTTGCTGGTACAATTTTTGTTCCGGATGTATGCGCATAGATTGCTTTTTTAACGTGTTTTTTTCCTTTAACAACATCGTGTAATGTTACAGGGAGGATGGGTACTCCTAAGTAAATTCCAATGTTTGGTGTAGAAAGATTTGCATCAACAAGGGTAGTGTTTCTGCCATAAGTAGTAAAAGCCATTGCTAAGTTAATGCTAGTTGTTGTTTTTCCTACGCCACCTTTTGCTGCGACAATGGCTATAGTTCTCGTTTTTTTATTTTTCATTGTTGTTCAGGTTGTAGTTTACTTTTGGTGTTGTTTTAAGTAGGTTAAAAATTCTTTAGTTAATTCCAAATAGTGGACTAAGTCTGGCATTTTTACAGAAATAGGAGGTGATGTTTTGGTTTTAAGGGTTACGTTTTTTCTAAATTCTTCAAATGCTTGAAAGTCGGCTTTGTCAATCTTTTTTAGGTGGTTGTAGAGTCCAAAGTATTTTCTTGCAGTGGGTCCAAGTAAATCTTTTGTTAAGATTGCTCTTTCTTTTGCACTTGCAGGGACTTCTTCTATTTTTTTCTTCTCTCGTTGTAATTCTAAGTGTTCATGAAAGGCTAGTTCAAATGCAGCGATCATGCGTTTAATTGCATTTTTCATCACATCACAGGTTCTTGTATATTTTAATGATACAAAGACGAGGTGGTCTGCTCTTTTTAGTTCTTCTTCTGGACTTTCTATGCGTTCTCCTATTAACATGGTACTCCTTTGAGGAATTGGATAAATTCCTGTGTTGTTCGTAGATAAGTGTGAAGGAGAGAAGGATTAATTGTTTGTAAATTGTAATCCATATCACAAAGGATGTAGTTTTCTTTTCTTGAAAAAGTAATTGTTGAAGTAGTATAATGCTCTAAAAGTTCTCGTAATGCTTCTTGTGTTGTTAATATTTCTTTGCTTACTTTGTGTTTTTTTACAAATTGATTAAAAGAGTGTTTGGTAGTGAAAGATCTAATTGAATAAAGATAAGCAGTATGGAGGTGGCGAATGATAGGGATGAATAATTTATTTTCTCCAGATAAAGGATAAGTAATAGTAAGGAGATGGTGAGCTGTAAAGAGAGCCTTCTCTGCGTGGGTTAATGAGTGTGTATTCATTGTTGGAGGGTGAGGATTGCTTCTGCTAAATCCCCATGTGTTTGTTCGAGTGCGTTTCGTGCTTGATCTTTTGAAACATTTGCTTGTGTTGCTACGGTTTCTACATCTTCTTCGCTGATGCTTGATACTTCTTCGATTGTTCCGGTTATTTGTAGACTAATTTGTCCCATCATATTAATTTTTACTACATTTGGGTTTCTGACAATTAATGTTTTGTCGCTACATTTAATGAGAACTTCTTGTGCTTGTAAGTCTTCTTGTTTGACTCCAAGCTTTTTCATTGCTTGTTCAAGTTGCTTGGGATTGACATTTGGGAACATGCGAGTACAATACGGGGAGCGAACATATATAAAAAGCTTTCAATTGCTGATGGAAGTAATTTCAGTTTTTACACAGATAGAAAATTGACTTAAGAAGAGAGTTCAAATGAAACTAAAGAAAGGATTCACTTGAACCAAAAGATTTATATAAAAGAGAGTTCAAATGAAACTAAAGAAAGGATTCACTTGAACCATGAATATAGAAACGCATGAAAAGAAGTTAAAAGAAAGTCTGGAACCGATCCAAGAGAGTGTGGAGAGGGGATTGGATGAGCGGCAAAGAACAATTGGTTTCAATACGTCAGCAGCATGTGCAGATATGCTGGAAATACTCTTTCATAAAAAGAATTTAATTGACCCTGGTTTTATGGTAAAGCATGAATGGTTAAAGTCTAAAAATAAAGTTGAAGAAAAGTTTCCTTTTGATTTTCCTAAAAAGAAAGAAATTTTAGAGCTTGTTTTAAAGATTGAAGAAAGAAGAGATGTTTTATGTTATGGGAAGCCGCAGAAAGTTGAAGTGATCAAAAGCGTTTTAGAAAATTTTTATGAAGTAAAGAAGTTGTTTAAGGAGATTGGTGTTAATGGGACTTAAATTAACTGCATATGCGATGGATGTTGCCTCTTTTTTGATTCAGAAGATGAAAGATAAGAAGGTTATAAAAAACATCATTCTTTTTGGTTCTGTTGCGAGAGAAGAGTCTGGGAAAGAGAGTGATATAGATGTGTTTGTTGATGTTTTTGAAGAGAATAAGGCAGTGGAGAAAGAGATTAAAAAGATGTTAGAAGAGTTTTATCTTTCTGTAAAATATAAAAATTATTGGAAACTTTTAGGGATGGAAAATGAGATTCAGTTAATTGTAGGGAAGCTTGATGATTGGAAAGAATTGAAACCAAGTATTGTTGCGAATGGAATCACGCTCTATGGAAAGTTTAAATCGTCAGTCGAAGGTATTCATAAGTGTTTTTTTATTTGGGAGAATATTCAGCCAAATGCGAAGAGAGTCTTGTTTAATAAGCAAATGTTTGGGTATAAACAGGGCGGAAAGCAGTATAGCGGGATTTTGCAAAAGATTCAGGGTGAAAGAATGGGAAAGGGATGTGTACTTGTTCCTTTAGAGGCTTCAACAACGATTCATAATTTGTTTAAGAAACATAAGATTACAGTAAAAATAAAAAAAGTGATTGATTATAGTTAATAAATTACTTTAATCCGTAATAATCTTCTAAGACAATTGAATCTAGATTTTCTAGATTCTTTAACATATAGAGTCTTCCTTTCCCAATATCAATTAATTTCTTTGCAAAGGAAAGCGATTCATTATCAAGAGAGATCCCGATCAGAGAAACAGTAATACCTTGATTAGCTGCTTGTTCTACATAATCTAACGTTGTTTTTTCTGGATTATCTCCAACTGTTGGGACTGCATCTGTAATGATAATTAAGTGTTTAGTTACGTTTTCTCTTGGAAATAATTCAATTGCCTTTTGAATGGTTGCTGCTAAGTCTGTTTGTGCTTTTGCTTTAACACGAGAGAGTGCTTTCAGAAACAATGCAAAGTCTTGGGTGGGTTCTACGACTTCTTGGACTTTTGCTCCAAAAACAATAAGTCCGACATTATCTTTTTCTTCTATTGCTTTATACGCTAATGCGATTCCTGCTTTTTTGCAGAGTCCCAACTTATTTCCTTTCATCGATCCAGAGGCATCAAGTGCGTAAATGAGATGGATTTTTCCCTTATCGCTTCGTTCGTAGACCGTTAAGTCTTCAGGGTGTAAGGAAGTGTGCCCTCGTCGTAGTGCTGTTTTAATAGAACTTTTGATTGCTAAGTCTTGATAGCGGTCTCCTTTTCGATATTTTCGTACGTTTTCTTTATCGCCGTAGCGGAAGACTTTTTTTGCTTTGCGTTCTCCTAATCCTTTTGTTTGTAAGTTATCTAGTTCTTGCATGGTAGAAACGAGTGAGGCTAATTCTAATCCTTTGTCTGTAACATTGTTTTCTTTGTCAAGTAATCCTTCATCTTTCATGTCTTGGATTTTTTCTTTGAGTTGTGATTTGAGTTGTCGTTGGAATTCTGGAAAGCGTAGTTTTTTCTTTAATGTTGCTGCTTCTTCTCCTGTGACTGCGCGTAAGAAACTGTCTCCATAAATTTTTTCAGCTGCATTATAATCATGAACTAATGTTTCCATCATCATGTCTGGGTTAAATGCGAATAATCCTTGGTTTGCAGAACTGTCGATGATTGTTCCGTGATCTATTGTTTCTTTATTTCCTTCAATTAGAGAATGGGTTAATCCCTCATCAAACCGGGGTGTGCCTGTTTCTTCTCTTCCGCGTGAGGTTTCGTCAACATTAATCTCAGGGAACGTCTGTTTCGCTTTGACGCGACATATCTTCTTGGAAGTTTTTGAATTCTTTTTTGATGAAGTCCTTTGTATCCATTAAATATCTTACTGAAGGTTTTAATCTGATTCTGTGGCTGACAACTGAATTGAATGCTTCGTAGACATCCTGCATATCAACGTAAGCTGCGTTTCGTAAGTAAGCGTTTGCTTGTGCTCGTTCATAGAGTCCTAAGGATGCTCGTACGCTTGGAACGCGTTCTAAATTTTCATTAGCTCTTAATTTCTGGATAAATCCTAACGTCATTTCAAGTAGTTCATCTGGAAAATCTACTTCTGCTAATTTTTCTCCTTTAGCAAGAACAATTTTTTTTTCTATGT
>Ga0265296_1002010_pt1 | contig 21545 bp, 16 predicted proteins | sample MunlanPumphouse1_FD_189073 | JGI IMG/M metagenome (GOLD analysis project Ga0265296, IMG submission 189073) | Groundwater microbial communities from a municipal landfill in Southern Ontario, Canada - Pumphouse #1 | ecosystem: Environmental > Aquatic > Deep subsurface > Groundwater | place... | reverse complement strand
AATATGGCGCTCGGCATTGTTTCAACCGAGCCGGGATTTTTGGCCGGAGCCAATGTTAATTTTGACGATCCTTCAGCAGACCAAGGTTATCCGATTGCTCTCGCCGGACGCGTCCCGGCAAAGGTTTCCGCGGAAAACGGGCCAATTCGTCCCGGTGACTTTTTAACAACTTCCGCGACTCCGGGCGTGGCGATGAAAGCGACTGAATCGGGATTGATTCTCGGAACGGCGCTTGAAAGTTTTGATGGTCCGGGTGTTGGTTTGGTTAAGGTCTTTGTAAATCTTTCTTGGTATAACGTCCTCGGAGAGGCGACGCCGGTTGACGAAATGGCCCAACTTACTTTGACTGGCGACTTGAACATGGCGGGGAATTATATTTTGAATGTTGGGAAAATTGTCGGAGTAGATGAAAAATGGAGCATTGATGAAAATGGAATTTTGAAAATTAAATTAGTCGCCGAAGACGCGAGCGAAAAAGAAATGTTCGGATTATCTTCGGCCAAAGTGGAATTGACGCTATCGGGCACCGGCCGATTGGAAAATGGATCAAGCATGATTGACTTGAGTTTGGTTGATCCGGATTTCATTAAAAATATTTCCACTGAAACGGCTCTAAAAATAATTGTGACATTAACAGAACCGGCTAACGGCGTTTATGTCGCGGAAAAAACCGCTTACAGTTTCCGGGTGGCCGAACTCGCGGCCGGAACATCAGACGCGGCTTTTGATTGGATTGTGATCGCACGGCGAAAAGGTTATGAAGATCCGCCGGCCGAAGGGACAGTCCCTCCGGTAGAACCCGCGCCAGCTCCACCCGCGCCGAGCGAACCAGCGCCGTCTGCCCCGAGTGCACCTCCGCCGAGTGAGCCAGCGCCAAGCGAGCCGACGCCGTCAGAACCCGCACCAGCTGAACCTGCGCCTTCGGAACCCGCACCAGCTCCGCCTGCTCCGAGCGAGCCGGCCCCAGAAACTCCTGCTCCAGAAGTTCCTCCGTCAGAACCTGCACCGTAGTAAAATTTTTCAATTTTCCCCTCTTAAGATAAGAGGGGATTAAGGGGAGTTATGAATACGCCGCGTTTATGTAATAATGTCACCACTAAAATAAAACGTCGTTCTTTGCGAAAAAATCAAACTGACACAGAAAGAAAGTTGTGGAGCGTTTTGCGAAATAAACAAATGGATAATTTGAAATTCTTTCGCCAATATAGTGTTGATCGCTATATTCTTGATTTCTACTGTCCCAAACATAAGTTGGCCATTGAACTTGACGGTGGGCAGCACGGAGAAGAAAAACAAAGAGCGCATGATGAACGTCGCGCAGATTATCTCAAACAACAAAATATTTACACTATAAGATTTTGGGACAACGAAGTATTAACTAATTTAGAGGGTGTTATAGAAAAAATAAAAGAAGAAATTAATCGTCTTTCATAACCCCTCCCAACCTCCCCTTATCTTAAGGGGAGGAGTCCATCTTCCATTCTTCTACCAACCGATGAATTGTAAACGAGTTGTGCCTCCGGGTACGGGTCATAACTCGCATATAATATCAACTCCCCACCGCAAGGTGAGGAGTTGTTGTATATTAAAATCCATGTCATTGCGAGTCGCAACGAAGCAATCCCACGAATAATGAAATTGATGAGATTGCTTCGGTGCTATGGCACCTCGCAAAGACAAAACAGTCGGGGAAGTTTTCAACATTTTGTGCTATAATAATAGTGGATAACTAATTTAGTCATCTTTGTTATGTTTAAACCACCTCTCAAAAATAAATCTCGCAAAAAAAGTGGTCGAAAGGAAAACAATCTACGCCCCCTGGTTTTAATCTTGGGAATTTTTGCCGTTGTTTCCGTGAGCATAATTTTATTTGCCCTACTGCAAAAATTTGGTCCGGAAGTTTACGCCGCGCCGGGAATTTATAAAGTTCTAAACTATCAAGGAAAATTGGAGGATGCCGATGGTGTGACAGTCGCCGACGGAGCGTACAATATTAAATTTACAATTTACGACGCGGCTGCGGCCGGTACTACCCTATGGACATCGCGCGAATCAGACGCTTGCGGCGCGGCTTTCAGCCCTTCGGCAAAATCGGTCACGGCGACGCTCGGAGTTTTTTCCACCCAACTTGGCGAATCGGGTGATTGTCCGCTGAACTTGGATTTTAATAGCGACAGTTATTATTTAGGCATAACCGTTGGCGCGGATTCGGAAATGACCCCGCGAAAACGACTGGGCGCCTCGGGTTATGCTTTCAACACGGATTTATTGGATGGCTTAAATACATCTCTCGTTGGTGGCGCGACATCTTTTGTTCCGGCGACCGACTCTTCGGGGAATTTGGTCTTGACCGGTAACGTCACTTTTGATACGCCAACTTTTTTTCTCGATTCCACAAACAATAATATTGGTATTGGCACTATTACGCCGGACACGAATCGGACTTTGGATTTAGTAGTTACTAAAAAATATGGCCTTTACGCTTCGTCGAGTTCGGCCACAAATCATACGGCAGCAATTTATGTCGAAGCGACAGATACAACTAACGTTGATCAAATGGGCGGATATTTTTCCGCGGCAAGCCCGAGCGGAAAAGCTGTTTATGGAGCGGCGGTTACGACAGGTAATGCATTTATTGTAAATTACGGCGGATATTTTACATCGGCCGGAGACACTGGTATCGGTGTTCGTGGTGAAACCAGCGCTTCAGGATTGGGGACGATTGGTATTGGCGGAGAATTTAGTTCCGCGGGAGATGGCGGTTACGGTATTTCGGCTACGGCCACCGGCACGGCGGGGGTAAATTATGGCGGCAATTTTGTTGCCAGCGGGCCGGGTGGTTATGGAGTTAAGACCTGGGCAAACGATACTTCGGCCGCGGCGAACTATGGTGGTTATTTTAGGGCGAGCGGGCAAGTGGGTTATGGAGTTTATGGGTGGGCGGGCGGAACTGCTGCGGCAAATTATGGCGGATATTTTAAATCAGACGGTGCGGGTGGTTATGGGGTTTACGGAACTGCTACTGCGACAGGAGCAACAACAAACTACGGCGGATATTTTACGGCCGCGGGAGATACGGGATATGGCGTCTATGGAGCATCCACCGATGTTACGGGCCCAAATTATGGCGGATTTTTTCAGGCGTCTGGCGCTAGCAGTTATGGCGTTTACGGTGCGTCAACTGATTCTACAGCTTTAGCAGTAAATTTTGGAGGATTTTTTGTTACAAATGGAGTCGGTACTGGAACATCCGGGGTCAAAGCTCAAGCAAATGGCGCGGGTACGGTTTATGGTGTTTATGGTCTTGCCGCTGACGTTGGAGGCGGCACGGCGAATTACGGCGGTTATTTTGAGGCCGGCGGTCAGGGCGGAGGACGAGGTGTTTATGCGAGCGCCACCGGAGCTGGCGGGACAAACTATGGAGTTTATGGTGCGGTGACTTCGGCGGTTGGTTGGGCAGGATATTTTACCGGCGGCAACGGACTTTACGCCCCGAGAATTAGTGTCGTCGATACCACGAGCGGCATCGCCTACAACACAATTGGCACGGCCGCTACGAACCAAGGTTTGGTTTCTGCCAACGATCTTTTCATCGCCGGTAAATTGGAAGTTGATGGCGCTTCTTACTTTGACGGCGGGCACGTTGACTTAGCGGAAATGGTTGCTTACAGCGGGGAAGGCGAAGCAGGAGACGTGATTGTGATTGATGAGACCAGTGATAACGCCGCGAAGATTGCGAATGAGCCTTACGACCAAAGTGTGCTCGGAATAATTTCTACGAAACCGAGTTTAATCATTACCGGCGATATTAAAGAAGGAAAACTTTTGGCGGTAGCCGGACGTGTTCCGACCAAAGTAACAAACATTAACGGCGCGATCCATCGCGGCGATCCGCTCACAACTTCTTCAATGCCGGGATACGCGATGAAGGCGACGGTGCCCGGACCGATTGTGGGTAAGGCGTTGGGTGAATGTAATGAGAGCGAGTGCAATATTTGGGTTTTCTTAAATGTTAGTTGGTATGGTGGAAATTAAAAGGTTGTTTCTTGTCATTGCGAGCGACCGGAGGGAGCGCGGCAATCTCACAACGTGGAGGAAATTGCTTTGGCACTAAGGCGCCTCGCAAAGACAAAATTGTTTTGTGCCACGGACTATTGAAGTTTGAAGTTAAAAAAAATAAAAATTCCTCACTTTACGGTGGGGAGTTTTTGTATATTAAAAAGGTGCAAAAAATTTCCCCTCTTAAGGTAAGAGGGGACTAAGGGGAGTTATGAGCGGTTCACAAAAAGTGGAACATTCATAACCCCTCCCAACCTCCCCTTATCTTAAGGGGAGGGGGAAGGAAGATGTTGTTGACAAAGTCCCGAAAATGTGTTATTATAAATTGTAAAATTAGAAGTGGAGATTAGGTGAAAAAGCATGAAAATTAGGGCTTTTTCGGGTGATCTTCACTGTAACGGAACAACCGTTCCGCCAGCGCGCGGAACAAGGAACAAGCCGCGCCTACGCGTAAAGCTACGGCGGGCGAAGGAGAGTTTGACAATGAAGAAGGGAATGATGATCGCGGTGTTCGTTTCCATGTTCGCGTCCGGTTGCTGGGAAAGTTATCGGAATTACGGGACGGACGATGCGGCGCTCGAGACCTGCACGGTCGAGGTGACGACGAACGCCCTCGACGGGGCGACGATCACGGTCGACGACGAACCGATCGGCGGTGTCGTGGTGGAGCTCACGTTGGGTTTCCACGTCTTCGCCGCCACGGCTCCCGGCTACTTTCCGGCGAGTGCGGTGGTGGACGTGACCTCGGAATGCGTTCCGGTGGGACTTCGGCTCCTGCCGAACCTGAACGGCGAGTACGACTTCGTCCTGCACGGCCGGAGTTACTACCGGTTCACGATGCAGATTCGGCAGGACGAGAACAGCGAGATTTTCGCCGCTGATGCCTGGCGCGAGGGTACTCCCACGTCGGAGCATCCCTATCAGCACTTCGTCGGGACGGTCTCCTTCGATCGGGAAGTTCTCCTTCTCTCGGAAGATTCCACGGGGATGGAGCTTTGGGGTGAGTGGACACCGCCCAGGAGGGAGGGGGTCGCTCGAATCGAAGGGGCGTACGATTACGCCTCGGAGGAGGGCGGCGACTGGCTCGCCGAGTCGCGGCCAGCCGGTCCGTAGCTTCCGGCTCAAACCGGCATCTGGCAGAAATCGTGAAAAACGATTCTCTGTCAGGTGCCGGAATTTTTTATATCGCAAAAAAATGTTTTGTCATTGCGAGGCGCCTTAGCGCCGAAGCAATCTCATTTTGTTGTTCGCGGGATTGCTTCGCTGCGGCTCGCAATGACAGACGAAGCGGGTTCTCTCAAAGACAAAGAGGGTGATTCTCTGTGGATTTTTATAATTGTTATTTTTATGTTATAATTAACTAATTAACTTAACCACTTATCCTCAATAGCGCGTCTCTTGGGGAAAGTAAAATTTAACTATGAACACTCTCGCGAACATTTGTGACAAATTAGTAAAAATTTGTCTCTACTTTTTAGTTTTTGCTCTTCCGGTCTTCTTTTTACCGTGGACTTTTGAAACTCTGGATTTTAATAAGCAGAATCTACTTGTCGTCCTGACCCTGCTTGCCGGTCTGGCTTGGCTCGGGAAAATGGTGGCTTCGAGACAGGTTGTTTTACGCCGCAGTTTTTTAAATGTATTAATTATATTGTACGTCGCGATTTATACCCTAGCGACGATTTTTTCATTGGATAAAATTAGAAGTTTTATCGGCTCTTCCGGTTTGGAAAAAGAAGGATTAGTGACGGTTCTTTGTTTTGCGGTCTTGTATTTTGTCATCATCAATAATTTCCGCGACATGAAGGCGGTGAAAAATTTACTTTACTCATATCTTTTGGGCGCGGGACTTGTTACGGTCTGGACACTTCTTACTTTTTTGGGTTTGCTGCCAACGCTTTTTGTTCCGAGTCAGGCCTTAAATTCAGTCGGCACTTTAAATGGGTTGGGAATATTTTTAGCCGCCGCGTTTGTTTTGCTTTGCCCCCTATTTTTAGGTGGTGAAACAGAAAAAGCGAGCGCGCGCAAGAAAAATTTGGTAATGAGAATTGTAATGGCGGTTCTGGCCGCGTTGATGCTTTTTATTATAGTGACGATTGATAACTGGACTATTTGGACAATCTTTGTCCCGGCCATTGCCTTGGTTTTGGCTTTTGCGATCATTAGGGCTCATGAAATAAAAAATTTAGGATGGCTGTCTTTGCCAATGGCGGCGTTCGTTGTTGCGGTGCTATTATTTTTTGTGAATACACCGATCACTTCGCGGCTGCCGGCGGAAATTATGCCATCCTTTTCGGCGTCGAGCGGCATCGCAAGACAAACCCTGCGAGAGTCACCGCTTTTGGGTTCCGGGCCGAGTACCTATGTTTTTGATTATGCCAAATACAAACCGGCCGGAGTGAACGAAACACAACTTTGGGATGTTAAATTTGACCGTTCCGCCTCACGGGTTTTAACCATGCTTACAACTACCGGACTCTTTGGAATTATTTCGTGGTTGTTTGTAATTGTTTTTGTGGGGATTTTATTGATCTCAAATTTAATTAAAGAAAAATCTGGGGCTTTATGGTTAAATCAATTGGCAGTAGGCGCGGCTTGGTTTGCTCTACTTCTAGGAAAATTTCTTTATTCTTCTAATTTGACTTTGGAATTTTCCTTCTGGATTTTGACCGCGATTTTGGTGGTGATGACTTCGCATAAGTTTTGGGAAATTTCTTTGGGCAGCGCGCCGCGCATTTCTCTGATTTTATCTTTCCTTCTGGCGCTGGGGTTGATCTTGGCGGCTTCATCTTTTTATCTTATAGGTGAGCGTTATGCGGCTGACGCGAAATTTGTTCAGGCCATAAATTCCTTCAATAAGGGAGAGGATTTGAGTAAAGCGACGGAACTTTTAAATCAGGCGGCGTCGTTGAACCAGCGAAATGATGTCTATCTTAGAAATTTGGCGCAAAGTTTACAGGCGGAAATCAGCCAAGAGTTGACGTCGGAGGCCACAGAAGAGGGTATGAAAAAAATTCAAGATCTCGTAGCGGCTGATATTAATGTCGCCAAACGAGCCACTGAACTTTCTCCGGCGAGCTCAGCGAATTGGGCGGCGCTGGCTTCAATTTATCAAACAGTGATGCCAGTTATTTCCGGAGCCGACGCGTGGGCCGTGAGTTCCTGGCAGAAGGCGATTGAACTCGAACCTGGCAGTCCGTATCTCTACACCGAATTGGGTAAAACTTATGCCGCTCTTGCCGATTTGCTCTCGCCGAACCTTCAGTCAAAAGATGAAAAAGTAAAAGCTGAGGCCGAAGCAAAGATCAAAGAAAGTTTATCCAGCGCTGAAGAAAATTTGAACAAGGCGATCACAACTAAAGCGGATTACGCACCAGCCCACTTTGAACTGGCTTTGGTTTACAGCCGTCAGGGGAAAATTAAAGAAGCGATAGAAAAATTGGAAGTAATTGAGACCGATTTGCCAAACGATATCGGTGTCGCTTTTCAACTGGGATTGCTTTACGCCCAAAATAAAGAATTGGATAAGGCAGTCGCCGAACTCTCGCGAGCTGTGGAATTGGCTCCGAATTTTGCCAACGCTCGCTGGTATTTAGCGGCGATATATGAAGAGCAAAATAAAAAGGATTTAGCCATTGCCGAGTTGGAAGAAATTTTAAAGACCAATCCCGATAATGAAGTTGTCAAACAAAAAATTGATTCTCTAAAAAAGGCACCGGCCGGAGAATCTGAGACGCTGCCCGCCCCGATTCCCGAGGCGGCCCCCACCGAGTAGTGATTGACAAATTTAGAGATTATAGTAATCTAAAATAATCTCCCGCCTGGATTCATGGACCTGGGCCTATAGTATAGTAGTAAAACGCCTCCATGGCATGGAGGAGTCGAGGGTGCGATTCCCTCTAGGTCCATAAATTCCGGCGGGAGGTTTTTATTCATAATTAGTAGATGCCCCGTTAGAAGTCCTTCCAGAAAAATTTTAGTAAAAATTTTTCTGCTACGACAAACGGGGTTAAGAAAATAAGTATGTCTAACGGTAAAGAATAAAATTTACCGGAAACAGACTTCTAACGGGGTATGTCATTTAAAGTCGGGATTGTCGGCCTGCCAAACGTGGGCAAATCAACGCTTTTCAAGGCGTTAACTCGAAAACAGGTTGACATCGCTAATTATCCCTTTTGTACGATTGAGCCAAACGTGGGTACTGTTGCTGTGCCCGATTTTAGATTACAAAAATTATCAGATCTTTATAACTCGGAAAAAATTGTGCCAACCGTGATTGAATTTGTGGATATTGCCGGTCTTGTGAAGGGCGCGCATGAAGGGCAGGGGTTGGGAAATAAATTTTTGTCGCATATCAGAGAAGTCGACGCGATTTGTCAGGTTATCCGGGCGTTTGAAGATCCTAATGTTATTCACGTAGACGGAAAAATTAATCCCATATCCGACCTGGAAGTGATAAATTTAGAATTAATTTTTGCCGATCAGGAAACCGTGAAAAAACGTTTATCGAGTTTGGCGAGTGAACTTAAGGGTGGAAAAGAAAAAATGCTTCTTAAAACTAACGAGACACTTTTGAAAATTAAAGACGGGCTGGAAAAAGGCGTCGCGGCCGCGGCGATGGGGCTTGACCCGGAAGAAAAATTTTTGATTAAAGAATTGAGTTTATTGTCTTTAAAGCCGACGCTTTACGCCCTGAATGTGGCAGAGACAGACATCAAGGCCGAGAAAAATGAAATTTTGAAAAAATTTAATTTACCGCTTGATCCGGAAAAAGTAATTTTGGTTTCAGCAAAGATTGAATCGGAATTGGCCGAACTTCCTCCCGAGGAAACTAAAAACTATCTGAAAGAATTGGGTTTAGAAGAATCGGGTTTAGATAAATTAATTCGGGTGAGTTATCACGAACTTGATTTGATTACTTTTTTCACGGCCGGGCCAAAAGATTCACACGCTTGGACAATAAAAAAAGGAGCAAAAGCTCCCGAAGCGGCTGGAAAAATTCACACTGATTTTGAACGAGGTTTTATCTGCGCCGAAGTAATTAACTGGCAGGATTTAGTTAACGCCGGCGGGGATGTCGGCGCCAAAGAAAAAGGGTTGATCCGATTGGAAGGGAAAGAATATGTAATGCAAGATGGCGACGTGGTGGAGTTCAGGTTTTCGGTTTGAATTTAATGCTAAAAATTGTTAAAGCAACTATGGTTCCGGCAGAAGCCGGATTTTTCGTATAGGTTTCTTGCTCTTGACAAAAAGACAAAAATAAGATACAGTATAGTGTGTTCAAATGATTAGAGCTCAGGCAAGAGGGCATGGCAGTTCTCTCTTGCGTGAGCTTTACGCTCTAATCCGCCACGGGGGCGGGTTAAACAAGGAGGGTTTGGAGATGACGAAGTTTTTGATGATGGCGGCGATGGTTCTTTCTCTCGGTGCGACAGGGTGTCTGGGCGACTGCGAGTGTTCGGATTGCTCGCGTGAACTCGAACCCGACGAGAGTGCGAGCACCGATGCCGGCGTCGACGCGAACGCGGACGTGTGCGCTGCTGCCGACTGGAAGACCTTTAGCGAGGTCCACTGGGCGATCGAGATGTGCTACTCGCCGGAGTATGAGACGGTGTTCGACACCTACGGCTGGCCGCACGCACTTGTTCATTTCGTGGAGACGGCTGGCGCCCAGTCGTACCGGGCCCAGATTGAAACATGGGAGGAGGAAGGCGATTTCCGCGCGGCCTACGGCCGCGAGCCGGCCTTCATCGTGGAACACCCAAACGGCAAGAACTGGGTCACGGTTGACTACAACCCAGATCCAGCCAACCCCGCCGTGGACGAAGAGTGGCAACTTGCCATTTCGACGTTCCGCTTCACCGCGCCGTAACGAAACCGGCGACGCATTCCCGAACAGGTGTTCGAGTCTGCGTCGCCGGTGCTTTTTTTATGTTTTGATACAGAATTCCTCTAGAAGATTCATTACTGCCGTTCACCGTGTTAAAATTAATTTAATAAAAATTAGTGCGGAGAAAAAATTAAAACTTCCCTGAAAACTTTTTGATCAGGTCGAGAATAAATAATTGAATTTCGTTCGGTGATTTTCAAAAACGAATATTTTTCCAGATTTTTCGGTAGGGGATAGGCTACGGTAAAGCCGATTTTTTTTATTTCATCTAGAATCGGAAGGAATTTTCCCTCACCCCAACCCTCTCCCCTTGCGGGAGAGGGGGACAGAGAGCGAAAAACGGGAAAAGCGATCACAATTTTCCCGCCAGGTTTTAGAATTTTTTTTAATTCACGGAAAGTGGCGAGATATAATCCGGAAAGTTCTTTGACGATTCCCTGAATTTTTTCTGGTGGTTCATTGCCTTGCAGTGGTGGACCTAAATACGGTTCGGTGATGACGGCGTCTACGGAGCGTGGTAAAATTTTTAGAGAAAGATGTCGCGCGTCGCATTCAAGTAATTGATAATTATTAATTGGTAGTTGGTAATTTTTCCCCAGCCATTCCAAGTTCTGTTTCGCGCCCGCCAAAATTTCAGGATTAATATCCCCGCCAATTAAATGTTCGTAACCCATCAATAATGCTTCGCCCAAAATTGTAGCGAGACCGCAAAATGGATCTAAGATAACGGCGGATTTTTCGGCGCCCGCTAAATTAATCATGATTTTTGCTAGTTTTGGCGGAAGAAGGCCAACTTTCATGCTTCGTGCCGGCCGGCTATAGTCGCGGAAACTCAATTCTTCAAATTCTTGAACAGCCGAAGTTTTTCCGAGATAAATTTTTTCTTCGCTCATCAAAAAAATTAATTCCGCCCCGGCGTCAGTCAATAATTTATTTTTTTCCACGACAACTGAACTTAGATTTTTTTCTTTTGAAGTTACCCATCGGGCAGCAACGCCAACGTCGCTAAGTATTTTTTTAACCGCCATGGCCGAGTTTTTTATTTTTTGGCATTTTTTTTGAAACTTTTCCGAAGTGATTTTATCGTCTATTTTATAAAAACTGAAGCCAAAATAGGATTTTTTCCCATGAACCCGCGGAATATTTTCCGCGATATTTTCTGGCTTGATGTCGGACAGAACATCCAAAATAAGGCCAATTTTAATTGTGCCGCCGAGCCGCGCCCTAAGATCAAAGGCGTTTTGATCTTTTGTTGTTTCAAACAAAAGAACCTCGGATGAGGCGGCTAGAATTTCCGCTTCACCCGATAGGAGCGAGGTTATTTCGGCGCTTGACAGAGTTGGATTTTGGCCTAAAATAAAGAAGTATTTCATAAACCTACGAATTACGAATAGTTACGAATATACGAATATTGATACTTTCCTTATTATATCATGCGTGGCGCGTCTTGCGTAATTTTTGGAGTTGTGATAAAGTTGTAGAAACTAATTTTAGATCTTTGCGTAAATCAGCGTTTAGATCTGCGTATAATCTGCTTATATAATATGAAACATTACGAATTATTGTACATTATCCCGGGACGTTACACCGAGGAAGAAATGGGGGCTATCAGCGTAAAAATTAATGAAGTGGTTAAAAAATACGGCGGAGAAATAACTTCGACCGATGATTTGGGGCCCAAAAAAATGGCTTTTCCGATTGATAAAGTTCAATCTGGTAATTACCTAGTCATTGAATTTAACATTGAGCCGGAAAAAATCAAGGAACTTGATGGAGAATTAAAATTAACTCCGGAAGTTTCGAGATATGAGATCATCACTAAAAAGATGAAAACACAGGCGGAAATTGACGAGGAAAAAGTTCGGCGGGAAAAAATGGTCGAAAGGGCGAAAGTAGCGGAAGAGGTAAAGGCGGAGCCCGCTCCCAAAGTCAGTTTGGAAGAGTTAGATAAAAAATTGGGTGAAATTCTTGAGGGAGACATTATTTAGAAAATTTTTAATTTCTAACATCTAATATCAGTCATATGAATTTGAACAAAGCGATGATTATTGGAAATTTGACTCGCGATCCAGAGGTTAAGACCACTCCTTCTGGCCAAAATGTGGCGACTTTCAGTGTGGCGACGAATCGCGTCTGGACAAGTGCTCAGGGGCAAAAACAGGAAGCCGTTGAATATCATAATATTGTGGCTTGGGGAAAGTTAGCGGAAATTTGCGGACAATATTTGAATAAAGGGAAAAAGGTCTATGTTGAAGGCCGGATCCAGACCAGAGATTGGCAGGGGCAGGATGGAGTAAAAAGATATAAAACCGAAATTGTTATTGAAAATATGATTATGCTTGATCGGGGCGGAGCGCCGGGGGGATCATCCGCGGGAACGCCCGCATCTTCCGGCCCAGCGCCGTCCTCTGAACCAGAACCGATAGAACCGCAGGAAGAGGAAATAAAAGTGGAAAACATTCCTTTTTAAAAAAATCTAACTAAAAATTTTATTCAATGTTTTTTGGCGTGACGCTTATAAAGAAACATTGAAGTCACTATTCACAACAAAAATAAATATGATGAGACAAAACACTACACCAGCCATGAAGAAAAATTGTTTTTTCTGCGCCGACAACATGACAAAGATTGATTATAAAGACGACGTTGTTTTGCGGAAATTTATTTCTTCTTACGGTAAAATTGTTCCAAGACGTCGCAGCGGCGTTTGTGCCAAACATCAGAGAAAGTTGGCTCTGGCAATAAAGAGAGCCAGGATTATTGGCCTTCTACCCTTCACAACAAAATAAGACATCAGTTAATTCTGCGAATTTAGAGAATTAGTTGATTGGCGAATTTAGCTAAGTTCTATAATTCGTTAATTCGCTAGTTCGCTGATTCGCTTTTTGATTTTGACTATGATTCCCAATTGGTTGTCTTTAAAGGACGGTGGAGTACGGAAAGAGAAATTTATTTTAAGGACTAAAATTTTAAAATTGATTCGCAGTTTTTTTGAAGAAGCGGGTTTTTTAGAAACAGAAACCCCCAGTTTAGTGAAGGTGCCCGGGATGGAGCCGCATCTTGACCCGATGAAAGTGATTTTGTCTGGGGGAAAAGATAACGCCGGCTATTTGATCACTTCGCCGGAGTACGCGATGAAGAAGTTATTGGCAGCCGGTTTTACCAAAATTTTTCAGATTTGTAAAAGTTTTCGCGGGGGTGAAGCGGCGGACAATTTGCATAATCCGGAGTTTACAATTTTAGAATGGTACCGGGCGCGCGCGGATTATAAAAAGATTATGGATGATGTGGAACGGCTGTTTGTTTACATAGTGCGTAATTTACACGGACAAGGGCGGGCGAAATCAAAATTACAAATTAAATATCAAAATCAAATAATTGATCTATCCCCGCCGTGGCCGAGATTGACGGTAAAAAAGGCCTTTCAAAAATACGCCGGTATAAATTTAGATAAAGCGCTGGAGAGGGAATCAATGGCGCGGGTCGCGAGGGCAAAGGGTTATGTTGTGAATCGTGATGATGGGTTTGATGACATTTTCTTTAAAATATTTTTAAGCGAAATTGAGCCGCATTTAGGCGAAGGGAGACCGACTATTCTTTACGACTGGCCAGCCCAGATGGCCGCCCTTTCATGTCTTAAAAAAAATGATCAGAGGTATGCGGAAAGATTTGAGGTGTACGTCGGCGGTCTGGAATTGGGTAATGCCTTCTCGGAATTGGTTGATTCAAAAGAACAAAAAGAGAGGTTGATTGAAGAGAGAAAATTGAGAAAAAAAATAGGTAAAGAAATTTACGATCTTGATGAGGATTTTTTACGGGCTCTGAAATCTGGCCTGCCGCCTTCAGGGGGTATCGCCATGGGAGTAGATAGAATTGTCATGTTGTTTACTGACGCGAAAAGGATTGATGAAATTTTATTTTTTCCGACTAGTCAAATTTTTAATAAAAAATAATTCTAGATTCTAATTTCTAGATTCTAATTTCTAAAATTTATGGCTTCAACGCAAGATATCAAACGGGGCGTGGTTATTTCATGGAAAAACGAACCACATCTCGTAACTGAATTTGAACATATTATGCCTGGCAAGGGTTCAGCGTTTGTCCGCACTAAATTAAAAAATTTAAAATCGGGTAAGGTATTGGAAAATACTTTTAAGGTCGGAGAAAAGGTCGACGTGGTTGATTTAGAAAAAAGAAAAGTTCAGTATCTTTACGCGAGCGGTGATAAGTTTGCTTTCATGGATAATAACACTTACGAACAGTTTGAATTAAGTATCGACGTCTTGGCTGGTTTTGAAAAATATTTGAAGGAAGGACTGGAAGTGGTTTTACTTTTTTCTGACGGGATGCCAATAACCTGTGAATTCCCCAAAAAGGTCTCATATAAAGTTACTGAGGCCGAGCCGGGCGTAAAGGGTGATACGGCTTCAGGGCGAGTGACGAAAGAAGTAACCATGGAAAATGGTTTAAAAATTCGCGCGCCGCTTTTTATTAAAGAAGGCGATGCGGTGATTATTAATACGGAAACAGGCGAATACGCGGAAAGAGGAACGGAGTAGAAATTAGATAATTAAAAAAACTCGGCCGGAGTGGCCGAGTTTTTAGTTTAGAATTTTTTTAAGCGTTATTATCTGGATTTTCTGTCGCTGCCTCTACCACCGTATTCTCCGCCGTGGCTTGGGCGGCATCCATAACCAACTTTCTAATTTGCGCCATTAATTTTGGTTTTTCTTTGAGATATCTTTTAGCTGTTTCTCGGCCGACGCCCAATTTTTCCTCGCCAAAATTATAAGAGTTACCGCTTTTATTGATGATTTTATGGACAACTGCCGTGTCCAAGAGATCTCCGGATAGAGAAATACCCTCATTATACATAATGTCAAATTCGCAAAATCTGAAAGGCGGGGCAACTTTATTTTTGACAATTTTCGCTTTGACGCGGTTGCCAATAATTTGATCGCCTTGTTTGATTTGCGCGGCGCGGCGTACTTCGATACGAACTGAGGAATAGAATTTTAAAGCCATGCCGCCGGTTGTGGTTTCGGGGTTGCCAAAAACAATGCCAATTTTATGTCTGATTTGGTTGATGAAGATGAGGGAGGTTTTTGTTTTAGAAATAACGCCGGTCAGTTTGCGCAAGGCCTGAGACATCAATCTCGCCTGCAGTCCCATGTGTTGATCTCCCATTTCTCCTTCGATTTCCGCTTTTGGAACAAGCGCCGCGACTGAATCGACGACAATCACATCAACTCCGCCGGAACGAACAAGGGTTTCTACAATTTCCAGGGCTTGTTCTCCAGTGTCGGGTTGGGAAATCAAGAGTTCGTCAATATCTACGCCGATTTTTGTGGCGTATTCCGGGTCAAGAGCGTGTTCGGCGTCGATAAAAGCGGCGATCCCGCCGGCTTTTTGAATTTCTGCCACGACGTGCTGGGCTAGAGTAGTTTTACCGCTGGCTTCAGGTCCAAAAATTTCAATGATTCTTCCGCGGGGCATGCCGCCGATGCCCAGAGCCAAATCCAGAGAAAGGCAACCAGAGGGGATGGACTCGACTTCCATTCTTTTAGCTTCCCCCAATTTCATAATTGAACCGTCGCCGAATCTTTCTTTAATTTGGTCGATGGCTTCTTGGGCGGCTTTGAATTTTTCCGAAATTTTTTCTTTATTTTCTTTAGTCATATTTTAGTTAATCGTTAATTGTTAAATGTTACTTATTTTCTGTAAGAACGACTTGTCGGTAGACAATATTCTCCCGGCCGCGTTTTTTGGCCGCGGAAATTTTTATAATATTCAGGCCGGTTTTTAAACTGACTGATTCTCTAAAATTTCCCTCAGTGTCTATTTGTACTTCTTGATCATTTATTTTTATTTTAACTTCTTTTTCTGTTTGGCCGATAACTTCAATCGCGGATTTCTCTGTAATTAAATTATCACTGGGGCTCGAGATGTCAAGGGGCGGGGCGGAAAAAATGTTATTGATCTCAAAGCCGAGATAAGTCAGAAGAAGTAGAACAGCGATTACGCCTAGAGATATTTCAATTAATCTGGGGGTGACGATAAAATTTTTGGCTGAAATTTTGGGAACGAAAGTTTTTTGACTTGGTTTTCGACTGAGAATAGTTTCTTTTTCAAATATTTTTTTCAAGCCGCCGAAATCAAGATTTAAAAAATTGGCGTATGTCTCCAGAATTTTTTCTGAATAAACCCCGCCAGGAAGATTTTTATAATCTCCCGCCTCGAGAGCCATCAATTGTTTTGGATGAACATGCGTTTCGCGAGATGCTTCTTCCAAGGAAAGATCCTGCTCTCGGCGCGATTCTTCGAGAATTTCGCCAACAGTTTTGTTATTAATTTTAGTAACTCTAAATTTATACATTTTCTTCTTCCTCTTCTTCAATATCTAATTCTTCATTTTCTTCAACTTCTTTTTCGGACGGGAAACGGGGAGTATTTGAAGGAATACCGGCCAAAAGAAGATCGCGGGGTTTAGCTCCGTCGCCCGGACCGATTACACCTTGTTCTTCCAGGAGATCAAGAAGACGAGCGGCGCGGGCGTAACCGACTTTTAGGCGGCGTTGAAGAAGGGAGGCCGAGGCCTTACCGGCTTGGACAATCACTTCTTTGGCGTCAGAGAGTAATTCATCGTCAGAATCGGAGGCGAAATCAAAACCCGGAATGGAGGCGGCGCCGATCGCCGGTCTTTGGGTTACTTCTTCTAGATATTCTGGTTCGTCTTGGGATTTTAAATAATCAATGACCTTTTTTATTTCGTGGTCACGAACAAATGCTCCCTGTAAGCGTTTGGGTTTTCCAAGGTCTGGGCAGGTGTAAAGCATGTCACCGCGGCCAAGGAGTTTTTCTGCGCCGGAAGTATCCAAAATGGTTCGCGAATCAGTATTTGAAGCCACGGCAAAGGCGATGCGGGTTGTGATGTTAGCTTTAATCAAACCAGTGATGATGTTGACGGACGGTCGTTGGGTCGCCAAAATCAAATGAATTCCTACGGCGCGAGCCATCTGAGCCAGACGGATAATTGCCGCTTCCACTTCCGCCGCGGCCACAGCCATCAAATCAGCCAACTCATCGATAATTAAAACCAAGTATGGCATTTTTTCGTTTGTCTCTTGGTTGAAAGCGCCGATATCGCGCTTACCGTGCTTCGAGAGAAGTTCAAAACGGCGATCCATTTCGCCAATTACCCATTTTAAGGCGTTCACGGTTTTTACCGTGTCAGTAATAACGGGCGTTAAAAGATGAGGAATGCCGTTGTAGACGGTGAATTCAACGCGTTTTGGGTCAACCATAATAAAACGCAAATCGTCCGGACTGTTTTGGTAAAGTAAACTAATGATGACAGTATTTAAACAAACACTTTTACCCGAACCGGTGGAGCCGGCCACGAGTAAGTGCGGCATTTTTCCGAGATCGGCAGTCCAAACTTTTCCTGAAACATCTTTGCCGAGCGCCACCGTGAGATTTGTTTTTCTCTGTTTGAATTCTTGTGATCTTAAAATTTCTTTCAAATTAACCGCGGCAACTTTTTGGTTTGGCACTTCAACACCAACTAATGATTTACCGGGAATGGGGGCTTCAATTCGAATCGGGTGAGCCGCAAGAGCCAGCGACAAATCATTGTGTAAACTAGTAATCTTGGCAAGTTTTACGCCGTCGGCTGGTTTTAAGGTATATTGGGTGACTGTCGGTCCGACTGAAATATCGTCCATTTCCACATTGATACCAAAATTTTCCAATGTCTTTTGGATGATGTTCATTTGTGTCTTGATGTCGCCACTCGTTGGTTTTTCTGATTGATCGTCCAAAAGATCGAGAGGTAAGTCAATTTTTTTCCGCGAGGTTCTAAGAGGAATGGTGGGGAAGTCGGCTTGTGTTTCGGTTTTTGCTTCTTGATTTTCCGCTACATTTTTTGTTTCGAAAGTTGGAGCTTTAGTCTCGGGAATCGGCGGCATAGCCGGCTCCCCATCTTCCTGATTATCTGCCGACATTTCTTTATTTTTTCCAAATTTTAAGCCCAAAAAGAAAAGCCGCAGGGCTTGAGAAATTTTTTTCCAGATATTTCCTTTTTCAGCAATCGTGTGCAGTGAGGTATTGAAAGTTAAAAGTAGGGAAGAAATAAAAATTGCCACGAGAACGAACATCGTCGCTACTGAGCCGAGAAATTTTAAAAGAGGAAAAGTGAGGACAAGACCAAGATATCCGCCGCCCTCCGCGAGATTTTCGAGTGAGAGAGGATCGCCGTCGGTGAGATTAATTTGAAGAATCGCCGCTAAACTTAAAACTAAAAGAACAACGCCGACGTAATTTGAAGCAGTCAGTTGATATTTTTTTTCATTCAGGGAAACGTAGCCAAGAAGCATTAAAATAACAGGGACGAGGTAACGGCCCAAACCAAAGGACGAGGCCAGGGAATTTTTGATAACTTGCCCGGCGTTTCCGGCTAAATCCAAAAGGCTCAAAATACTGATGCCGGCCAGGGCAAAGAGAAAAACAATAAAAAGCCCCTTTTTTGTTTCCGGATTCATTCCCGACATTTCTTTTTTTGTCTGTTTTTGGCGTTCAGATTTTTCGCCCCGAGTGTATTTTATTTTTGGCATACCCACTCTAGATAAATGATATTTTATTTCTAAACTATACTATAATTATGGTTAAAAGTAAACCCCCGCACCAATACATTGGCGTGGGGATAAACCCCTTATAGCCCCAGACGTAACCCCCTTGACAAGATCTTCCAGCGTATTTAAAATAACAAAAATCCCGTACTTTTTGAAAAGCGCGGGACAAGATAGTCAATAAAGAACTGGAGGCAGAGAGCATGGCTTGGTCTCGCAATACTGCGGGACGCCATACCCGGGATTGTTAGAAGTGAAAAATTGAGTGTGCACCCGATTTTTACTTTCCCAATCCTTTCTCACCCCCATTTCCCTAATGACTATTTTGTTTATATTTAAGGGGAATTAGGCCGTTTTCCAGCACTAACTTCTCACTATACCATATTTTTAGAATTTTGTCAATGGTCATTGACAAAAAATCATCCCACAGTACGGTAGGATGATTTTTTGTTTTTGGATCGTAGTTATTAGTGTTAATTTTTGTTTACCGCGTAAATTTTTACTTCTTCGTTTTGGTATATTTTTTCAATGTAATCGATCGTATCGGGATTAAAATTTTTATATTCTTTTTCTTCTGGACCGTAAAAAAGATAGCTGATTCTGTTGATTTTCATAAAATCGGCCCGCACCTTATCATTATATTTTTCAAAAAATAATTTTAATTGTTCTCGCTTAATATTTGAATTTGCGGTGCTTATCGGGTGACCGAGGTAAACAGTTCTGACGGCAAGAGATGGAATTAAATTACCGTTCGTCTCGGTAGATAAAATAATACTGTCAGGGGAAGAATTGCTGCGCAGCCACTTTGCCGCCGATATTTTTTGATTACTTTGAAAAAAATTTGCGTCGTGCATTAAATAGGAATCCACGTCTCGTAGCATAATTATGAGATTGGAAAAACTTATCAGGGGGATAGCGACCAAGATTAGAGCGATTTTATTTTGTAAAAAATATTTTTTACAAAGTTTGTTTTTTTCGGCGCAATCTTTCAGATGAAATAAGCCGTAGGTTGCCATCAAAACCAAAGCAAAGTGTAGCCCCTCAAGAGATTTTATCTGGAAATTTATAAATGGCAGTTTAGATATTATGAGCTGAATAAAAATCCAAGAGATTAAAAACATTCGATGGTTGTTTAAATTAGATTTTCTCAAAGAAAAAATAATACCAACACAGGCCAGCAGTCCGATAAAACCATAAGTAAATAAAAAATTGTAGAGAGGGGGCGTTAAAAGATTATTTTGTAGGGCGTACTGAGCCCTACTTTCAAATATTTGTAATGACCAAAGGTGGTAGGCAACCGCCGGGGAGGAGACAGTAATTAGAACGAGATAATGTGTAACTAAACTAAATTTTAATGTCCTGCGGCGTATAATTTCTGTTATAACATATCCACCAATTATTCCCCAAACTATTGGCACGTTGAATGGATGGAATTGAAATAGCAGCAATGCCGTCAGACCAGCCAAAAAACTTAAAATTATCTTTTGTTTTTTAAAAGCAAGAAGTATTAAGAGAAAAGTCAGTATTGTTAAAGTAAGCGAAGCTAAAAAATGAGGGGATTGGTAAAGTTCATAAAAAGTTACCGTTTCAACAGCCCAAAGATCCATCGAAGGGGTAGCCATATTTAAACCGCCCGTTGTAACTACGGCTGAGACAAGACCGCCGAGGCCAGAAGAAAAAGCTAAAAGAAAGAAGCAGATTTTTCTTTTTCTTTCTTCCAAAAAGAAAAAAGAAATAAACATGTAAGCTACGGCTAAAAAAATCGGAATTAAAAAAATTCTGATCAATTGGTATGATATGAAAGCAGAAAGAGAAAATATTTTTGCGAACAAACCCACGCCTAGCCAAAATGGGTCAAAGATATATCTCACCTGGTCTTCAGAGGTGTACAAACTTTTAAAGAGGAAATGTCCTTCTTTTCCTTGCTCTATCCACGAATAATAAACGGGAGTGTCTGCCGAATTTATCCATTGATAGCCCAAAAATGTTTTTCCTTCTGGAGCCGATAAAATTCCGACTATCATCGGCGCAGAAGTGATGATGACAATTATGCAAGAAATAAACAAGACAAATTTCCACTCCTTAGTATTAATTTCAATCATATTTTTAACTTTGCTTTTTGAATTTAAGTCGCAGGACGGTAATAAAAAAATTAATTACTTCCATAAAGGATAATTTTGTCTTGCCCCGGCTTCTATCAACAAAAACAATCGGTACTTCTTTTATTTTAAAACCATTTTTTTCGCATCGCCAAAGAATTTCTTCCTGAAAGGCGTAGCCATTGCTTTTTATCGTGTCGATTTTTATTTTTTTTAAAACTTCTCCTTTATAACAACGAAAACCGCTAGTCACGTCAAAAGTTTTTAAACCGAGAATGAGGCGGGAAAATTGCGTCGCCCCGCGGCTCATTAAAATGCGCGAAAGTCCCCAGCCGATAATTTTTCCGCCAGTAATTCTTCGCGATCCCACAACGACTTCTGCCCCATTTTCTATCGCGGTCAAAAATTGGCAAAGGGCAGCCGGATTATGAGACAGATCAGCGTCCATTTCAAAAATCAAATCGGCACCGTTTTGAAGAGCTAGATTAAATCCGTCTACGTAAGCACTGCCAATTCCTAATTTATTAGAGCGATGAATAACACGAACGGATGTCTCGGTCACGAGGGTGTCTAAAATATCCCCAGTGCCGTCTGGGGAGTTGTCGTCAACGACGATGATATTAAGATTTAAAATGCCTTGTTGAAAAATTTTCCCAATTAAATTTTTGATGTTTTCTTTCTCGTTGTAAGTTGGGATAACAATGAAGATTTTACGGGAATTATTTTTGTCCACGTTTAGCATAAGTTTTTTTAAGTCGACGAATTTCTTTTAAATAAGTGAGGGCGGTTTTGATAACGTTAACTTTACTTTTTCTTCGACGATTTTGTTTTTCCGTCCAGCGGACGGGCAATTCTTTTATTTCGTAATTATTT
>Ga0265296_1002009_pt1 | contig 21550 bp, 19 predicted proteins | sample MunlanPumphouse1_FD_189073 | JGI IMG/M metagenome (GOLD analysis project Ga0265296, IMG submission 189073) | Groundwater microbial communities from a municipal landfill in Southern Ontario, Canada - Pumphouse #1 | ecosystem: Environmental > Aquatic > Deep subsurface > Groundwater | place... | reverse complement strand
CTCGATCCGCACCTGGATCACGGGCTGGAACGAGAACCCGCGGCCGTTCATCTGGCACAAGACTGCCGACGAGATCCTTGAGAGCCTCGCTCAGTATTGTCAGCGGATCAACGACTCAGGACACTAGACGACCTCCGAGGAGGCCACCATGCCGAATCCCATCATCACTGCCGCCCTCACCGGGCCCGTCGCGACCAAGGCGGACAACCCGGGGATGCCGGGGACCGTGGCCGAGGTGGCGGCGGACGCCAAGGCGGCCCACGAGGCCGGCGCGGCGGTCATCCACATCCACCTGCGCGACGACCAGGGCAACATGACCGTCGACCTCGATGTGGCGCGGCGGACCGTCGAGGCGGTGCGTGCCGCTTGCCCGGGCATCGTTCAGCTCTCCACCGGCGGGCTTGCCTTCAGCTACGAGGACCGCATGAAGATGGTCGAGGCGCGGCCCGCGATGGCGACCCTCAACCCGTGCACGATGACCTTCGGCGCCGAGGAGTTCCGCAACCCGCCCCGACAGATGATGGAGCTTGCGGCGCGCATGCTCGAGCTCGGCGTCAAGCCGGAGGTCGAGATCTACGATACCGGCCACCTCGAGATGATGCTCTACCTCGTGCACAAGGAGCTGCTCGTCGAGCCGCTCCAGGTGTCGTTCGTGATGGGCGTGCGCGGTGGCATGAAGGGCGACCCGGCGCTGCTCTCCTACCTCGTGCGCGAGCTGCCGGAGGGTACGAGCTGGCAGGTCATCGCCGTGGCCAGGGCCAACCTTCCGATGACCACGATCGGCCTGGCGATGGGTGGCAACGCGCGCACCGGCATGGAAGACACGCTCACGCTCGACAAGGGCGTGCCGGCCACGTCCAACGCTCAGCTCGTCGAGCGCCTGGTGCGCATCGCCCGCTCCCTGCAGATGGAGCCGGCGACGGTCGCGGAGGTCATCGAGCGGCTCAAGTTGGCGCCGGAGCTTGTCGGCGCGAGGTGAGCTCGCCGGGGCGATCCGAGGGCGCGGCGCCACGCCTCGGCGAGGCCGGCGGCCCAGCCTTGACAGGTTCGGCGCCGGCTATATGATGCCCGTATCGTGGGAAGCATGGTCCGTATGGTGGATAGCACAGGAGGTGCGAGGACTCCAGAGGCTCAAGCGTTGACCGGGTCAGGGACCGCAGGAGGAGGAGAGCTGCTCCCCCTGCACTCACGTGTCGGGCGACCCGGTAGCTTCGAATCGTCCCAACGGGGGGGTTCGCGCTGATCTCCGCGGCTCGTCGAAGAGCCGCCGGGACGCGCCGAATCACGGCAAGGAGGCGGCATGAGTTCTGAGGACCGTACGTCAAACGAGGGGTCCGCGACGGGCGCCAGCCCGCTGACGCGGCGCGACTTTCTCAAGGTGGCCGGCGTGGCCGGCGCAGCGCTCGGCGTCGCCGGCGGTGGCAGCGTTCTCGCCGCCTGCGGCGGCAGCGACGACGGCGCCAGCAGCGACGGCGAGGGCCGCGAGATCAAGCTCGGCTTCGTCTCGCCGCTCACCGGCCCGCTCGCGGCCTTCGGCGAGGCCGACCAGTTCTGCGTCGACCAGTGGAACGCGGCCGTCAAGGACGGCATCACCACGGCCGACGGGGCGGTCCACCCGGTCAGCATCATCATCAAGGACTCGCAGTCGAACACCGACCGCGCCTCACAGGTGGCCATCGACCTCATCAACGACCAGGTCGACATCATGATGGTCGCGTCAACGCCCGACACGGTCCCGCCGGTCGCCGACCAGTGCGAGGCGGCGGGCGTGCCCTGCGTGTCCAACGACTGCCCGTGGCAGGCCTACTTCTTCGGCCGTAAGGGCGACCCCGCGAACCCGTTCAAGTGGACGTACCACTCGTTCTGGGGCTCCGAGTCCGCCGCCGCGGTCTTCATGGACATCTGGGACAGGCTCGACACCAACAAGACCATCGGCGTGATGTGGCCGAACGACGCCGACGGCAACGCCTGGGCGGATGCGAAGACGGGCATGCCGACCTTCTGGGGCCCTGCCGGTTACAAGTTCGTCGACCCCGGCCGGTACCAGAACGGCACCGAGGACTTCTCGACGCAGATCGGCAAGTTCAAGGCGGCCGGCGCCGACATCCTCAACGGCGTCATGATCCCGCCTGACTTCACCAACTTCTGGAAGCAGGCGTCGCAGCAAGGCTTCAAGCCGGTCGCCGCGACGATGGCCAAGGCGCTGCTCTTCCCGTCGGCGCTCGAGGCATTGGGCGACATCGGCAACGGCCTCACGACCGAGGTCTGGTGGACGCCGCAGCACCCGTACACGTCGTCGCTCACCGGCGAGACGAGCCAGCAGATCGGCGACGCCTACGAGGCGGCCACCGGCAAGCAGTGGACGCAGCCCATCATGCACTACGCGGTGTTCGAGGTCGTGGCCGACGCCATCAAGCGCACCGAGAACATCGACGACAAGGAGCAGATCATCGCCGCCGTGGCTGCCACCGACATCCAGACCATCAGCGGTCCGGTCAACTGGTCGGGCGGCGACCTCAACCCGGTCAAGAACGTCTGCATCACGCCGCTCGTCGGCGGTCAGTGGGTGCCCGGCGAGACGCACAAGTACGACCTCAAGATCATCGGCAACTCCATCGCCTCCGACATCCCGGTCAACGGCGAGCTCAAGCCGATGGAGTACTGAGCTTGACCGACCCGACCCCGGTGCCCGGCGCGAGCCTCGCCGACCGACCCGCGACGCGGGGAGGCGAGCGTTCGTGACGGTGGTGCTCGCGACCTCCGGGCTCAAGAAGTCCTTCGGCGGCGTGCAGGTCATCAACGACCTGAGCATCGAGCTGCGGGAGGGCGAAGCGCTGGGCATCGTCGGGCCCAACGGCGCCGGGAAGACCACGTTCTTCAATCTTGTGACCGGCGTCTACCGGCCTGACGAGGGTCGGGTCGTGTTTCGCGACCGCGACGTGACGCACCTGCCGCGGCAGGACCGCTGTCGCTTCGGCTTGGGACGCACGTACCAGATCCCCAAGCCGTTTTCCGACATGAGCGTGTTCGAGAACGTGCTCGTCTCCGCCGCCTACGCGCGCGGCATGAGCGAGCGCGCGAGCTACGAACGCTGCGTCGAGGTGCTGGAGCAGACGCACCTCACGCAGAAGGCCAATCACCGCGCGGGCGCCCTGCCCCTGCTCGACCGCAAGCGGCTCGAGCTGGCCAGGGCGCTCGCCGGCGATCCTTCCGTCTTGCTCCTGGACGAGATCGCCGGCGGCCTCACCGAGGGAGAGGTCGAGGCGCTCATCGGTACCATCAAGGACCTGCGCGCGGGAGGCATCTCTATCGTCTGGATCGAGCACATCGTGCACGCGCTGCTGGCCGTGGTCGACCGCATCTGCGCCATCAGCTTCGGCGCCTTGCTCATCGAGGGCGACCCCAACGAGGTCATGTGCAGCGACGAAGTGCAGGCCTGCTACATGGGCGGGACCCCGCTATGAGCATCCTCGAGCTCAAGGAGGTCAACGTCTTCTACGGCGACTTCCAGGCGCTGTTCTCGGTCAGTTTCAGCGTCGAGGAGGGCCAGACGTTCGCCTTCATCGGCGCCAACGGCGGCGGCAAGTCCACCCTCTTGAGGACCGTCGCCGGACTGCTCAAGCCGGCCTCCGGCGAGCTCTGCTTCCAGGGCGAATCCATCGTCGGCGTACCCGCTCACAAGCGTGTCGGCATGGGCATCGCCCTCGTCCCCGAGGGGCGCCGCGTGTTCCCGAGCCTCAGCGTGCACGAGAACCTGCTCATCGGCGCCTACGGGGGGCGCAAGGGCGAGTGGAACGTCGAGTCCGTGCTCGAGCTCTTCCCGCTGCTCAGTCCGCTCATGAAGCGCCAGGCGTCGAGCCTCTCCGGCGGGGAGCAGCAAGCGCTGGCCATCGGGCGGGCGCTCATGGCCAACCCGCAGCTCATCCTCCTGGACGAGGTCTCTCTGGGCTTGGCGCCGGTCGTCATCAAGCGCATCTACGAGGCGATGGGCCACCTCGTCGGCAAGGGCACGACCATCCTCGTGGTCGAGCAGGACGTGCAGCACGTGCTCACCGTGGCCGACTACGTGGCCTGCTTCCTCGAGGGCAGGATCTCGCTGGAGGGCAAGCCGGGCGACCTGAGCTCGGAGCAAATCACCGCGGCGTACTTCGGGATGTGATCGCATGGATTGGGTGAACGTCGCTCTGCAGGGGGTCCTCCTCGGAGGGCTCTTCGCCCTGTTCGCCACCGGGCTTGCCCTCGTCTTCGGCGTGATGCGTCTGGTCAACCTGGCGCACGGCGACCTCGGCATCCTCGCCGCGTTCGTCGCGCTCTTCCTGCTGGACAGCTTCCACCTGGGAGTCCTCCTGGCCTCCGTGCTGGCCATCGGCGTCATGGTCGCGATCGGGTACGTGTTACAGCGTGGACTGCTCAACTTCACCATCGGCACCGACGACACGCGCCCGATCCTCGTCACGTTCGGCCTGTCGATCATCATCCAGAATGCGCTCATCATGGCGTTCTCGGCCGATTCGCAGGGTCTGGACGTGGGGTCGATCGAGAATGCCAGCATGCGCATCTCCGACCAGCTCGCCGTGGGCTGGTACCCGCTCATCGTGTTTGTCATCGCCGTCGCCGCCATCGCCGCTCTTCAGCTGTTCCTCAACCGTACGAGCCTGGGGCGCGCCTTCCGCGCCACGTCGGACGATCGCGAGGCCGCGGAGCTCATGGGCATCGACAATAGCCACATCTACGGGCTGGCGATGGCCATCGCTCTGGGGCTCGTGGCGCTCGCCGGCATCCTCCTCGCGATCCGCACCACGTTTGACCCCAGCCAGGGCTCCTTCCGCCTCATCTTCGCCTTCGAGGCGGTCATCATGGGCGGCATGGGCTCGATCTGGGGCACGCTGGCCGGCGGCATCATCCTGGGCGTCTCGCAGACCCTCGGCGCCCAGGCGTTCGGCGCTGGCTGGGGCATCTTCGTCGGGCACGCCGTCTTCCTCACGGTCCTGGCGTTCAAGCCGAGCGGCTTCTTTGCGAAGACGGTGACGGCATGAGCGATCCAGCGCCCACGACCCCGGCGTTCAGGGTCGCGCGCTCGGAGCCGCTGCACCGCTACGTGCTCTTCGTCTCTGTGGCCGTCGTCGCCGTGCTCGCCTCGGTGCCCTTCTGGGCGCAGACCGGCACGATGCGCACCTTGGTCACCTTCTTCACGCTTCTCGCTCTGGCCCAGATGTGGAACCTCCTCGGCGGCTACGCGGGCCTCATCTCGGTGGGCCAGCAAGCCTACGTCGGGGTGGGCGCCTACGGGCTGTGGCTCTTCGGCGACGTCCTCCACGTCCACCCCTTCGTCTCGGTGCCGCTGGCCGGCGTGCTGGCGGCCGCCATCGCGCTCCCCGTCGGGCCGCTGATCTTCCGGCTCAAGGGCGGGTACTTCGCCATCGGGACCTGGGTCGTGGCCGAGGTCGTGCGCCTCATCGTCGCCAACATCCAGGCCACCGGCGGCGGCTCGGGCACCACCATCATCTCGGCCGCCCGGTTGCCCATGGACACCCGTATCCCGGGCACCTACTACCTCGCTCTGGGGGTGGCCGTCGGCTCCATCCTCGCGGTGTATTTCCTGCTGCGTTCGCGGGTCGGCCTGGCGCTCACGGCCATCCGCGACAACGACCTGGCGGCCCAGAGCTCGGGGGTCAACGTCTTCAGGTCCAAGCTGGTGGTGTACGTCGTCGCCGCCTTCGGATGCGGGGTGATGGGGTCGGTCGTGGCCATGAACCTGCTGCGCATCCAGCCCACAGCCGCCTTCAGCATCAACTGGACTGCCTACGCGATCTTCATCGTCGTGATCGGCGGGTTCGCGACCATCGAGGGGGCGCTGCTGGGGTCGGTGATCTACTTCGTGCTGCTGCAGACCCTGAGCCAGTACGGCACCACGTACATGCTCCTGCTCGGCGTGATCGCCGTCATCATGGCGACCAAGGCGCCGCGCGGCTTGTGGGGCTTCGTCGCGAAGCGCTGGAACCTGCACCTGTTCCCGGTGCGACGGCGGCTGGTGATGGAGCGACCCGCGGCGGCCGCGCCGGCGGAGAATGCCGCGGCCGGCGATACCTCGGCCGAGCCGGCCTGAGCGCCGGCGAGGCGGCATGACCAGGATCCGAGTCGATCGCGGCCGCCGTGCGGCGTGCCGCGCCGCGGTGCCGCGGGAGGGACAGTGACGTTGATGAAACGGAGTGTGGCGCCCGACGAGCGCGGCGGCGTGCAGGTCCTCACCCGCGCCGCTTCACTCCTCACGCTGCTGGCCGAGTCGTCCGGCGGCCTCAGCTTCAGCCAGCTGGTGGCCCGGGCCGGCCTGCCCCGCACGACCGTGCATCGCATCAGCCGCGCCCTCGAGGACGAGGGCTTCGTGCGAGTGGATGCCGCCACGGGGCGCCTGCAGCTGGGGCCTGGCCTCCTCAGGCTGGCCGTGGCGAGCCGCCGCGACCTGCGGGCGATGATCGGGCCCTATCTGGAGCGGCTGTCCCGGGAGATCAACGAGACCGTCGACCTCGGCGTCCTCGACGGCATGCACGTGCTCTTCATCGCCCAACACGCGGCCCCTTCCCGCGACCTGATGGCCGTGTCGAGGGTGGGGGCGCGCTTCCCCGCGCACTGCACGGCCACAGGCAAGGTGCTGCTCGCGAGCCTGCCGCTGGACGAGCTGCAGCGCCGGCTCCCGAAGAAGCTCGAGATCCCCGCCCGGCACACGGACTTCTCGCGCGAGGCGCTTCTCCGCGAGCTCGACGAGATCCGCCGCACCGGCGTGGGCTTTGACCGCGAGGAACACCGCCAAGGGATCTGCGGGGTCGGAGTCGCGGTCACCGATGTCGACGGCAGCGTGCTGGCGATCTCGGTGCCGATGCCTGCGGCGCGCTTCGCCGAGGACGAGGCCGCCGTCGCGGCGGCGCTCCTGCGCACCCGCGGCGAGGTCCAGGCCGCCCTTCGCGGCGGCTGAGGCGTCGCCTGCGCCGGCGCCCATGCTGCGTTTGAGCGGGGAGGCGACTCACCTCGGCGACGCGGCCGGCACTACGCGGTCGCTCGCTGAGGCGCGTGGACTCGGTCGGCGCATGGCCGGGGCGCTCGGCCTCACGCCGGCCGGATGACGCGCGCCTCGGTGACCACGGCCGTCATGGCCAAGTCGTGTGGCTCGCAGGGCAGCTCGTCGACGAGCTGGCACTCGAACGCCAGCGCCACCCAGGGGATGCCCGGCCGGGTGAGCGGCAGGTACGAATCGTAGAAGCCGCCGCCGTAGCCGCAGCGCCGCCCGCAGGCGTCGAACACCGAGCCCGGTATGACCAGGGCGTCGAAGCGCTCCGGCGGCACCTCCGCGAGCTCGGGGCGCGGCTCCGGGATGCCCCAGGAGCCGGCGGCGAGGTCGGCGGCGGGGTCCGTGACCCGCAGCATCACCATGCGCCGCGGGCCGAGGACCCTGGGCATGCCGATCTCCTTGCCGAGCCGCAGCGCCCAGGTGAGCAGGGAGTCGGTATCGATCTCGCTGCGGAAGTCGGCGAACACGGAGAGTGTGGCAGCCGCCTGGAGCTCGGGGAGCTCCATGGCTCGGGCGCAGATGGCGGCGCTCAAGCGGGCGTGCTCGGCGGGCGGAAGCGCATCTCGCGAGGCGAGGCAGCGCTGCCGGTGTGTCCGTTTGCTCGCCTCGGCGTTTTCACACGAGCGGCTCTGATCGGGGCTCTCATCCATGGTAGGCGCGGCTCCTGCGTCGACTGGGCTGGCAACGCTTCGCGGCCCACGGGCCTCTGCAAGCGTGTTCGGCCTCTCATCCTTCCTCTATAGTATAGGCGCAGCCGGCGGGCAGTCGGGCTGCGCAGAGAGAGCCGTCGCGCCGTAAAGACGGCGGCGCGGCCGAGAGGATGGGTATGGCATTACGCTCCCACGAGGAGATGTCATTGGCGACCGTGTTCGCGCGCACGCTGCGCAACGTGATCGCGCTCACGACCACGGCCGAGAGGCGTAGCTGGCCGCGTCCCGCGGAGGTGCTCGAGCACTCGGCCGACATCCCGGCCGCCCCGGCCGAACTGGTGCGTCTGCTGCAGTTCGCCATCCTGCCTGAGATTCTCGGCGAGAGCGCGGGCCCGGCACTGTATCTGGCCAGCAAACGGTTCAGCCACGAGCTCGACATCCACTCCATCCAGGGGCTCAAGGACTGGTTCCACCACATGCGGCTCGGCGAGCTCGAGGTGGAGCTCGACGAGGAGCGCGTGCTCGTGAAGCTCACGCACTGCCTGAGCTGCCAGCGCCTGCCGGCCACCGGCACCCCGCTCTGCGACCTGGAGCGCGGCCTCATCGACGGCGTCCTGGAGGCGCTCACGGGTACCGAGGTGCTCACCAAGGAGACTCTCTGCTGGGGCCTCGGCGACACGGTGTGTCAGTTCGAGGGCTATCACGGCGAACATGCCGGCTACCTCTACTCCGAGAACGGCTTCAACCCCGAGTCCCAGCGCCGGCTGCTCGAGCATCTGGGCGACCAGGCGGAGGTCGCCCTCGACAATCTGCGGCTCATGAACGAGCGCAAGGAGCACGAGACTCACGATCCACTGACAGGCCTGCTCAACTTCCGCCACTTGCGCGAACGCGCCGCCTACGAGACGGTGCGGGCCCAGCGTTACGGCCGCAAGGTGGCGTTCGCGATGCTCGACCTCGACGACTTCCACGCCGTCAATGCGACCGTCGGCCGCGGGGGCGGCGACCAGGTCCTGTGCCACTGGGCCGCCGCTCTGACGGCGCAGCTGCGGAGCTGCGACCTCGTGTGCCGATATGGGGCCGACGAGTTCCTCTTGGTGCTCCCCGAGACGGCCGAACAACAGGCCGACCTGGTGCTGGCCCGCATCCTCGGCGCCATGCAGCAGCTCGCCGTGGAGGTCGCCGGCAAGAGGCTGGCGCTCACGGCCTCCGCCGGCGTCGCAACCTTCCCGGACGACGGCCAGACCACGGAGGAGCTCGTAGCGAAGGCGGCGACGACCATGTACACGGCTCGTGCGGGGGGCCCCGGGCGCGTCGCCTTCTACTCCGGTACTCCGGCCCACTGAGCCGCGCCGGCGTGGCGGCGCGCGTCGAGATCCTGGCCGCCGGCCCCCTGCATCGGGATCTCCAGCCTGCCGCACGACACTACCTCGACCTCCTCGGCCCGCTCGCCGCGGTGCGCGTCCGGGAGGTCAAGGAAGTGCCGCTGCGCGGCCGCAGCGAGGCAGAGGTGCTCCGTGAAGAAGGCCGGCGCCTGCTGGCGGCATGGCCGCGGGTGCCGGTGGTCGCCGCTCTCGCGGTCGACGGCCGCGGCCTCGGCACGGAGACCTTCGCCGCCTGGCTTCAGCACGGCTTCGAGCGCGGCGGCGTGGGGTTCGTGCTCGGCGGCTCGCTGGGGCTCGCCCCCGAGGTGCTGGGGCGCGCCGACGAACGGCTGTCGCTCTCGGCGCTCACGTTGCCGCACCAGCTCGCCCGTGTGGTGCTCCTGGAACAGCTGTTCCGGGCCGGCAAGATCCTGCGCGGTGAGCCCTATCATCACTGACGCGCCGCCCGGCCCGGGTGGATCGCCGCGCCCGTCGCCGCGGCCCGCCGGGGACCGTCGCGCCCGCCGCCGCCGGCCGCTACAATGGGCGACGGCCCCGGCGCTCGCCGGCGCAGCCGACACGAGACGGTGACCGATGACTGACGATCTCTACGACCTCCACGGCCTGTCCGCATCGCTGCAGGCCGCCCTTGCGGGCGTCCTGGGCGAGGGCGGCGGCGCCGAGACGCCGGCGGTGGAGCTGGCGGTGCCGGCGCGCCCCGAGCACGGCGACCTCACGACGAACGCCGCCATGGTGAGCGCCAAACGCGCGAGAAGACCGCCGCGCGAGATCGCCGAGGAGCTCGGGGCAGGCTGGCTGGCCGGCCCCGGCGCCGCGGTGTGCGAGCGCTACGAGGTCGCCGGCCCCGGCTTCCTCAACTTGTTCCTGCTCCCGGCCTGGTATCGCGGCGCCCTGCAGCGGCTCCTGGCCGAGGGCCGCGACTACGGTCGCGGCTGCCTGCCGGCCGCCGAACGGCTCACGATGAACGTGGAGTTCGTGAGCGTCAACCCCACCGGGCCGCTGCACGTGGGCCACGCGCGCTACGCCTCGTACGGCGATGCGCTGTGCCGCCTGTTCGCGTTCGTCGGGCACGGCGTCACGCGGGAGTTCTACGTCAACGACTACGGCACCCAGATGCTGCGCTTCGGCCAGTCTTTGGCCGCCCGGTACGGTCAGCGGCTCGGCCTGGACTCACCGGTGCCCGAAGAAGGGTACCAGGGCGACTATGTCCTTGAGCTCGCCGACAAGCTCCTGGCGGAGGTCGGCGAGCGCTACCGGGCCGCCGTCGCCGCTGCCGCCCCCGACATGACGGCGCTCGACCTCGCGACGGTCGCGGAGCTCAGGGCCTGGGGGCGCGATGCCATCCTGACGCAGTTCCGCGCCACCCTGGAGCGGCTCCGCGTGCCCTTCGATGTCTGGACCCCGGAGAGCACGCTGTACGCCGGAGGCGCCGAGCACCGCGGCTTCGCCGGCGAGGTCGGCAAGGCTCTCGCCGATCTCGACGGCGAGGCGCTCCTCTACGAGGAGGATGGCGCCGTGTGGCTCCGCACCACGGACTACGGGGACGACAAGGATCGCGTGCTCATCCGCAGCAGCGGCGACCCCACATACTTCCTCAGCGACATCGCCTATCACCGCGACAAGATGGACCGCGGCTTCGCCCACATGATCGACATCTGGGGTGCCGACCACCATGGCTACGTGCCGCGCATGAAGGCGGCGTTCACGGCTCTTCCGCCGCACGACGCCGACCGGCTGGAGCTCATCATCGGGCAGCTGGTCAACCTGCTGCAGAGCGGCGAGACCAAGCGGATGAGCAAGCGCAAGGGGGACATCGTCACGGTGGACGATCTAGTCGAGGCGATCGGCGTCGACGCGGCCCGCTTCCTGCTGGTCGGGCGGTCCCACGACACGACGCTCGAGCTCGACCTCGACCTGGCCGTGCAGCAATCGAGCCAGAACCCGGTGTACTACGTGCAGTACGCGCACGCGCGGATCTGCAGCATCCTGCGCAACCTCGGCGCGGCGGGGGCGAGGCCGGCCGGCGAAGCCCTGCCGGCCGCGACCGTCGGCCCGCACGAGAAGTCGCTCATCCGCACCTTGGCGCGCTACCCCGACATGCTGCTGGCGGCCGTGCAGCAGCGCGCCCCGCACCGCATCCACACCTACCTCGGCGAGCTTGCCGCCGAGTTCCACGTGTTCTACCGCAACTGCCGCGTCCTCGCCGACGACCCTGCGGTGGCCGCGTTCAGAGCAGGACTCTGCGTCGCGACGCGGACCACGCTCGCCGGCGGGTTGGCGCTCCTCGGGGTGCACGCTCCCGAGTCGATGTGACCCGCCCCTTGGTCAGGCCCCGAAACGCGTCCGCACCCAGCCGCGCAGCTCCTCGGCCTCGTCCGGGGTCAGCTCCCTCTCGAGCTTGAGGAGCTGTGACACGGCGACGTTGTACTGGCCGCCCAGCAGCTTCTCGACGACGCTGAACAGCACCGTCTGAGCTACCTCTCTCCCAGGGATGCTGGGGGTGTACACGTAGGCGGTGTGCTCCTTGTCCTGCTCGAGCAGGTGCTTCTTGACGAGGTTGTTCATCACCGTCATCACGGTGGTGTAGGCGATCTTGCGGCGCTCACGCAGGGTCTCGTAGACGCGCCGGACCGTGGTCTGCCCGTGTTCCCATACGACCGCGAGGATGTCGGCTTCGAGTGAGCCGATCCCGGTGAACGGCGCCCCTTTGGTGCTGCGCAACCATTTGGGCAGCAGTGGCTGATCCATCCTGACTCCCTTCTCCGTGCTGCAGGGCGGCGTCCGCACCGCCCCAAGCGTGGTACGTATATCTTGCTACGTATTCCCTCTCTGGTCGATATCATGCCAGTTTCCGTGAAGTAGTATCGTCACGGAGGCGTGCAAGGTGGATCGCGGGCGCCCCTGCCCCGCGCTCCGCGGCCCTGGCACCGTCGGGAGGTCACCGTGAAGCTGTTCGTCGCCATCGATCTGGAGGGCATCTCGGGTGTCGTGTCGGAGGAGGACACCGGCTCGCAGGGGGCGGCCGCGGCCGTGGCCCGCGCCCATATGCGAGCCGACCTCGACGCCGTCCTCGACGGCTGCCTCGCCGCCGGCGCCCGCGAGATCGTCGTGTGCGATGCGCACGACGCGGGCCGCAACCTCGACCCCGGCGGCCTGCCTTCGCAGGTGAGGCTCGTCGCCGGCTCGCCGACGCCGCACAGCATGATGCAGGGCATCGCCGCCGACTGTGATGGGGCGCTCTTCGTGGGGTACCACGCGCGCGCCGGCGCCCGGGCGGCGGTCCTCGAGCACACCTGGAACTACAGGGTGTTCTCAGTCACGGTCGGCGACCTTGAGGTGGGCGAGTTCGGCCTCGGCGCGCTGCTCGCCGGCCACTTCGGCGTGCCGGCGGTGTACCTCTCCGGCGACGACAAGGCGGCCGCCGAGGCCGAGGCTCTGGTACGCGGGATCGTGACCACCGTCGTCAAGGCCGGGATCACGCGGCTGAGCGCCGCGCTGTGCCCGCCGGAGGAGGCCAGGGCGCGCATCCGTGCCGACGTTGAACGCGCCCTGCGCGCCGGCGGGCCGCCGCCGCTCGCCTGGAACGGCGAGCCCCTGCACCTCACGTTCACCCGGGCCGAGTTCTGCGACCGGGCGGAGGGCTGCCCCGGGGTGCACCGCCTCGACGGGCGCACGCTCGAAGTGCCGGGCGCGAGCTACGCGGAGGTCTACCGGGGCTTCCTGGCATGCCTGCAGCTCTCCGAAGTGGCGGGCTGATCCGCGGCCGCCTGAGTTGCGGGTGCGCGGCCGGTGTGGTGAACTACGGGCGCGGGCGGATGTAGCGTAGTTGGTAACGCGTCAGCTTCCCAAGCTGAAGACCGCGGGTTCGAGTCCCGTCATCCGCTCCACCTCCCTCACCCCGGGGTCCGTCTGCGGGGGCGCTCCCCCGGCGCGGGGCGCCCGAAGCCCTTCGTTCCAATCCCTGGGTACTCCGTCGGCCCTGATTCAGGCTGGCCTGCACGCATCGGTTAAGCTATCCTAATGATGATTCTGTGTCGCCCTTCACAATGCCAGGCAGGGCGGCTCCCCGACGAGCCGGAGGCACCGTGGACAAGCGCACGCAGAGCGCCGAGGAGTACCTCGAGGCGCTCTTCAAGCTGCAGCGCGGCGGCGGGGCAGTCACCGTGCGCCGCCTCGCCGACGAGCTGTCCGTGTCGCCGCCCTCCGTGAGCCAGATGCTCGGCCGTCTGCGCGCCGCAGGCCTGGTGAACGAGGCCGACCACGGGGTCGCCCTCACCGCGCAGGGCGAGGCCGAGGGCGCCCGCCTTGTGCGGCGCCACCGCCTCAGTGAGCGCTTCCTGGTGGATTACCTCGGGATGCCGTGGGACGCGGTCCACGACGAGGCCTGCAAGTTCGAGCACGTGCTCAGCCCGGAGGTGGAGGCGCGCCTCGCCGAGCAGCTGGGCGACCCTCGCACCTGCCCGCACGGGCACGCCATCCCCGGCGAGGACGGCACCCTGCCCGACGACCCCCTGCGCCCGCTGGCCGAGCTTGACGCCGGCGAGCGCGGCGTCATCGGCTGCATCGCCGAAGAAGACGGAGAGCTCCTGCGTTACCTGGGCTCCCTCGGCCTTCTGCCCGACACCGCGGTGGAGGTGGAGAGCATCGCCCCGTTCGGTGGCCCTCTGCTGGTCCGCGTGGCCGGCTCCCAGTACGCCCTGGGGCGCGAGGTGGCGGGCAAGATCCTGGTGCGCTCCTGAGCGTCATGAGCGGCTCGATCGCCGGGGCAAAACGGCCGCCGGCCGGTGCCGGAGGCGATGGGCTGCACCTCGTCACGTGCATCGCGGGCAACCCCAACGTGGGCAAGAGCTCGCTCTTCAACGCCCTGACCGGCGCCACCTGCGAGACGTCCAACTGCGCCGGGGTGACCACCGAGGCGAGCGCTGCCTGCACGTGGTGGGGAGGGCGCTGCCTGGAGGTCGTCGACCTGCCGGGCGCCTACTCGCTAGGCGGCCAGGGCGGCGACCAGCGCGCCGCCCGCGCCGCCCTGCTCACGCTGAGCCCCGATGTAGTGGTGGCGGTGGCCGACGCCACTAACCTCGCCCGCAGCCTGTACCTGCCGTTGCAGCTCATCGACCTCGGCTTCCGCGTCGTGCTGGCCGTGAACCTCTCGGACGAGGCGCGGCGCAGCGACCGCACGGTGGACACACCCGCTTTGGGCCGCGAGCTCGGCGTACCGGTGGTCGCCACCGTGGCCCCACGCGGAGAGGGGCTCGAGGCGCTCAAGGCGGCGGCCGTGCGTGTCGCGACCTCGAGCAACGGTCACGGGCACGGCGGCGGCACCCCGCTGCCGGCCGCCGCCGCCGCGCGCCTCTCTGAGGTCGCCGCCGCCTTCGAGGCGCAGGCCGGCGTGGGCCGGCGCCCGCCCCACGGGCTGGCACCGCGGGCGGCGGCCTTCGCCGTCCTCGAAGGCGACACGGAGTTCGCGGCCGCTCTCGAGCTCGGCGACGAGGATGTCCTCACGCCGGCTGACGACGATTGGGCGCTGCCCATCGCCCAGGCGCGGCACGCTGAGGCGCGGCGGTTGACGGCGGCGGCGCAGGCGCCGCCGCCGTCAACCGCGGGGCGCAACTGGTGGCGCCTCACGACGGCGCCCCGCACCGGCGTCCCTCTCCTCATCGGCGTGATCGTGGCGATGTTCGCGACCCTGTTCGTGGTCGGCGACCTGCTGGCACGCCTCCTCACGGCGGGGTGGACGGCCTGGGTGTCCCCGGCCGTGAGCGCGGCCGTCGGCCGGGTGTTGGGCGACGGCATCCTGGGCCGCACCGTCCTCTGGGGGGTCGACGGCGGCATCCTGGCCACGATCGCCGTCGGGATTCCCTACATCCTCACGTTCTACTTCCTGCTCGCCCTCATCGAAGACACCGGCTACATGAACGCCGCGGCCTTCCTCAGCGACCGGGTGATGCATCGTTTCGGCCTGCACGGACGGGCCGTGATCCCGCTCATCGCCGCCGGCGGCTGCAACGTGCCGGCGATCATCGCCACGCGCTCGCTGACGACCAGGCGCGAGCGCATCATCGCCTCGGCGCTCGCCACGCTCACCCCGTGCAGCGCCCGGACGGCGGTGATCATCGGGGCGGTGGCGGCCTTCGCGGGCTGGCAGTGGGCGCTGTTCACGTACTTCGTGGTCTTCGTCATCGGCGTGTCGGCGGGCCTGGGGCTCAATCGCCTGCTGCCTGGCAGGAAGGGTGCCTTCGTCATGGAGATGTTCCCCTTCCGCCGGCCGGTCCTGCGTCAGGTGGCGCGCAAGACCTGGCGACGCTTCCGTGAGTTCGTCTGGGACGCGGCGCCGATCATCCTCCTCGGCAGCATGGTCCTGGGCGCCCTGTATGAGACCGGGTTCGTGTGGAAGCTCACCGCCCCGTTGGCGCCGGTCGTGGAGGGGTGGCTGCTGCTTCCCGGCGTCGCCGGCCTGACACTGGTGTTCGCCGTGCTCCGCAAGGAGCTCGCGCTGCAGCTGCTGATCGTGTTCGCGGCCGTCAGCGTCGGGGGTGCGGTGGCCGACATCTCGAGCATCATGACCGGACCGCAGATCATCACCTACGCGATCGTGAACACGATCTACATCCCCTGCCTCGCCACCATCGCCGTGCTGCGCCGCGAGCTGGGCTGGCGCTGGACCGGCGCGATCTCGGCCGGCACGATCGTGCTGGCGCTGGTCGCGGGCGGCGTCGTCGCCCGGCTGCTGCCCCTGCTCGGCGCCTGACGGAGGCACGAAGCGCCGTCCGGCGAGGCGCCGGCCCGCCCACCGACCGGCAGAGTTTGGCCGGCGCCCCACATGTGGTGTACTAGGCCGCGTCACCGGTCCGCGGGCGCGAGCCCGCCGCAACGTCACGGAGGTCGAATGCGAGAGGTCAACGTCGGCCACAAGTCACTGGCGGACTACAGGAGCATCGTCCCCAGAGAGCTCATGGCCGAGATCGACGAGCTCGCGGAGGGCCTGCGCGGCAGGCGCGTGCTGCACGTCAACGCCACCGCCTTCGGCGGCGGCGTGGCCGAGATCCTCTACACGCTGGTGCCCCTCACCAGCGATGCAGGCCTCGAGGCCCAGTGGCAGGTCATCACCGCGCCGCCGGACTTCTTCAACGTCACGAAGAGTTTCCACAACGGATTGCAGGGCCATGCGGTCGACTTCCCGGCCGCGGCGCGCGAGCTGTACACGCAGGTCTGCCGCACCAACGCGGAGGCGCTCACGCATCCCTACGACTTCGTCGTCATCCACGACCCCCAGCCGCTGGCGATGCGCGACTTCGTGCTGCCGGTCGACGGCCACACGACGCACTGGATCTGGCGCTGCCACATCGACACCTCCACGCCCGACCAGGCGTTGTACGACTACCTGGTGCCGTCGATCAACCGCTACGACGCGGCCGTCTACACGCTGCGCGAGTACGTGCCTGAGGGCCTCACGGTGCCGGTGCGCCCCATCGCGCCGACCATCGACCCCCTGGCGCCCAAGAACATGCAGCTCTCTGTTGAGGACGCGACCTACATCGTGCGGCAGTTCGGCATCGACGTGGCGCGGCCCCTGCTCCTGCAGGTATCGCGGTTCGACCCCTGGAAGGACCCGCTCGGCGTCGTCGACGTGTATCGCACGGTGAAGGCGAAGCACCCGGACGTGCAGCTCGCCCTCGTCGGCGCCATGGCCAGCGACGACCCGGAGGGTTGGCACTACCTTGAGCGGGTCATCTCCTACGTAGGCGACGACCCCGACGTGTTCATCCTCTCCAACCTCGACAACGTGGGTTCGGTGGAGATCAACGCCTTCCAGAGCCACGCCGACGTGATCATGCAGAAGTCCACGCGCGAAGGCTTCGGGCTGACGGTCACCGAAGCCCTCTGGAAAGGCCGGCCCACCATCGGCGGCCGGGTCGGCGGGATCCCGCTGCAGATCGAGGACGGGGTCACCGGCTACCTCGTCAGCTCGGCGGCCGAGTGCGCCGCGCGCTGCCTCGACGTCCTCGCCGACCCCGCCCGACACCGGCGTATGGCGCTTCTCGGCAAGGAGCATGTGCGCCGCGAGTTCCTCACGCCGCGGCTGCTGCGCGACGAGTTGCGACTCTTCTCCGACCTGCTCGCGGGTAAGATAGAGGCCTAGGGGGCCCGGCACCCAGGCCGGGCCCGCCGCTCACGCGGTCCGCGGCGCCACACGAAGGGTAGGGGCGTGCAGAGATCCGTTCCGGCAGAGCGCCGTCTGGTGGTGGCCGCCAACCGCGGCCCGGTGTCGTTCCACAGCGACCCCTCCGGGGAGCCGGTGGTGACCCGCGGGCCCGGCGGCCTCGTCACCGTCCTCACCGAGGTCCTGCGCAAGCACGCGGGCACCTGGGTGGCGGCGGCGCTGGCCGAGGAGGAATCGCACCTGGCGGCGGCGGGCGGCGCCGTCGAGGTCGAGCTGGGCCGCGACACCTACCGGGTGCGGTACGTGGCCATCGAGCCCGACGTCTACCACAAGTACTACAACATCGTCGCCAACCCGATGCTGTGGTTCATCCAGCACTACCTCTGGGACCTCGGCCGCCACCCCGACATCTCGGCCAACGAGACCGACGCCTGGGAGACGGGGTATCTGCCGGTGCAGCGGGCGTTCGCCGCGGCGATCGTCGACGAGGCCGATGAGGCGGCGCTCATCATGCTCCACGACTATCATCTCTACGGCGTCGCGCCGCACGTGCGGAGGGCGCTCCCCGGCGCCTTCCTGCACCAGTTCGTGCACATCCCCTGGGTGCAGTCGGACGCCTGGCTCGTCCTGCCGGAGGCGCTGCGCACCGCCGTGTTCATGGGGCTGCTCGGCAACGACATCGTCGCCTTCCACACGCGTCACTACGCGAGCAATTTCCTGCAGGGCTGCGTCGACCTGCTCGACCTCCCCGTTGACGAACGGCGCTCGGCGGTGCTGCTCGGCGACCGCGAGGTGTGGGTCCGCGCCTACCCCGTGTCCATCGATCCGATGGCGCTTATGAAAGCCGCGACGTCGCAGCGCGTGGCGGCCGAGGAGCGCGCGCTTCTCGAACGACGCCGCGAGTTCCTGCTCCTGCGGGTGGACCGCCTCGACCCCAGCAAGAACATCATCCGCGGCTTCCTCGCCTTCGACCGCTTCCTCGAACTGCACCCCGAGTTCAAGGATCACATCACCTTCCTCGCCCTGCTGCAGCCCTCGCGGGAGGACGTCGAGGAGTACGTGATCTACCGCGAGCACGTTCTGCGCACCGTCGAGCAGATCAACACGAAGCACGGCAACACCGACTGGATGCCCATCGACCTGCGCGTGCAGGACAACTTCCCGCAGACGCTGGCCGCCTACCGGCACTACGACGCGCTGCTCGTGAACGCGATCTTCGACGGCATGAACCTCGTGGCGAAGGAGGGGCCGGTGCTCAACGCACACGACGGCGTCCTCGTCCTCTCGGAGAACACCGGCGCCTCGGAGGAGCTCGGCGCCTTCGCGGTCAGCGTCAACCCTTTCGATATCGAGGAGCAGGCGGCGGCGATCTTCGAGGCGCTCACGATGCGCGCGGACGAGAAGCGCCTGCGGGCGCAGCAGATCCGCCGGGTGGTCGACCGCAACAGCATCGAGAAGTGGGTCGACGCTCAGTTCGCGGACATCGCCGCGAAGCTCGCGGCCGCCGAGGCCGCCGGCTGAGGCCCCCCTCCGCCGGCCTCGGCGGCCGGCGGGTGTACGGCGCGCTCAGCCGGGGTTCGCGGTGCGCGCCCGAGCCAGCCTGAGATACTCCTCCGAGACATCGACTCCCAGCGCCCGCCGCCCCAGCTCGACGGCGACGGCGAGCGCTGTGCCGGTGCCGCAGAACGGGTCGAGTACCATGCCACCCGGGGGGCAGGTGGCGAGGATCGGGATACGGCAGAGGTCGGCCGGGAAGGCGGCGTAGTGGCCGCCCCGGCCCTGGGAGCCCTCCGGCATGATGTCCCACACGTCACCCGGCTTGGCGCCGCCCGGGTGATACCGCAAGAAGTAGAAGCCGCGCTCCTGGAGCTCGCGAGCGCGGCCGGACACGGCCGTGGAATCGGAGTGGGTCGTGCGCTGATGGCCGCGGACGATCATCCGGAAGTCGGCGAGCCTCCCCTGGGCGATGTCGGCGAGCCGTGCCTCCAGCGCCGTCAGGGCGGCAACCTTCTCGGCATCGCTGAGCGCCGTCGAAAGCTCGATCTGGCGCCGGTACCGCACGCCGCGCACCCCGGTGGCCGAGACGACGGCACCGCCGTCCACGCGCGCCGCGCGCGGCGCACGGCGCACGGCGTCAGCGTCGTAGTAGTAGCCGCGGGGCCGGCCCACGAAGTGGAAGAGCAGCTCGTGGACGTTCCGCAGCCTGTCGCGGCTGGTGTCGGGGCCGCCCTTCACCTTGTGCCACACCACGCTGTTGCGCAGCGTCCAGCCTTGCCCGTCGGTGAGGTGGAAGGCGACCCGCCAGGGGACCCCGAGCTGACGCTTGCCGCGGTAGGTGTCGCCGAGGTTGAGCCACAGGGATCCAGTGGGCTTCAGCACCCGGCGCAGCTCCGCGGTGACCGCCGCGAGGGCGGCCACGTACTCCTCCCAGGTGGCCTCGGCGCCGATGCCGCCGGCGGCGTAGCGGCGGTGGCCGAAATAGGGCGGGCTCGTGAGGCAGCAGTCCACGCTGCTGTCAGGGAGGCGCCGCAGCGTGGCGAGCGCGTCGCCGCGGACGAAGAAGGGCCGGGGGTCAGCGCCCGCCAGGTACTTCGTCAGGCGGGCGTCGTCGGCCTCTGCGGCGCGGCGCCTACCGCCCGCGTCCGTCACGGGATCGGGTGGAGCCGCGGTCGCCAGACGGGCCCCGGGTTGCCGGCGGGGAACACCGGCCTTCAGCCCCCCAGCGCCCGCCGGTAGATCGCCTCGTAGTCGGTCACCATCCGCGCCACCGTGAAGCGCTCCTCGACGGTGCGCCGGCAGACGGCGGGGTCGATCTCGGGGACGCGGTCGATGGCGGCCACGAACTCGTCGAAGGTGTCGCGGACATAGCCGGTGCGACCGTCGTCGACGACCTCCGGAACGGAGCCCTGGCGCAGCGCCACCACCGGCGTGCCCGTGGCCATCGCTTCGATCATCACGAGGCCAAACGGCTCCGGCCAGGTGATGGGGAAGACGAACGCCTTGGCGTGCGCGAACAGCTCGCGCTTGCGCGCATCGCTCACCTCGCCCTCGTAGACGATCTGCTGGCCGTCGATGTGCGGCTCGACCTTCTCCTCGAAGTACTGACGGTAAGGCTCCTGGAGGACGCCGGCCATGATGAGCCGGTGGCCGGTGCGCTTGGCGGCCTCGATCGAGAGATGGAAGCCCTTGGCCTCGCAGACACGGCCGAAGGCGAGGAGGTAGTCGCCCTTCTGCGGGGTGTACGGCCATTGCTCGACGGCGATCGCGTTGTAGGCGAGGCCCGCCCAGCCCATGCCGGCCGGCGCCATGGACTGCTGGTAGCGGCTGATACCGACGTAGCCGACCGCGTCACGGAACTGCTCGTAGAAGCCGTACGCGGCGGCGTCGAAGGCGCAGTGCACCGTGTGCACCATGGGCGTCGCAAGGTAGCGGCTGAAAGCGATGCCGAGGAAGCCGGAATGGTCGTGGACAAGGTCGAAGGCCTCGCGCTCGATGTCGGCGAAGGCGTGTGATACGTGCCGGGCATCGTAGCTCGAAAGCCCCAGCACCTCGGGCATCTGGGCGGGGAAGAGGGCCCGCAGCTCGGCAGCGGTGTGGGAGTCCCCGGAGGCGTAGAGCACGACCTCGTGGCCGCGCGCCACGAGCTCGTCGCAGAGCTGCTGCACGACCCACTCCGTGCCACCGTAGCCGGCGGGCGGCACGGTGATCCACGGCGGTGCGAGCTGGGCGATGCGCATGGGGGCATTGTATCCGTTTGCGTCGCCGGGGATGTGCCGAGGGTGTCCAAGCGCTTGCCGTGCGGGTAGAGTGACCGCGATGATCCTCTACCTCGACTGCGCGAGCGGCATCAGCGGCGACATGCTGGTCGCGGCGCTTCTCTCTGTCTCCGGCGCCCGGCCCGACGACCCGGGGCCGCTCGACGACGTCGTACGTCCGGCGCTGGCCGCGGCCGGCATCGACCCCCGCCTGGTCGCCATCGAGGAAGTGCGCCGGGGCGGCATGGCGGCGCTCGCCTTCAACGTCTCCGACGGGCCCGGTTTCGCCACGTTCGACGAGCTGATCATGTCGATGTACGCCTCGGATCTCGAGGAGCCGGTGGCGGACGCCGTGGCCGCGATCGCCGAGCGCATGGCGGCGGCGGAGGCCGAGGTCCACGGCCGCGACGAGGAGCACCTGCACGAGCTCAGCGGTATCGACACGGCGGTCGACCTCATCAGTGCCGCCGCCTTGCTGCACCGCCTCGCGCCGGAACGCGTCGTGGCGTCGCCGCCGGCGCTCGGCGGCGGCGCCG
>Ga0265296_1002008_pt1 | contig 21556 bp, 18 predicted proteins | sample MunlanPumphouse1_FD_189073 | JGI IMG/M metagenome (GOLD analysis project Ga0265296, IMG submission 189073) | Groundwater microbial communities from a municipal landfill in Southern Ontario, Canada - Pumphouse #1 | ecosystem: Environmental > Aquatic > Deep subsurface > Groundwater | place... | reverse complement strand
GGGCTTGCTGTGGCGAGCGGGCTCCTAGAGGTTCCAACCCCAGAACTGTAGCCACCAGCCGTACCCCACCAGCCCATTGCCCAGTAGCAGGCAAGTCCAGGCGGCGCAGTGTCGTGCCAGTGGCGTGTCGGCCAGCTGTTTCCACCCCAGCCATAAACACCAGCCTATCGCCCCAACCAGCAGCGCGCCGCGTGCCGGCTGTACCCAGTCGAGCAACAACCCTTCATAACGCAACAACTTGACAGTGGTTGCCGACAGCCCCAGGAACAGTCCTGCACCGCCAAGGGGCGTGAAGGTCAGCGCCAGGGCCCAATACCGTGCACGCTCACCGCTCAGTCGTGCGGCGAGGTGCACCAGCCCCATCAATGCGCCGCCGATCAGCAGGCTGCTGGCACCCAGGTACGCAACGATACAAAACCCATCCAACCAGCTGAAGCTGTCGTTGGCCTGGGGGTAATGGGTCAACAGCCACCAGGGCGCGTTGTCCTGCAACGGCCACAACCAGTCGTGCTCCACCAACCATTGCGCCAGGGCTTGCTTGAACGTGATGAACCACGGGCTGACGGTCCACTGGAAGGCGCCCATCGCCAGGCCGATCACGCCAAACAACAACAAGCGCGTATCCCAGGCCAAGGCGGGTTTGCGTGGGGCCTGGAGGATTTCGCTATTGCACGAGCGCGCAATCAACTGCACCGCGCCGCGTTGCCCGCTGCAGCGGCCACAGGCATGGCAATCGCTGGCACCTTGCAAGCGGCGGATGTCCAGCAGCGGCGCGCAGTTGGGCAGGGGCAGCCGTGGGCCGTCGTTGGCTTTCCAACGTTGTTCATCAACCTGGAAATGCACGGGTGCCAGGCGCGCGAGCAGGGCGAACACACCGCTGACCGGGCACAGGTAGCGGCACCACACCCGTTTGCCGCGCACAAACAGCAGCCCCACCAGCACGGCGGCGGCGGTCGAGCCGCCGAGGATCAGCAGGGCCGCCTGGGCGTAGTCGTACACACTGATCAATTGCCCGTAGAGAGTGGTCAGGCAGAAACCCACGGTGGGCCAACCGCCCCAGCGGATCCACCCCGGAATGCCCAGGCCGCGCCCATGGCGGCTGGCCCATTCGCTCAACGAGCCTTCAGGGCAGAGCACGCCGCACCACACGCGGCCGAACACGACGATGGACAGCACCACGAACGGCCACCACACGCCCCAGAACAGGAACTGTGCCAGTAGCGTCAGGTTATCCAACAAGCGCGCCTGGCTGGCGGGGAGCGGCAGCAGCGCGGGTACCACCAGCAATCCCGCATAGAACAGCACCACCGCCCATTGCATACCGCGAATCAGCCGCGCGTGGCGGCGCATGCCATCCCCCAGGCGTTGCAGCCAGGGGGTGTTCACAGCGCTGCTCGTCGGGTGCGATACAGCCCTTGGCCCACCAGCAACCAATAGCCGGCCAGCACCAGAAGGGTGACCGCGCTGGGCGTTGCTCGGTACCCGGCAAAGCCGGCGAGCACTGCGCCCAGGCCGTGGCTGTCACTGAGCAGGGCGCTGCTGTCCCACCAGGCTTCGCCCACCAGGGTGTAGACCCAATCGGGCATGTCCATCGCCAACAGTTGCCCGCCGATGCGTTCTGCGGCAGCGACCAGCAAGGAGGCCGCCAAAAGCAGCAACAGCAACTCACTGAGGGCGAAAAACCGCGACCACGAAATCAACCGCTGCGTGCTGCGCAGCAGCATCACTGTCAACCCGGCCAACACCAGGCCCAGCCCCCCGCCAATGGCGAACAGGCCCAATGCCGGGCCATGCAGTTGGGCTCCGGCGCCATACAGGAACACCACGGTCTCGCTGCCTTCGCGGCTGACTGCCAACAACGCCAGCAACAACACACCGAGGCCGCCCTGGCGCGCCGCGCGCTGCTCGGCGTCCCGTAACAGTGTGTGCTTGAGGCCCGGCCCGTGGCGGTGCATCCAGAACACCATCTGCACCATCAACAGGCTTGCCACCAGGGTCATGCCGGCCTGGAACCATTCACCGCTGGGCCCGCTCATGGCTTCACCGGCCCACAGCATCAAGCCCGCCAACCCGGCGGAACACAGCAGCCCCAGGAGCACTCCGGCCCACAGGAAACGCCCCAGGCGCGAGGCCTCGGATTGTTGGCTGATCCAGGCCTGGAGGATGCCGATCACCAGCAACGCCTCGACGCTTTCGCGCCAGACGATAAACATCGATTGATTCATCAAATGCTCCTGGGCCGTTATTCGGCGAGGATGCTGCCCTCGGGCAACTGTGGGTTGAATTCGTCGAAAAACCCATAAGTGCCCGGTTTGAGCGGGTGGATTACCACAAAGGTGGTCACCCCAGGCGACAGCACTTTCTCCACGCGCAGCGGCGTGCTCTCGAACTCGGCCGGGCCTTGGCCGATGTTTTTCAACACGATCTTGAAGCGCTGGCCGGCCGGCACCTTGAGCTGCGCCGGGTTGAAGTGGCCGTCCTGCAGCGTCAATTCATAGGTCGGCAAAGGTGCTGCCAGGGCCGCGCCAGCGGCCAGCAGGGCGCACAGGGCGAGGGCGCGGCGCATTCAGTAGCCGCCTTTCTTGCCAATACCCGCGTAGACGAATTCGTAGTGCACTTCGCAGCGCTCGAACCACGGCGCGACCCCGGTTTCTTTGTCGGTATGCCGGCCCAGTGAGCCGTGGCCGCTGGGTGGCATCACGGTGAAAGTCAGCTGGTACTTGCCAGGACCCAGCAGCTTGACGTTATCGCCGTAGTGCGGCCCGTCGTTGGCCACCATGGCGTGGAACTCACCGATGATCGGGCTGGCTGCACCTTGCTTCTGCAGACGGAACGAGACGTTGAGGTAAGGCACGAAACTGCCTTCCTGGAAGCCCTGTTGATTGTCGGCAGTGGCGCGGATATCGGCCTCCAGATGCACATCCGAATCGGCGGTGGCGCGCATCATGCCTGGTGGCGCCATCTCGATCGGTTGCAGATAGACCGCACCGACTTCCAGGCCGGGGCACATTTGTGGCTCGCCGATCGGGTATTCCTTGGCGACGGCCGCGCCAGTCGACAACAGCAAGGCCAGTGACAGCGTGTAGGGGATACGCATGGGGGCTTCCTGACAGGGCAAAAGAGAGTCCGAGTCTAGAAAGCTTTGCTGTAAATAATAATGATTCCTGTCAAGTTTCCAGGGATATAACCACAACCATTCTTGACGTTGGTCAAGGCTGTGGGCGGGCGGCGGCCGTAGGATCAAATCACCGCCCACTGCCGTGGAGCCTGCTCATGGCCAAGCCATTCCCGCTAAACCCCAAACACCCTGAGCGTATCTGCTGGGGCTGCGACCGTTATTGTGCGACTAGCGCCCTGGCCTGCGGCAACGGTGCCGACCGCACCATGCACCCGGCCGAAATGATCGGTGAGGATTGGTACTTGCATGGCGATTGGGGGATTGAACTGCCGATTGCGACAGACAAGGTGCCAGACCCTGGTTGACCTGAGCCTGCAACTTGCAGCCCACTGCTGGCTTTTTTGTGGCGAGCGGGCTTGCCCCGCGCTGGGCGGCGAAGCCGCCCCAACAGCCTCACCACGTTCTGCCAGATATACCGAGGCGGCAGGTTTTAGGGCTGCGTTGCAGCCCAGCGGAGGACAAGCCTCCTCGCCACAAATCTGAGCAGTCGTTGGTATTTTTTCTGAACCCTCGCGTTCACCCCTGGCCCTAAGGTGTATGACCTCAGGAGGTGAACCATGCAAATCGAATACGTCTGGATTATTTTGGCCACGCTGTTGGTGCTGGTGGAGTTGTGGGCCATCAACTGTGTACTGCGCAGTGCCAGTCGAGCCGAAACCAAAATGCTATGGGTTGTGGTGATTGTCTTCGTACCCCTGCTGGGTGTGATTCTGTGGGCGATCACTGGCCCCAAGGCGATTGCCAAGCAAAAGGCTGACGTCAGCCGGTGAACCATCAGCGTAAAAAAATCGTTTAAATGCAAAAAGAGTTGTCCACGAAAACCGTGGGTATCTCTGTGGATAACCTTGCGTGGCCCCGGCGCCACTGGCGATTCGACCTGCGATCAATATTTGATCAGGAACGTTTGCAGGCCTTTTGGCGCGTGGCATGCGCTTGACACGCGTCGCTCCAACCGGTGCCGGATTCGCCGTTCTACAGCAAACCCTGGAGTGCCTGGCGATAGCTGCGGCCGCCCAGGCTCAGGCTGTTGTTGTGACTGGCTCCCGGTACCAACAGCAAGTGCTTGGGTTCTTGCGCGGCATCAAACAGTTGCTGGCTGAAACGCGGCGGCACGTAGCGGTCATCCAGGCCATGCACGACGAGCAAGGGCATGTGGATATCGGCGATCTTGTCGATGGAGTCAAACTTCTGTGACAGCAACCACCGCACCGGCAGCGAGGTGTTGGCCACCGCCGCCGCGACATCCGCCAGGGAGGTAAAGGTGGATTCGATCACCAGCCCACGCACCGGCGGCGGCAGGTGTTCAGCGACGGCCTGCTGGCCCAGTTCGGCCGCCAGGTCAATGGCCACGGCGCCGCCCAGGGAGTGGCCGTAGATCAGGCGCTTGCCCGGGTCGGGTTGCAGCAGTTGGAAGCGCTCCCAGGCCACCCGTGCATCTTCGTAGACACTGGACTCTGAGGGCAGGTCGCCCCGGCTTTGGCCAAAGCCCCGATAGTCGATGGCCAGCACCGAGTAACCCTGGGCATGCAGTTGCTCGATGCGAAACAGCTGGCCGGTAAGGTTCCAGCGCACGCCGTGCAGATACAGGATCGCCGGCGCGTCTTTTTTCGCCGCCGGCCACCACCAGCCATGCAGGCTCTGCCCGGACTTGAAGCTGGCCGGCTTGAGCTCGAACTCCTGCACATCACTGGGCAGCCCGCGATACCAACTGGCAGGGCCGGGTTCGATACGAAACACCAGCTCCCGCTCCTTGTGTTGCAGCACATTGCACCCTACTGGCAGGCCGAGGATCAGTAGCGCCATGCACAGCAGCGGTAGCCAGCGCCAGCGCGAGAGAGAACGTGAGGACATGGAGGTTCCAGGACAGAAGCGAAGCAGGTTTTTTACCAGAAGCCTTGCCCGTGAAGGAATTATTCAGACCGCCGTCAGGGGGCGATTGCTTGCAAAGTGTTACAGGCCGTCTGTACGCGGTTGCGCCCCTGATCCTTGGCGCGATACAGCGCCTGGTCTGCCTGGGACAGCAGCCGTGACAGATCGTGGCACGCGGCGGTGCTGGTCACCACCCCGATACTCACACTGAGGAACCCCGGGGCCAACAAGTCCAGTTCGGCGAACCGCTGGCGGATACGTTCGGCCACCTGCACCGCGCCTTGTTCATCGGTGTCGGCCAGCAGGCAGGCAAATTCTTCGCCGCCGATGCGCGCAAACAGATCGTGCTTGCGCAGAATCGACGAGGTCAGTTGGCTGAAGGCTATCAATGCCTGGTCGCCCATGGGGTGGCCGAAACTGTCGTTAAGGCGCTTGAAGTAGTCCAGGTCACACAACAGCAATGTCACCGGCTTGCCGCGTTGTTGGCTGTCGGCCAGCAGTTGCTCGCCATGCAGCATGAACGCCCGGCGATTGCCGATGCCGGTCAATACATCGCTGAATGCAGCGGCCTTGAAGTTGAGTTCGGCGCGCTCCTTGACCATCGCAAGGGTGACGTAGGCGATGCCGATCGCATACAGCATGGATTCGAACAGCATGAACGAAAAAAACGGCACGCCTTCGCCCATCAGCGCATGTTCATTCTTGAGCGGCATGCCGGGGTCAATCACCGCCCGTACACAGTAAAACGTCGTATGAAACAGCATCAGCCCCATCGCTGGCAGATAGGCCACTTCCAGGTGTCGGCGATGGCGCCACAACTCCAGCGCCGACAGCACGCCATAGCTGGCAGCCAGCAGGGAGTACAGCGACACCCGGCTGGACATCGACCCATAGAACTGCGGCACCAGGCACATCAACAGCCATAGCGCGGGGCCTGCGAGGATGCCCGGCAGGTGCGGCCTGCCATGGACGAACAGGCGCATGGCGGTCCAGTTCATGGCGGCACTGAGCAGCAGCACCACATTGCCCAGCACCAGCGCGACAAAATCCACGCCCACGCCGCGCACCACGATCAGCGTGGTGCCGAGGGAAGCCAGCAACAGCATCACCCCCAGGTAGCCCAGGGTCGGCTCACGCACGCGATGCCAGGCGTGGACGGTAAGTAGGCCCATCAGGCAGAAAACGAAGACCGCGACCATCAAGAGCGTCGGTATGTGCAGCATCATGTCCTTGACCCCGCAAGATGCACTGTCGAGATAACCCCGTCAGCCACACGCGTGGGCGGTCATCCGGTACAGAAAGGGCGCGATTGTAGCCGGATAACGCGCGCCGATGCTGGCCGATGGACAGCTTGACGCTGACAGGATGTCCCCGACATGCTGCGACCCCTGCGACCAAAAGGACCTGCCATGGACAACAGCCCCGTACGCATCACCTCCCAAGAGCTGCTCTCGGACAACTGGTACCTGCTGAAAAAGTACAGCTTTGACCTGCGCCGCCGTGATGGCAGTTGGCAAGCCCAGACGCGGGAGGTGTATGACCGTGGCAACGGAGCGACCATCCTGCTGTACAACACCCAGCAGCGCACGGTGTTGCTGATTCGCCAGTTCCGCATGCCGACCTTCGTCAATGGCCATGACGGCTACCTGATCGAAGCCGCTGCAGGCCTGCTGGACAACGCCAGCCCAGAGGAACGTATCCGCCTGGAAGCCGAGGAAGAGACTGGCTACCGCATCGGCCATGTCGAAAAAATCTACTCGGCGTTCATGAGCCCCGGGTCGGTGACCGAGCGCATTCATTTCTTTATCGGTGAGTATCAACCCGGCGACCGCGTGAGCGAGGGCGGTGGGCTTGCGGAGGAAGGCGAGGATATCGACGTGCTGGAACTGGGCTTCGATGAGGCCATCGCCATGGTTGCGCGCGGTGAGATTGTCGATGGCAAGACCATCATGCTCCTGCAATACCTGGAGCTGCGATTGCTCAAGGCAACCCTGGCGGGAAGGTAGGAGCCGGCTGCTACAGGGGCATTTTGTTCAATACGCATTGGCTACAGGAACGTAGCGTACAGGCGCCGCTCCCTGTGAGTAGAAAAAGGAAATGCAATGAGTTTGATCATGTCCATGGCCGCCTTCGCCCTGGCGACCTCTATCACCCCCGGCCCAGTCAATATCGTCGCCCTTGGCTCGGGGGCGCGCTTTGGTTTTGTCGCCAGCCAGAAACACGTGGCTGGCGCGGCGCTGGGGTTTACGTTGTTGCTGGTGCTGATCGGCCTGGGCTTGCACGAATTATTGATCCGTTGGCCGCTGTTGACCCAGGGCATCCAGTGGGGTGGGGTGATATTCCTGCTGTACATGGCTTACAAGCTGGCGACCGATGACGGCCGGCTGGATGCGCAAGATGCCAGCGTTGCGCCTTCGATGCTGTATGGCGCGGTTATGCAGTGGCTCAACCCCAAGGCCTGGCTGGCATGTGTCGCCGGTATGGGCCTGTTTGCGGCCGACGGCGAAGCCGCGCGGGTCTGGCAACTGGCGGCGGTGTACCTGGTGATTTGCTACTTGTCGGTGGCGTGCTGGTCGTATGTGGGCACGTTTTTTCGGCGTTACCTGAGCAATACGCGGGGCATGCGCCTGTTCAACCGGGTGATGGCGTTGTTGCTGGTGATCAGTGTGGCGTACCTGTTGCTGGCCTGATTCAGCCGCGATATTGCCCCGGCGTGGCTGCCAGGTGCTGCTTGAACGTGCGCTGGAAGTGCGCCTGGTCGGCAAAGCCTGCGGCCAATGCCACATCGGCAATCAACTGGCCGCTGCGCAGTTGCTGGCGGGCAAACTGGATCCGCTGGTTGACCAGGAATGCGTGGGGCGTCATGCCGTAATACTGCTTGAACGCGCGGATCAGGTACGATGGCGACAGCTGCGCGGCCTGGCAGATATCTTCGAGTTTCAGCGCCTCGGTGCACTGTTCGCGGATGTACTCGGCGGCGCGCTCCAGCTTGTGATTGACCTCCCGTACCACTGTTGCCGCTGGGTTCAGGCGCAATTGCACGTCACTGAAAAAACTCACCACGGCGCTGTGTTTGTGCAGGTGCTCGGCGTGTTCGTCGGTCAGCACGGCGTACAGTTCGAGCAGGCCGGCAAACAGCTGCGGGTCATCGGTGTGGGTGGTGCTGAAACGGCGAAAGTCCAACTCGCTGGCAAACCCCAACTGGTGTTGCAGGTCGGTCAGCCAGGGCGTGTCTATGTAGAGCATGTGATACGACCAGGGTTGGTCGTCGATAGGGTTGCAGGCGTGCACGTCGCCGGGGTTCATCAGCACCACGGTGCCGGTATGGATATGGAAGGTGTCTGCGCCATGGATATACAGGCTCTGCCCGGCGGTGATCGCGCCAATCGAGAAATGGTCGTGTGCATGCCGGGTGTAGCAGACCTTGCGCCCATCATCGATGGTACGCGCTTCGATAAACGGCAGGCTGGCATCACGCCAGAAGCGCGGGGCGGCCAGGTCGGGCAGCGACATGATGGCAATCTCCAATGGGCCTTGTAGGGCCTCGATGATTACACATAAATACGCCGCCGACCTTATGTAGGCGCCGGCAAGCCGGCTCCTACGTTTGTGTTGGGTTAGAAGTCCCAGCGTGTGGCCAGTTGCAGGCTACGTGGCTCGCCGTAGAAACCGGTACCGAAGTTGCCCAGGCCTGTGTAGTACTTTTTGTCGAAGGCGTTCTTCACGTTCAACGTGGTGCTCAAGTGCTCGTTGAAGCGATAGCGTGCCATCAGGTCCACCAGGTAATAGCTGTCCTGGGTGATGCGCGCGTATTGGCCGAAGTTGACCGTGTCATTCGGGTTGGGCTGGAACACATTGCCGAAGAACTCGCTCTGCCAGTTGACCCCGGCACCGATCGTCACCTTATCCAGCGCCCCCGGCAGGCGATAGGCGTTGAACAGGCGCACTACCTGCTGCGGTGTGGTGGTTTGCAGGACGGAGCTGTAGACATAGTCGTCGTTGGCATCACGGGTGTGCTGGTAGGTATAGCCGGCCGAGACATTCCAGCCGTCGAGCACTTCGCCGGCCAGCTCCACTTCAAAGCCCTTGGTCGTGGCGCCGGCAATCGGGCGGTAGATCGAGTCGCTTTCAAAGCCCGAGACGTATTGCGCAACATTGTCCTGCTCGATACGGAAGGCGGCGAAGCTGGCATTCAGGCGGCCGTCGAAAAAGGCCGCCTTGAGCCCGGCTTCGTAGGTGTCGCCTTCAATCGCGTCAAGCAGCTTGCGGTCGGCGTCCTTGGTGTTCTGCGGGCGGTAGATCTTGGTGTAGCTGCTGTACAACGACCAGATATCGTTGAGGTCGTAGACCACCCCGGCATAGGGTGTCACCACGCCGGTCTGCTTGTAACTGGTGCGCGCGTCGGTGGCGGTCGGATCGTAGAAATCCGTGGTGTCGTTGTTGCTGAAATTGCTCACGCGGGTGCCGAGGATCACCGACAAGTCATCGGTAGGTTTCAGGCGGGTCGCCAGGTAGGCGCCGGTCTGGCGTTGCACAATGTCGTTCTGGCCGCTGCGTGGAATGTTCGGCTTGGCATACTCGCCACGCCAGTCATAGATGCTGCCGCCCACCGGCGGGTAGACCGAACCGTAGACCGGCACGTCCTGTTTGGAGCGGGTCGCCATAAAGCCCATGATCAACTCATGCTCGCGGCCCAACAGGCTGAACGGGCCGCTGAGGTTGACGTCGAGGGTGTTCTGCACCTGGTCGCCCTTGTACTTGCCCATGAACATGTACATGCCTTCGCCTGTGACCTGGTCCGGGTTGCCGCCGCTGGCGGAGGCGAGCAGAGTGTCGTGCTGGCTGCGCTTGCGGTCCAGGCTGACTTTGAGTGACCAGTCGTTGGCCAGCTTTTGCTGGACCGAGGCGAAGATTGTCTGGTTCTGGAAGTCGCGGCGGCTCCAGTCGGCGGCCGGGTTGAACGAGCGCGAGAAGTTCGTGCGATTGCCGTTGCTGAAGTACATCGGGAACCCGGTCCAGCTGGCGCCACGGGAGCGGGTGTCCTGCTGGTCGATACCGAAGGTCAGCAGGGTGTCGGGGGTAAGATCGGCTTCGAGGATGCCGTAGGCAATGTCCTTGGTGTTCTGGTAGTGGTCCAGGTAGGACGAGCGATCCTGATAGACCCCGACAAAACGCCCACGCACATTGCCCGACTCGGTCAACGGCCCGGAGATATCACCTTCGGTGCGGTAGTTGTCCCAGGAGCCCACGGTGCCGGTCACCGAGGCCTTGAATTCCTTGGTGGGCTTTTTGCGGATCAGGTTGACCGTGGCCGAGGGATCGCCGGAACCGCTCATCAGGCCCGACGAGCCCTTGATGATTTCCAGGTGGTCGTACACCGCCATGTCGGTGCTGGTGGTGCCGTAGTCATACACGCCGTCATAGGTGGAGTTGACGCCGTCGTACTGGAAGTTGGTGATTGGCAGGCCCCGGCTGGAGAATTCCCAGCGCTCGCTGTCGTAGTTCTGCACGCTGACGCCAGGGGCGCGGCGCAGGGTGTCGGCGATGTTGTTGGAACCCTGGTCGTCCATCTGCTGGCGGGTGATCACGGTGACTGACTGTGGGGTCTCGCGGATCGACAATGGCAGGCCGGTGGCCGAGGCCATCGAGCCGGTGGTGTAGGAGTGGCTGTCTTCGGTGGTGGCCCCCAGTGCCACGCCGGAAATAGTGGTAGCGCCCAGTTCAAGTTCGCCGGTATTGAGCGGCGCAAGTTCCAGCACATAGCCATTGTTGCCCTGGGGCTGGGCCTGCAGACCGCTGCCTTGCAACAAGCGTTGTAGACCGGCAGCCGGGGTGTAGCTACCGCTCAGGCCCGGGCTGGTCTTGCCTGCCGCCAGGCTATTGTGGCCGGCGATGAAAATCCCCGACTGTTCGGCAAAGCGGTTCAACACACTGACCAAGGATCCTGCGCCGATGCTGTAGCTGCGGGCGGTTTCCTGGGTTGCCGGCGTTTCTGTCGCCTGCACGGTAAGCGGGCCCAGGCAGAGCAGGGTTGCGGTGATGGCCAGCGCCAGAGGGCGCAGCGTGAAAGCAGCGGGTTGTGGCATGGAAGGTTCCCTAGGGGTTCGGCGAATTTGAAAGCGTCTGCTGGGTTAACCGAACGAACGTTGAAAAGGGGAACTGGGGGAACGCAATTCGCATGGCAATGGGGCTTTGTGGCGAGGGGGCTTGTCCCCCGTTGGGTTGCGCAGCGACCCCAAAAAGTGGGCCTGCTACGCAGTCCAACGGGGGACAAGCCCCCTCGCCACAAAGCCCCTCACACAAGCCCCCTCACCACAACAACCAGGCAGTCAGGTGGCGTGTATTTTCGGTCCCACGCTGACCCACCATGGCATCACTTTGTCTATCTGGATCGGCAGCGCGGCCTCCAGCAGTTGCAACGCGTGCTCGCTGTCCTTGAGTGGGAATGAGCCCATCACCGGCAAGTGCGCTACGGCCGGATCGCATCCAAGGTGGCCGGGGCGGTAGCGATTCAGTTCGCTGATCAATTGGCCCAGTGGCAAGTTGTCCGCCAGCAGCACGCCCCGGCTCCAGGCCTCGCGGGTGGCGGATGCCGTGCTGGTGCCGCGGATGGCGTGGCGATCGAATACCGCCTGTTGCCCTGCCTCGATAATGCGCACCTGTTGGCCGTCGGCGGTACGCACTTCTACCCGGCCATCGAAGACATTGAGGGCCGTGTCGTGCTCGCCTTGCAGCACGCTGAAGCGGGTGCCCAGGGCACGCAGGCGGCCGTGCGCGGTGTCGACCAGGAACGGGCACTGGAGGTCCTTGGCGGTGTCGATCAGCACTTCGCCAAAACGCAGGTGCAGCAAGCGTTGGTGTGCATCGAAGCGCACGTCCATGGCGCTTAATGCGTTGAGCCAGATATGCGTGCCGTCACCGAGCAAGGCATCGCGGATCTCGCCGCTGGCCGTGGCGTAGTCGGCGCTCCAGCCGCCGACCACCCGGGGCAGGGCGGTGCCGCGCCAGGTGCCCCAGGCCAATGCCGAACCTACACCCAGCACCAGTAGCGTCTTGAGGGTTTGCCGTCGGGTGCCGCGCAGGGCCCGGCTGGCGCCGATGGGCTCGTCGGTCAGGGGCGCAAAGCGCTGGCTGACGCGCTCGACGTACCGCCAAGCCGCCTGATGCTCTGGGTTCTGTTCAAGCCATGTCTGCCAATGCTGTTGTGCCTGGTTGCCGCCCTGAGGGTCTTGCAGGCGCACATACCATAGGGCTGCCTGCTGCAAGCTGGCGTGGCTGAGTTTTGCGCTGGGGTTCATTCCACGAGCAACCCGTCGAGTTCGGCTTCCAGCACCGCGCAGTGCAACAGCGCCTGGGCCATGTATTTTTTCACCATGCGCTCACAGACCCCCAATTGCACGGCGATTTGCTTGTAGGTCAGGCCATGCAGTTGCGCCAGCAGGAAGGCGTCGCTGACCTTGCGCGGCAGGCGCGCGAGCATGGCGTCTACCTCGTACAGGGTTTCGACGATGATCGCCCGCTGCTCCGGCGAGGGTTGCACCGCTTGCGGGCGGTCGGCGAGGCTTTGCAGCCAGGCCTGCTCCAGTTGGCGGCGGCGCCAATGGTCGATGCACAGGCCCCGGGCGATGGTCGCCAGGTACGAACGCTCGCGCACTGCATCGGCCTGCTCGGGTGGGCGTTTGAGCACGCGGATAAAAGTGTCTTGCGCCAGGTCGGCTGCATCCCAGCGATTGCTCAGGCGTCGGCGCAGCAGGCCGAGCAGCCACGAGTGGTGGCTGCCATAGAGCTGACTGAATGAAGTGGGGGAAGTCGACACAATATCCAACCGGCGCTGACGCCATGACGTGAATAGGAATTGGTCGCGATTAAAGCAAAGGGCTGCGGGCAGCGCAAATGATATTGGTTTGCTTTTGCGAAAGACGTTGCCTGCAGATCTGCACAGATCAGATGTGGCAGCTGGCTTGCCTGCGATAGCGGTGTGTTGCCTGACCCACCGCTATCGCAGCCTCGCCGGGCGAGACAGCTCCCACAGGATCCCCCTGAATCAGATGCGAGAGGTCGGCACCAGGAACGCGGCCTCCAGCAACTGCCGGGTATAGGCATGCTGGGGAGCGGCGAAGATGGTCTTGGCATCGCCCTGTTCCACCACCTGGCCTTGCTTGACCACCATCAACTGGTGACTCAGTGCCTTGACCACCGCCAGGTCGTGGCTGATAAACAGGTAGGTCAGGTTGTACTTGGCCTGCAGGTTGCGCAGCAGTTCTACCACCTGGCGCTGCACCGTGCGGTCCAGGGCCGAGGTCGGTTCATCCAGCAGGATCAGGCGTGGCTTGAGCACCAGGGCGCGGGCGATGGCGATGCGCTGGCGCTGGCCGCCGGAGAATTCGTGGGGGTAGCGGTGGCGGGTCTGCGGGTCCAGCCCCACTTCCTTGAGCGCGGCGATAATCGCCGCTTCCTGCTCGGCCGCCGTGCCGATCTTGTGGATGCGCAAGCCTTCGCCGACGATCTCGCTGACGCACATGCGCGGGCTCAGGCTGCCAAATGGGTCCTGGAACACCACCTGCATTTCCCGGCGCAATGGCCGCACCTGTTGTTGGGTCAGTTGGTCCAGTTGCTGGCCTTCAAAACGGATCCCGCCCTTGCTGCCGATCAACCGCAGGATCGCCAGGCCAAGGGTGGATTTGCCGGAGCCGCTTTCGCCGACGATGCCCAGGGTCTGGCCCTGGGGCAGGCTAAAGTGGATACCGTCCACGGCCTTGACGTAATCGACGGTGCTGCGCAAGAAGCCTTTCTTGATCGGGAACCAGACCTTGAGGTCGTCGACTTCCAGCAACGGTGGACCAATGGCGTTGCTGGCTGGCCCGCCGCTAGGTTCAGCGGCCAGCAGCTCCTGGGTGTACGGATGCTGCGGTGAACGGAACAGCTCCTCACAAGACGCCTGTTCGACAATGCAACCGCGTTGCATCACACACACGCGGTGGGCAATGCGCCGGACCAGGTTCAAGTCATGGCTGATCAGCAGCAGCGCCATACCCAGGCGCGCCTGCAACTCCTTGAGCAGTTCGAGGATCTTCAACTGCACGGTTACGTCCAGAGCGGTAGTTGGCTCATCGGCGATCAGCAGTTCCGGCTCGTTGGCCAGGGCCATGGCGATCATCACCCGCTGGCGCTGGCCGCCGGACAATTCATGGGGCAGGGCCTTGAGGCGCTTGTGTGGCTCCGGGATGCCCACCAGCTCCAGCAACTCCAGGGTGCGCAGGGTCGCGGCCTTGCCGGTCAGGCCCTTGTGCAGACCCAGCACCTCGTTGATCTGCTTCTCGATGGAGTGCAGCGGGTTCAGCGAGGTCATCGGCTCCTGGAAGATCATCGCAATGCGGTTGCCGCGGATCTGGCGCAAGGGTTTTTCTTTCATGGTCAGCAGATCCTGCCCGGCATACCCGATCGTGCCGGACGGATGCCGCGCCAGGGGGTAGGGCAGCAGGCGCAGGATCGAGTGGGCAGTCACCGATTTGCCGGAGCCGCTTTCGCCGACCAGGGCCAGGGTTTCACCACGGCGGATATCGAAGCTGATGTTTTCCACCACGCGCTGATGCTGCTCGCCGGTGACGAACTCGACACTGAGGTCGCGGACTTCGATCAGATTGTCCTGGTTCATCTCATTTCCTCGGGTCGAAGGCATCGCGAGCGGACTCGCCGATAAACACCAGCAAACTCAACATAATCGCCAGCACCGCAAAGGCGCTGATGCCCAGCCACGGTGCCTGCAGATTGGATTTGCCCTGGGCTACCAGCTCGCCCAGGGACGGCGAGCCGGCGGGCAGGCCGAAGCCCAGGAAGTCCAGGGCGGTCAGGGTGCCAATCGCGCCGGTGAGGATGAACGGCATAAACGTCATGGTCGAGACCATGGCGTTGGGCAGGATATGGCGGAACATGATCGCCCCGTTCTGCATGCCCAGGGCCCGTGCGGCGCGTACGTATTCCAGGTTGCGTCCGCGCAGGAACTCGGCGCGCACCACGTCCACCAGGCTCATCCACGAGAACAGCAGCATGATCCCCAGCAGCCACCAGAAGTTGGGCTGGACGAAGCTGGCCAGGATGATCAACAGGTACAGTACCGGCAAACCGGACCAGATTTCCAGGAAGCGCTGGCCGGCCAGGTCGACCCAGCCGCCATAGAAACCCTGCAAGGCGCCGGCCGCCACGCCGATGATCGAGCTCAATACGGTGAGGGTCAGGGCAAACAGCACCGAGACCCGAAAGCCATAGATTACCCGCGCCAGCACATCGCGCCCCTGGTCATCGGTGCCCAGCAGGTTATCGGCCGACGGCGGTGCCGGTGCCGGGACTTTCAGGTCGTAGTTGATGCTCTGGTAGCTGTAGGGGATCGGCGCCCAGAGCGTCCAGGCATCCTTGGCCTTGAGCAGTTCGCGGATATACGGGCTTTTGTAGTTGGCTTCCAGGGGGAATTCGCCGCCGAAGGTGGTTTCCGGGTAGCGCTTGAGCGCCGGGAAGTACCAGTCGCCGTCGTAATGCACCGCCAGCGGTTTGTCGTTGGCGATCAACTCGGCGCCCAGGCTCAGGCCAAACAGGATCAGGAATAGCCACAGCGACCACCAGCCGCGTTTGTTGGCCTTGAAACGTTCGAAGCGGCGGCGATTGAGGGGGGATAGGTTCATCTCAATGCTCCCGGCTTTCGAAGTCGATGCGTGGGTCGACCAGGGTGTAGGTCAAATCACCAATCAGTTTCACCACCAGGCCCAGCAGGGTGAAGATAAACAGGGTGCCGAACACCACCGGGTAATCGCGGTTGATCGCCGCCTCGAAGCTCATCAGCCCCAGGCCGTCGAGGGAGAAGATCACTTCCACCAGCAACGAGCCGGTAAAGAAGATCCCGATAAACGCCGAAGGGAAGCCTGCGATCACCAACAACATGGCGTTGCGGAATACGTGGCCGTAGAGCACGCGGTGATTGGTCAGGCCCTTGGCCTTGGCGGTGATCACGTACTGCTTGTTGATCTCGTCGAGAAAACTGTTTTTGGTCAGCAATGTCATGGTGGCGAAGTTACCGATCACCAGGGCCGTGACCGGCAGTGCCAGGTGCCAGAAGTAGTCGAGGACCTTGCCGCCCCAGCTCAGTTCGTCAAAGTTGTTGGACGTCAGCCCGCGCAAGGGGAACCAGTCGAAATAACTGCCGCCGGCAAACACCACGATCAACAGGATGGCAAACAGAAACGCCGGGATTGCATAGCCGACGATGATTGCCGAACTGGTCCACACGTCAAAGTGGCTGCCATGCCGGGTGGCCTTGGCGATCCCCAGGGGGATCGAGACCAGGTACATGATCAGGGTGCTCCATAACCCGAGGGAGATGGACACCGGCATCTTCTCCTTGATCAGGTCGATGACCTTGGCATCGCGAAAGAAGCTGTCGCCAAAATCCAGCTGGGCGTAGTTCTTGACCATGATCCACAAGCGTTCCGGCGCCGACTTGTCGAAGCCGTACATTTTCTCGATTTCCTTGATCAGCGTCGGGTCCAGGCCCTGGGCCCCGCGGTAGCTGGAACCTGCCACCGAAACTTCGGCGCCGCCACCGGCGATACGGCTGGTGGCGCCTTCAAAGCCTTCGAGCTTGGCGATCATTTGCTCCACCGGGCCGCCGGGCGCAGCCTGGATGATGACAAAGTTGATCAGCAAAATGCCGAACAGCGTCGGGATGATCAGCAGCAACCTGCGAAAAATATAAGCCAGCATGTCAGTCGCCTCCGCTCGCCGGGTCGGCGCTGGTGTCTGTGGGCGGTGTCATTGCCGGTGGCGTGTTGGGTTTGATCCACCAGGTATTGATACCCACGTCATAGCGCGGCGGGACTTTGGGGTGGCCAAGGTGATTCCAGTAGGCCACGCGGTAGGTCTTGATATGCCAGTTGGGAATCACGTAGTAGCCAAACTGCAAGACCCGGTCCAGGGCCTTGGCGTGGGCCACCAGGCTGTTGCGTGAGTCGGCGTTGATCAACTGTTCCACCAATTCGTCGATGGCCGGGTCCTTGAGGCCGATGTAATTGCGGCTGCCGGGGTTGTCGGCACTGCTCGATTGCCAGAATTCACGCTGCTCGTTACCGGGTGACGAGGACTGCGGGAAACTGCCGACCATCATGTCGAAATCCCGCGAGCGTACGCGGTTGACGTACTGTGAAACGTCGACCCGGCGGATCACCAGTTCGATGCCCAGGTCTGCCAGGTTGCGCTTGAAGGGCAGCAGGATGCGCTCGAAGTCGGTCTGGAACAGCATGAATTCGATGCTCGCCGGTTTGCCGTTGGTGTCGACCATCTTGTCGTCGACGATGCGCCAGCCGGCTTCCTGCAGCAGTTGGTAGGCTTCGCGCTGCTGGCTGCGGATCATGCCGCTGGCATCGGTTTTCGGCGGGGCGAAGGCTTCGGTGAACGCTTGGGGCGGGATGCGGCCGCGCAACGGTTCGAGAATCGCCAGTTCGGCGGGGCCGGGCAGGCCGGTGGCGGCCATGTCCGAGTTTTCGAAGTAACTGCGGGTGCGGGTGTAGGCACCGTTGAACAGTTGCTTGTTGCTCCATTCAAAGTCCAGCAACAGGCTGATGGCCTTGCGCACCCGCACGTCCTGGAACATCGGCTTTCGGATATTGAACACAAAGCCCTGCATCCCGGTGGGATTGCCGTTGGGCAGTTCTTCCTTGATCAACCGCCCCTCGGCGACGGCCGGGACGTTGTAGGCATTGGCCCAGTTCTTCGCCGTGGTTTCCTGCCAATAGTCGAATTGCCCGGCCTTGAGTGCTTCCAGGGCCACCGTGCTGTCACGGTAGTAATCGCTGATGCGGTAATCGAAGTTGTACAGGCCCTTGTTGATCGGCAGGTCCTTGGCCCAGTAGTCCTTGACCCGCTCGTAGCGGATCGAACGCCCCGGTTTGACCTCGGCCACCTTGTACGGGCCGCTGCCCAGGGGGATCTCCAGGCTGCTCTTGGCAAAATCGCGGCCGGCCCACCAATGCTTGGGCAACACGGGCAATTGGCCGAGGATCAGTGGCAGTTCGCGGTTGCTGGTGTGTTTGAACTTGAACAGCACCCGCAGCGGGTCTTCGGCCACCACTTCGGCGACATCGGCGTAGTAGGTACGGTAGATGGGGCTGCCTTGCTTGATCAGGGTGTCAAAGGTGAACACCACATCCTCGGCATGCACCGGATGGCCATCGTGGAAGCGCGCTTCGGGGCGCAGGTAAAAGCGCACCCAGCTGTTATCCGGGGCTTTTTCGATCTTGCCGGCAATCAGGCCGTACTCGGTGATGGGTTCGTCCAGGCCTTGCTGGGCCAGCGTGTCGAAGACCAGGGAGATGTTATCCGCCGGCACGCCCTTGCTGATAAACGGGTTGAGGCTGTCGAAGCTGCCCATGGCCGACTCGCGGAAGGTGCCGCCTTTGGGTGCGTCGGGATTGACGTAGTCGACGTGCTTGAAATTGGCCGGGTACTTGGGCGGTTCGTCATACAGAGTCAAGGCATGTTGGGGAGCGGCTACAGCCTGGGTGCACAACAACAGGCCACTGATAATCGCAGTACGCAAAGCCATCATTGGGGTTTCTCCGATGCTTTCAGCCACCACGCGCTCAGGCCCAGGCTGTAGGGCGGCGTGGTCACGAAGGCGAACCGGTTACGGTACGCCAGGCGATGATAGTTGAGATACCAATTGGGAATACTGTAGTGCTGCCACAGCAGGACCCGATCCAGGGCCCGGCCGGCGGCGATTTGTTGGTCGCGGGTCTGCGCGGCGAGCAACTGCTCCAGCAGGTGGTCGACCACCGGGTTGGCGATGCCCGCGTAATTCTTGCTGCCCTTGATCCCGGCCTGGCTGGAGTGGAAGTACTGCCACTGCTCAAGACCGGGGCTGAGGGTCTGGTTGAGCGTCATCAGGATCATGTCGAAGTCGAACTGGTCGAGGCGCTGCTTGTACTGCGCGCGATCCACGGTGCGCAAGCGCGCATCGATGCCGATGTAGCGCAGGTTCTCCACATAGGGCTGCAGGATCCGCTCCAGGTTCGGATTGACCAGCAGGATTTCGAAACGCAGCGGTTGCCCGTCGCTATTGAGCAGGCGCTGGCCGGACAGTTTCCAACCCCCTTCGGCCAGCAGGCCGAGGGCGCGGCGCATGGTTTCGCGGGGGATACCGCGGCCGTCGGTCTGCGGCAGGCTGAATGCCTGGGTAAACAGATTGGCCGGTAATTGTTCGCGGTAAGGCGAGAGCATCAGCCATTCATGGCCCACCGGCAGGCCGCTGGCGGAGAATTCGCTGTTGGGGTAATAGCTCAAGGTACGTTTATAGGCGCCGCTGAACAGCGTGCGGTTGGTCCACTCGAAGTCGAACATCAGCCCCAGTGCCTCGCGCACCTTGGCCTGGCTGAAGGTGGCGCGGCGGCTGTTCATGAACAGGCCCTGGCTTTGGGTCGGGATCTGGTGGGCAATCTGTGCCTTGATCACCTCGCCACGGTTGACCGCCGGGAAGTTGTAGCCATTGGCCCAGTTCTTGGCCTGGTGTTCGATGTAGATATCAAACTCGCCGGCCTTGAACGCTTCGAAGGCCACGTCGCTGTCGCGGTAAAACTCCACCTCGACCTTGTCGTAGTTGTAGAACCCGCGATTGACCGGCAGGTCCTTGCCCCAATAGTCCTTGACCCGCTCGAACACCAATTGCCGGCCTGGCTGGACCTGGCTGATCCGATAGGGCCCGCTGCCCAGCGGCGGCTCGAAGGTGGTGGCCTTGAAGTCGCGGTGCTTCCAGTAGTGCTGGGGCAGCACCGGCAGTTCGCCCAGGCGCAGGATCAACAGCGGGTTGCCGGCGCGCTTGAATACAAAACGAATGCGGTGGGGGTTGAGCACATCTACCCGGGCCACTTCCTGAAGGTTGGTGCGGTACTGCGGATGGCCTTCGGTCAGCAATGTGCGATAGGAAAACGCCACATCGTCGGCGGTGATGGGTTTGCCGTCATGAAACCGCGCTTGCGGGCGCAGGTTGAACACCACCCAGCTGCGGTCTTCGCTGTACTCCACCGATTGCGCAATCAGGCCATAGCTGGACGTGGGCTCGTCGCCGGAAGGGGCGTATTGGCCGGTGCCGACCATCAAGGGCTCGTTGAGCTCATTGACACCGTATTGCAGGAAATTGGCGGTGGAAACCGGGCTTGAGCCCTTGAAGGTGTAAGGGTTGAGGGTGTCAAACGTGCCAAACGCCATGACCCGCAAGGTACCGCCCTTGGGCGCTGCGGGGTTTACCCAATCGAAGTGGGTGAATTTGGCCGGGTACTTGAGCGTACCGAACTGCGCATAACCGTGGTTCTCGGTAATGGTCGCGTTCGCGGAAAAGCTCAAGGCCAGACTTATTAGTAGAAGGAGGGAACGCTTCAAGTCAGAGATCCGATCCGGGCGGCTTGGGCTTTATGATCGGTACAGTAACAGCTTGTTCCACTTGGAAAAAGACTGTTGAAAATGACAAAAATCAATGTGGGAGCGGGCTTGCTCGCGAAAGCGGTGCGTCAGGCGAAAAATCTATCACCTGATGCACCGCTTTCGCGAGCAAGCCCGCTCCCACAAGGGTCAGCGTGGTCCGGAAACCACCAGCATCTGCCCTGGCTTCAGCGCCTGGCCAGTGCGTGGGTTCCAGCGTTTGAGATGTTGCATCTCAACGTTGAAGCGCTTGGCAACCATGTAAAGCGAGTCACCTTTCTTGACCTTGTACTGCACCGGCTTCTTGCCGCCAGCCTTGGCCACGACTTTGCGGGTGTCCTGCATCACCAGGGTCTGGCCGACTTTCAAGGCCTGGCCATTGAGCTTGTTCCAGCGCTGCAGGTCATGCACATCGACCTTGTTGGCCTTGGCAATCAGCGTCAGGTTGTCGCCGCTCTTGACCTTGTAGCTGCGCGAACGCCCGGCCACGGCCTTGTGCTCGACTTCGTCAAACACCGGTTTTTTCGGGCGCAGGCTCAACAGTTCCTCGGGGTTCATCGAGGACAGGCTGCTGGCCAGCAATTGCGCCTTGGAAGTGGGCACCAGCAAATGCTGGGGGCCGTCCAGGGTGGTGCGTTGCTTGAAGGCCGGGTTGAGCTGGAACAGTTCGTCTTCGTCGATCTCGGCCAGCGCGGCGACCCGGGACAGGTCCATGCTTTGCTTGACTTCAACCATTTCGAAGTACGGCGTGTTGGCAATCGGGTTCAGGTTGACGCCGTAGGCCTCGGGGGCCAGCACCACCTGGGACAGCGCCAGGAACTTAGGCACGTAGTCCTTGGTTTCCTGGGGCAGCGGCAGGTTCCAGTAGTCGGTGGGCAGGCCAAGCTTCTCGTTGCGCTCGATGGCCCGGCTGACCGTGCCTTCGCCCGCGTTGTAGGCTGCCAGGGCCAGCAACCAGTCGCCGTTGAACATGTCATGCAGACGTGTCAGATAGTCCAGGGCAGCAGTGGTGGAGGCGGTGATGTCGCGGCGGCCATCGTAGGCGCGGGTCTG
>Ga0265296_1002007_pt1 | contig 21556 bp, 18 predicted proteins | sample MunlanPumphouse1_FD_189073 | JGI IMG/M metagenome (GOLD analysis project Ga0265296, IMG submission 189073) | Groundwater microbial communities from a municipal landfill in Southern Ontario, Canada - Pumphouse #1 | ecosystem: Environmental > Aquatic > Deep subsurface > Groundwater | place... | reverse complement strand
GCATCGGCGGCGATGGCCAGGACCGGCACGGCCACGCCCGGCGAATAGGCCAGCGACAGGTCGCGCTGGGTCGCCATCGGCTTGGTCGGGGCCATGGAGATCTTGCCCGGCGTCGGCGTGCTGTGGAACTCTAGAGCGTCGTCGTCGGAGAAGGTCTGTTTGTCGGTCAATTCGGGCATTTCGATCTCGGGAAGGGCAGGCGCCCGTCGTTCCTAGATCGTGGGAGGGGTGGGGACAACCGTTGACGCAGCGTCAGGCCGACGATTGCTCAGCTTTGTGGCAATAGCCCCGTACGCTCGATCTCGACGGGGCCGGTCATGAAGACGTGGCCGGACGCCTCGTCCCAGTCGATGGTCAGCGTCCCGCCGTCGACCACGACGGTCGCCTTGCGGTTGGTCAGGCCGCGCCTGGCGGTCGCCACCAAGGCGGCGCAGGCGCCGGTGCCGCAGGCCAGGGTCAGCCCCGCGCCGCGCTCCCAGACCCGCAGCCGGATATGATCGCGGTCGACGACCTTGGCGAAGCCGACGTTGACGCCTTCCGGGAACAGCGGGTGATGCTCGATCAGCGAGCCCGAGCCGCGCACGAAGGCGTCGTCTTGTTGGTCGGTGAAAAAGACCACGTGCGGATTGCCCATGGAGACCGCGCCGGGCGTGTGCAGCAGCGGCGCATCAATTGGTCCGACCTGAAGTTCGATTCCGCGCGTGTCCATTTCCTCGGCCAAGGGCACCTCGGTCCAGTCCAGGCGGGGTTGGCCCATGTCCACCGTCACTTGATGATCGCCCGTCCGCCGCGCCGTCGTCGGTCCGGCCAGGGTGTCGATGACCACCTCTTCCTTGGCGGTGGCTTCCAGCAGCAGCCAGCCGACGCAGCGCAGGGCGTTGCCGCAGGTCTCGACCATGGCGCCGTCGGCGTTCCACACCCGCATGAAGGCGTCCGCCGTCTCGGACGGCTCGACGCCGATCAACTGGTCGCAGCCTCCGGTCGGCGACGCGGGGTCGCACAGGGCGCGCACCTGATCCTGGGTCGGATGGAAGCCCTCCTCGAAGGCCTGGACGACGATGAAGGCGTTTCCTGCGCCGTTCATGCGGATATAGGGGCGGGGCGTGTGGCTCATGACGGCCTTCATATAGGATTTCTCGCCAGTTCATGTATCGCTGGCGTCGATGACGTCCGAACACAGCGACAGCGGCAAACACCAGGGTCTGAGGCTGAGGGCGCGGCTGCGCTATCTCTATCACGGGACCCAGCCCAAGGCGGTCAAGTTCCGCCTTATGGTCATCGTCATCGACATCGCCATCATCGGCTTCTTCCTGGCCACGCCGATCCTGAAGGAGGCGGGCTGGGTCTTCTACGTCGCCGACTATGTGGTCGCCGCCATCCTGGGCCTGGACCTGGCGGCGCGGGCCTATGCCTATTCCGACATCAAGGACTGGCTGAAGCGGCCGATTGTCTGGATCGACCTGTTCGTCTTGGCGACCCTGCTCTTCCCGGTCTGGCTGGCCAACCTCGGCTTCCTGCGGCTGCTGCGATTGTGGAGCCTGCTGAACAGCGACCTGTTCTGGCGCACCATCGGCCGCCGCTTCGACGACACGCGGGTCGAGGAAATCACCCGAGCCCTGGCCGCTCTGATCACCTTCGTCTTCGTCGTGACCGGCTTCGTCTATGCCTATTTCCGGGGCAAGGCCGAGCACATCAACGGCTATCTGGACGCCCTCTATTTCACTGTGGCGACGCTGACGACCACAGGGTTCGGCGACATCACCCTGCCGGGCAACGGGGGGCGGGTCGTCTCCATCATCGTCATGCTGGTGGGCATCACCCTGTTCATCCGCCTGGCCCAAACCCTGATCCGGCCGCACAAGGTCAAGTTCCCCTGCCCCGTCTGCGGCCTGCAGAAGCACGACCCCGACGCTGTCCACTGCAAGGCCTGCGGCGAGATCCTGTGCATTCCGGACGACGGCGCCTGATCGGCCTGCGACCAAAGATGACAGGCTTGTAAGATTTCCGCCGCTTGCCGCCGCCGTTTCGGCTCGCCAAGGTGCCGACAAATTTCGTTGGGGCCCAATTCTGTTGGGAATGAAAACATGATCCGCACTCTGGCGTCCGCCGCCGCCCTTCTTCTCGCCGCCGGAGCCGCACCCGTCGCCATGGCCCATTCGTCTGAAACGCCCGCCGCCGCCGCATCCACGCCGGGCTTTGCGACCAGCGAGGCGACCGACCCCTATATCTGGCTGGAAGAGGTCGAGGGCGAGCGCGCCATGGACTGGGTCAAGGCCCACAACGCGACCTCGCTGGGCACGCTGCAAGGCGACCCGCGCTACGAGACCCTGCACCAGCAGGCCCTGGACATCGTCCAGTCGCGCGACCGCATCCCCTCGCCGGGCTTCACCCATGACGGCCACGTCGACAACTTCTGGCAGGACGCCGAGCACGTGCGCGGCATCTGGCGCCGCACGACGCTGGACTCCTATCGCACCGACGCCCCGACCTGGCAGACCATCCTCGACATCGATGCTCTTTCGGCGGCCGAGGGCAAGAACTGGGTCTATAAGGGCGCGACCTGCCTGGCGCCCGAGGAACGCTACTGCCTGCTGTCCCTCTCCGACGGCGGCAAGGACGCGGTGACGATCCGCGAGTTCGACAGCGTGACCAAGACCTTCGTGGACGGCGGTTTCAACCTGCCGGAATCCAAGGGCGGCGTGACATGGATCGACAAGGATACGGTCCTGATCTCGCGCGACTTCGGCGAGGGCTCGCTGACGGACTCGGGCTATCCGCGCACCGTGCGCCTGATGAAGCGCGGCCAGAGCGTCGATCAGGCGGTCGAGGTCTTCGCCGGCCAGAAGACCGACGTCTCCGTCTCGGGCTACACCCTGCGCGACGCCGACGGGGCCGTACAGGCCGTGCTGCTGAACCGGGGGATCAACTTCTACGAAAGCGAAACCTGGCGCCTGAACGCCGACGGCACGACGACCCAGCTGGCCCTGCCGCTCAAGTCCAGCATCAACGCCCTGGTCGCCGGCCAGATGGTGGTGACGACGGATCAGGACTGGACCGCGCCCTCGGGTCAGGAATTCAAGACCGGCGACGTGATCGCCTGGAACCTGCAAGCCTGGCTGGCCGATCCCAAGACCCCCGCGCAACTGGTCATCCGTCCGGGCGAGCGCGAGGCGATCGAGGGCATCAACGCCACCCGCAACACCCTGGTCGTGGCGCTGTATGAAAACGTGCGGGGCTCGGTCTACGTCTATCGTCCGAACCCTGCGGGCGAATGGGCGCGCACGCGTCTGGATCTGCCGCAGAACGTCACCGTCGGCGTCGGCTCGGCCTCGGAACAGGACGACAAGATCTTCGTCAGCGTCGCCGGCTATCTGAACCCGTCCAGCCTCTATCTGGCCGATGCGGCGACCGGCGCGGTCAGCCTGACCAAGTCCCTGCCCGCCAAGTTCGACGCGACCGGCATGAAGGTGGATCAGTTCGAGGCCCGTTCGGCTGACGGCACCATGATCCCCTATTTCGTCGTCCATAAGGACGCCATGGCCATGGACGGTTCGAACCCGACGCTGCTCTACGGCTACGGCGGCTTCCAGTCGTCGCTGCTGCCGGGCTATTCGCCGACGGTCGGCAAGCTGTGGCTGGAGCGCGGCGGCGTCTATGTCATCGCCAATACGCGCGGCGGCGGCGAGTTCGGACCCAAGTGGCACCAGGCGGCCCAGCAGGAAAACCGCCAGCGCGCCCACGAGGACTTCCAGGCCGTGGCCCAGGACCTGATCACGCGCGGCATCACCAGCCAGCCGCACCTCGGGATCATGGGCGGCTCGCAAGGCGGCCTGTTCATGGGCGCCATGCTGACCCAGCGCCCGGACCTGATCAACGCGGCGGTCATCCAGGTGCCCCTGTTCGACATGCTGCGCTTCCACAAGCTCTTGGCCGGCGCCTCGTGGATCGGCGAATACGGTAACCCGGACATCCCGGAACAGCGCGCCTGGATCGAGCAATACTCGCCCTATCAGCGTCTGGCGGCGGGCCAGCCCTACCCCGAGGTCTTCATCCACACCTCGACCAAGGACGACCGCGTCCACCCCGGCCACGCCCGCAAGGCGGCGGCGCGTCTGGAAGAGCTGGGCTACCCGGTCCTCTTCTATGAAAACACCGACGGCGGCCACGCCGCCGGCGCCAACCTGCGCGAAACGGCCCGCCGCATCGCGCTGGAATACACCTATCTGACGCGCCGCTTGATGGACGAACCGGCGAAGCCGTAACCCCTCCCGCTCATCCCCGCGGAGGCGGGGACCCAGGTTTGAGCCTCACGCTCAGACCTGGGATACGAGCGAGCGTCTCAGCGGCGGCTGGTTGAGCCAAAGTTCTGGGTCCCCGCCTCCGCGGGGATGAGCGGAGAAAATCATGAAGTCCCTGTTCCTGTCCGCCGCCCTGCCGGTGCTGATCCTCGCCGCCGGCCCGGCCCTCGCCCAGGCCCCTGCCGACCCGACCGCCGCCGCCGCGACCACGCCGCCGCCCCACTTCCCGCGCGACCTGTCGCCCGAGGGGGTCAAGGCCGCCGACGATCACCTGGCGCTGGAAGAGGTGGACGGGGCCGAGGCCCGGGCCTTCGTCGCCGCCTCGAACGAAAAGGCCCTGTCGGCCCTGACCGGCGACCGCCGCTACGAGCCCTTCCGTCAGCAGGCCGAGGCCATCCTGACGGCCACCGACCGCATCCCCGGCGTCAACTTCCTCGGCGAAGGCCTCGGCAACTTCTGGCAGGACGCGGCCAATCCCAAGGGCGTCTGGCGCCGCACGACCCTGGACAGCTATCGCACCGCCCAGCCCCAGTGGGAGACCCTGCTGGACATCGACGCCCTGGCGAAATCCGAAGGCCGCGACTGGGTGTTCAAGGGCGCGACCTGCCTGGCGCCGGACGAGACCCGCTGCCTGATCAACCTGTCGGACGGCGGCAAGGACGCCGTAACCGTCCGCGAGTTCGACCTGACCACCAAGAGCTTTGTCACTCCCGAGAATGGGGGCGGTTTCGTCATCCCAGAGGGCAAGCACCGCCTGACCTGGCTGGATCGCGACACCCTGCTGATCGCCACCGACTTCGGTCCCAACACCATGACGGAGTCGGGCTATCCCTTCATCGTCAAATCCCTGAAGCGCGGTCAGTCTCTGGCCCAGGCGACCGAGATCTATCGCGGCCAGCAGTCCGACGGCGGCTACGGCGTCTCGCCCATGGTCTTCCGCGACAAGGCCGGCGCGGTCGAGGCCGTCCTGTTCAGCCGCCCGCTGGACACCTTCCGCTCGGAAATCTGGCGTCTGGCGGACGGCAAGCCGGTCAAGCTGAACCTGCCGGAACGCGTCGCTGTCGAAGGCGTCATGGGTTCGCGTCTGATCTTTTCGCCTGATCAGGATTGGACCCTGCGCGGCGTCGACTACCAGGCGGGTTCGCTGGTGTCCCTGCCGTTCGCAGCGCTTGAGGCTCCTGCCTCGGAAACGGTCATCGACCCCCACGGCCCATCGGATGTGATCTTCGCACCCGGACCGCGCCAGTCGCTGCAAGCGGTGTCTGTTTTCTCCGACAGTATCGTCGCCGTGATCGCGGACAATGTCGTGGGGACGTTGACCCGGTTCACGCCGCAACGCGGCGGAGGTTGGGCGGCCACGCCAATCACCGTCCCCACCAACAGCGCCGTGGGTCTGGGCGACAGCTCCAAGGCCAGGGGTCAGGTCTTCGTCTCGACCCAGGGCTTCCTGACGCCTCCGACCCTCAGCCTGGCCGACGTCTCGACCGGCGCCCTGACTGAGCTGAAATCGGCCCCGGCCAAGTTCGACGCCTCGACCCATGTGGTCGAGCAGTTCGAGGCGACCTCGACCGACGGGACGAAAATTCCCTACTTCGTCACCCGGCCCAGGGACCTGGCGATGGACGGGACCGGGCCGACCATCCTGTTCGGCTACGGCGGCTTCCAGGCCAGCTTCCCGCCCGCCTACAAGCCCGAGATGGGCAAGCTCTGGCTCGAGAACGGCGGCGTCTTCGTCCAGGCCAATATCCGCGGCGGCGGCGAGTTCGGTCCCGCCTGGCACCAGGCGGCCCTGCGTGAGAACCGCCAGCGCGCCTTCGACGACTTCGCCGCCGTGGCCCGTGATCTGGAGCAGCGCCGCATCACCAGCCCGCGCCACCTGGGCATCTATGGCCGCTCGAACGGCGGGGTCCTGACGAGCGTGTCGATCACCCAGCATCCCGAACTGTTCAATGCGGCGGTGATCGAGAGCCCGCTGATCGACATGCTGCGCTATCAGGACCTGCCCGCCGGCGCCTCGTGGATCGGCGAATACGGCGACCCGCGCATCCCCGCCGACGCCGAATTCATCGCCCGCTACTCGGCCTATCAGCAGCTGCGGCCCGAGGTGAAATACCCGCGCGTCTATATCACCACCAATACGCGCGACGACCGGGTCCACCCCGGCCACGCCCGCAAGTTCGCCGCGCGCCTGGGTGAGCAGGGCCATGACCACCTCTATTTCGAGGACACGGCCGGCGGTCACTCCAACGACGCCGACCCGGTCGCCAACGCCCGCCGCTGGTCCCGACACTACGTCTATCTCAGCCAGCAGTTGATGGACTGAGCCTGCGCGTCATCCCGGAAGCGGCGCAGCCGCTATCCGGGACCGCCAGGGGCGCTGACGTCTGCGTCTTGGGCGGTCCCGGCTCTTCGCTTCGCTGCGGCCGGGATGACGTGATGGGGGCGCGGCCTCAAGCAGCCCGAAGGGCGATAGGCCAAGGATCATGTCCTTCACGGTTTTATGAGCGGCGCGGACGGATCGAGGGGCTAGGATCGCCAGATGACGGCACGGGGTTCGATCAAGTTTGGGGTGACGGCGGCGGCCCTCGCGGGCGTCGGCCTTCTGACCGCCGCGGCCTCGCCGCCGCGTGAGCGCGACGCGACAGCCCAGCCGGTGGTGGTCGAGCTGTTCACGGCTCAGGGCTGCTCCGGCTGCCCGGACGCCAACCGCACCCTGGAGGCGGTGGCCAATGAGCCCGGCGTCATCGCCCTGACCTACGGCGTCGGTTACTGGGATTATCTCGGCTGGTCCGACACCTTCGCCAAACCAGAGTTCGCCGCCCGTCAGCAGGCCTATCGTCAGGCGCTGAGGTTGAGGAACGTCTCGACGCCCCAGGTGGTGATCGACGGTCGTCGTCACCTGTCGGGGGCCCGCCCGCCTGAGCTTCAGGCCGCCATCGACGCCGAGGCCGCCGCCCGCCTCTGGCCGCCCGAGATCGAGTTCCGCGAAACCGGCGACCGGGTCGGCGTCGGCTCGGGTCGTCCCCCCGTCGGCGGCGCGGAAGTCATGGCAGTGGTCTATCAACCCGGCCTGCAGACGGTCGAGGTCAAACAGGGCGACAATCGCGGCCAGGCCGTGCGTCACGTCAATGTGGTGCGCGAAATACGACGACTGGGCGACTGGACCGGACGTCCGGTTCTTTTTGCTCTTCCGGCCGATTCCGCCTCTGAAGACAACGTCGTAGTGCTGGTTCAGGCCAAGACGGACCGCCGCATTCTGTCGGCGGCTCGTCGGTCGGAACCGAGGGCCGATTGAACCGCTGACGGAAAGCGGTTAAAGGCCCGCCGCTCTTGATGGGCGCGCCCTTCGCGCGACCCGGAGGTTATGCATGGCTGGGGACACGCCCCGTGGCGACGCCGATACGGCCGCCGCAAACGTTTCCGAACAACCGAACGCCGGGACTCCCTCTCCGCCCCACCAGGGCGCAGGGCACGGCAAGGCGACGCATCGCGCCCTGATTCTGGGCGCCATCGGCGTGGTCTTCGGCGACATCGGCACCAGTCCGATCTACGCCCTGCGCGAGGCCATCGGCCACGCCCAGAAGGGCGTCGGCGGCGAACTGGCCATCATCGGCGTGGTCTCCCTAGCCTTCTGGGCCCTGATGATCGTGGTGACGTTCAAATACGTCATGTTCCTGATGCGGGCCGACAACAAGGGCGAGGGCGGCACCCTCTCGCTGATGGCCCTGGCCCAGCACGCGGTCGGCCGACGCAGCGCCTGGCTGTTCATTCTCGGCGTCTGCGGCGCGGCCCTGTTCTACAGCGACGGCGTCATCACCCCGGCCATCTCAGTGCTGTCGGCGGTCGAGGGTCTGAAGGACGCGCCGGGCCTGAACGGCGAGCTTGACCCCTTCATCCTGCCGATTTCGGCGGGCATCCTGATCGCCCTGTTCATGGTCCAGTCGCGCGGCACCGCCGGTCTGGCCAAGTTCTTCGGCCCCATCACCGCCGTCTGGTTCCTCAGCCTGGGCGTGATGGGTCTGGTGCACATCTTCGACGACATCTCGATCCTGCGCGCCCTGTCGCCGACCTATGGCGTCCAGCTGCTGCTCAAGGACGGTTTCCTCGGCTTCGTCATCCTCGGCAGCGTCTTCCTGGCCGTCACGGGGGCCGAGGCCCTCTATGCGGACATGGGCCATTTCGGCAAGGCGCCGATCCGTCAGGGCTGGCTGTTCGTGGTCCTGCCCTGTCTGACGCTCAACTATCTGGGCCAGGGCGCCTTCCTGCTGGCCAACCCCGGCGCGGCCGACAACCCGTTCTGGAACATGGTGCCGCAGATGGTCTACTGGCCCATGTTGATCCTGGCCACGGCGGCCACGGTCATCGCCAGCCAGGCCGTCATCACCGGCGCCTTCTCGGTGACGCAACAGGCGGTCCAGCTGGGCCTGCTGCCGCGCATCGACATTCGCAACACCTCCGAGACCCTGGCCGGCCAGATCTATGTCCCGGCGGTCAACAGCCTGCTGATGATCGGGGTGCTGTTCCTGCTGCTGACCTTCCAGTCGTCGCATAATCTGACGGCGGCCTACGGCGTGGCCGTGACCGGCACCATGCTGGTCAACACCCTGATGGCCTGGTCGGTGGTGACCAAGAAGTGGAAGTGGCCCATGTGGGCGGTGCTGGGCACCCTGGTTCCCTTCGGCTTCATCGACGGCGTCTTCCTGACCTCCAACCTGCTCAAGATCCCGGACGGCGCCTGGATGCCGCTGGTTCTGGGCGGCGGCCTGGTGCTGATCATGTGGACCTGGGTGCGCGGCACCCAGATCCTGACCGAGAAGACCCGCAAGGACAGTCTGCCGCTCACCGACCTGATCGAGATGCTGAAGGCCCGTCCGCCGCACCGGGCGCCGGGCACGGCCATCTTCCTGACCTCGGACCCCGAGGTCGCGCCGGTGGCCCTGATGCACAACCTGAAGCACAACAAGGTGCTGCACGAGAAGAACGTCATCCTGACGGTCCACACCGCCGACCGCCCGCGCGTGTCCGACAGCCAGCGGGTGACGATGGAGCCGATCAGCGACGACTTCAAACGGCTGACCATCACCTACGGCTTCATGGAGACGCCGAACGTGCCGCGCGCGCTCGGCCTGTGCCGCAAGCAGGGGCTGAAGTTCGACATCATGTCGACCAGCTTCTTCCTGGGCCGTCGTTCCGTGGTCGCCTCCGCGCGTCAGGGGATGCCTCTCTGGCAGGACAAGCTGTTCATCTTCCTGATGCGCAACGCCGCCAATCCGACCGACTTCTTCCATATTCCGCCCGGCCGCGTGGTCGAGCTGGGCACGCAGGTTTCCGTATGAGTGGTGGTACGCCCAAGGGTAAGAGTTCGGCGGCGCGCGGTCGCCGCATGGCCGAGAAATCGCGTCCGCGTCGCGAGGCCCAGCCCGAGATCGTCACCGATGATCCCCACGCCGACATCGGCGTCGAGGCTCGCCTGGTCGCGGGCATCCTGCTGAACGCCGCGCTGGAGAAGCGCACAGGTCTGGACGAGGCTCTGTCCCAGTCCCCGGCCAAGGATCTGGCGGGCCCCGACCGGGCCTTCGCCCGCGCCGTGGCCATGGCCGCCCTGCGTCGTCTGGGCGAGATCGACCAGATTCTGGACCGTCGCCTGCAAAAGGCGCCGCCGGCCCCGGTGCGCACCATCCTGCGCGTCGCTCTAGCCCAGACCCTGGTGCTGGGCACGCCCGCCTTCGCCGCCGTCTCCACCGCCGTCAAGCTGGCCGAGCGGGACGCCAAGACCCGGCCCTACAAGAACCTGGTCAACGCTGTGCTGCGCGGCGTCGACCGTGACGGTCCCGGCCTGACCACGGCCGAATCCAACCTGCCTGACTGGCTGGCCGCCCGCTGGAAGGCGACCTATGGCGAGGCCAACCTCATCGGTCTGGCCCTGGCCACCCGCGACGAGCCCGCCACCGACCTCAGCGCCAAACCCGGCGTCGATCTGAACGCCCTGGCCCAGGACGTCGAGGGCGAGGTCCTGCCTGGCGGCACGGTCCGCACCGGCAAGCGCGGCGATGTGGCCGGCTGGCCCGGCTTCGAGGCCGGCGACTGGTGGGTCCAGGACGCCGCCGCCGCCGTCCCCGCCCGCCTGCTGGCCGCCAAGGCCGGCGAGACGGTACTGGACATGTGCGCTGCGCCTGGCGGCAAGACGCTGCAACTGGCCGCCGCCGGCGCCGAGGTCACGGCTCTGGACCGTTCGGCCGCGCGTTTGAAGCGCCTGAAACAGAACTTCGACCGCACCGGCCTGCCGGTCGAGGTCGTCGCCGTCCCCGCCGAGGACTGGGAGGACGACCGCACCTTCGACGCCGTCCTGCTGGACGCCCCCTGCACCGCCACCGGCACCTATCGCCGCAACCCCGAAGTCCTGCGCGCCACCCGCCCCGCCGAGGTGGCCAAGCTGGCCGACGTGCAGCACCGTCTGCTGGACGTCGCCGCCGAGAAAGTGAAGCCCGGCGGCCGTCTGGTCTATTGCGTCTGCTCGCTGGAACGCGAAGAGGGCGAAACCCAGGTGATCGCCTTCCTGCGCCGCAACCCCGCCTTCCGCACCGTCCCTGCGGTCCCCGGCGAGATCGGCGCCCCGGACGAGGCCCTGACCCCCGAGGGCTGGCTGCGCATCCTGCCCTCGCAATGGGCCGAACGCGGCGGCGTCGACGGCTTCTTCGTCGCGAAGCTGGAGCGGATCGAAGGCTAGGCGCCGTCGAGCCGTTTCAGGAATAGGTCGAGGCCCTCTCCCTCTCCGTCATCCTCGGGCTTGACCCGAGGATCGGGCGCCAGTCCGAACAGGCTGGGATAGAGGTCTTGCCACTCGGGGTTGGTCTTCTCGACCAATTCCAGCTTCCACGCGCGGTTCCAGCGTTTGAGCGCCTTCTCGCGCCGGATCGCCTCGGTGACGAAGCCGTGCGTCTCGTACCAGACGAGGCTTTTGCAGCCGTAGCGTTGGGCGAAGCCTTCGACCTTGTCGTCGCGATGCTGACGAATGCGTTTATAGAGGTTCGACGTCATGCCGACGTAGAGGACGCCGAGCGGACGGCTGGCCAGTATGTATGCGGCGATGAAGGGGCGGCGCTCATTCATGTAACGTCGAGTGGCGGACAACTCGATCCTCGGGTCAAGCCCGAGGATGACGGAGGGTGTTTGGGCGCAGAGACCGCCAAGGGCTGACGCCGGGTCCCGATGGTGCTAGAGCGCGCGCCATCTCCCCGCCCCAGCTGTTAACGGACGCCGCCCATGCCCGCCGCTCCCGACTTTCCGCCCGCCCCGGACGCGATCAAACCTGTCCGCGCCCTGATTTCATTGTCGGACAAGGCGGGGCTGGAGGATGTCGCGCGCACCTTGGCCGGGCTCGGCGTCGAGCTGGTCTCGACCGGCGGCACCAAGGCGGCGATCGCGGGCTATGGCCTGCCGGTCAAGGACGTGGCCGATCTGACCGGCTTCCCGGAAATGATGGACGGCCGGGTCAAGACCTTGCACCCCGTCGTGCACGGCGGCCTGCTGGGCGTGAGGAACGCCCCGGCCCACGCCGCCGCCATGACCGAGCACAATATCGGCGCCATCGATATCGTCTGGATCGACCTCTATCCGTTCGAGAAGACGGTCGAGGACGGCGGCGGCTTTGAAGCGGCCATCGAGAACATCGACATCGGCGGCCCGGCCATGATCCGCTCGGGCTCGAAGAACCACGGCCACGTCGCCGTCGCCGTAGACGGCGAGAGCATCGCCCTGATCGTGGAGGCCCTGAAGGCCGACGGCGCGACCACGCTGAGCCTGCGCAAGCAGCTGGCCGCCCGCGCCTTCGCCCGCACGGCCGCCTATGACGCCGCCGTTTCCGGCTGGTTCGCCGGGCAACTCAATGACGCCGCACCGGCCCGCAAGTCGATAGCCGGTTCGCTGGCGCAGACCCTGCGCTACGGCGAGAACCCGCATCAGACCGGCGCCTTCTACCGCACCGGCGAACGCCGTCCCGGCGTTGCCTATGCCGAACAGGTCCAGGGCAAGGAGCTGGGCTACAACAACATCGCCGACGCCGACGCCGCCTATGAGCTGGTGGCCGAGTTCGAAAGCCCGGCCTGCGTCATCGTCAAGCACGCCAACCCCTGCGGCGTCGCCGTCGGCGCCACCCTGTCGGAAGCCTACGCCCGCGCGCTGGAATGCGACGCCGTGTCGGCCTTCGGCGGGGTCATCGCCGTCAACCGCCCGCTGAACGGCGACGACGCCCGCGCCATCACCGGCATCTTCACCGAGGTCGTCATCGCCCCCGGCGCCGACGACGAAGCCAAGGACGTCTTCGCCGCCAAGAAGAACCTGCGCCTGCTGATCACCGACGGCCTGCCTGACCCGCACGGCGCAGGCGAGGTCTTCCGCTCGGTGGCCGGCGGCTTCCTGGTCCAGTCGCGCGACCGTTCGCTGATCAAGCCGGAAGATCTGAAGATCGTCACTCGCCGCCAGCCGACCCCGACCGAGATTCAGGACATGCTGTTCGCCTTCACCGTGGCCAAGCACGTCAAGTCGAACGCCATCGTCTACGCCAAGGACGGCCAGACGGCGGGCATCGGCGCCGGCCAGATGAACCGCCGCGACAGCGCCCGCATCGCCGCCATCCGCGCCAAGGAAGCCGGAGAGGCCAAGGGTCTGGCCCATTCGCTGGCGCAAGGGTCCGCCTGCGCCTCCGAAGCCTTCTTCCCCTTCGCCGACGGTCTGCTGGAAGCCATCGCCGCCGGCGCCACGGCGGTGATCCAGCCGGGCGGCTCCATGCGCGACGCCGAGGTCATCGCCGCCGCCGACGAGAACAACATCGCCATGGCCTTCACTGGAACACGCGTGTTCCGGCATTAAGCTGGAAGAGCGCTAACGGGGGCGACGCGGTCGCCCGCTGCTTGAGCGCAAGAAGAAGGGCGCCGCCGGTCGTCGGCAGCGCCTTTTCTTTTGTTCGGCTCAGTCCTCGATCACCTCATGCGAGCCGACGCGGCCCAGACGCCAGTAGCCAGCGACCTTCATCCATTTCGGGTTGAAGGCGCGGGCGGCCAGTAGGGCGGCGCGCATCGATCGCGCCACCGAGGACTCGCAGGCGACCCAGACATAGGCGTCGGTCGGATCGATCCGTCCCGCCGCCGCGACGGCCGCCGCCGTCAGGGCCTCGGGCCGACCGCGCGCGCCGCCGTTACGATGCACCCAGACGATCTCGACCTCGGCGGCGCTGGTCAGAGCCAGTTCGCCCGAGGCGTCGGCCACCTCGATACAGACGACCGCCCGCGCCCCGGCCGGCAGTTCTTCAAGCCGTCGGGCGATGGCGGGTATGGCCGCCTCGTCGCCGACCAGCAGGTGCTCGGCGAAACTGGTGGGGACCAGAAACGAGCCGCGAGGCCCGCCCAGTCCCAGTTCGTCGCCGACCTGTGCGTCCTCGGCCCAGGCCGTGGCCGGGCCGCCGTGACCGACGGCGAAGTCGAGGGTCAGACGCTGGTTCGCGGCGTCATAGGCGCGCGGGGTATAGTCGCGCGCCACAGGTTTCGGCTCGGCGAAGACCGGCCCGTCCGCCCCCACGGTCGGCAGGACCACCGCCTGACCGCGCGGCGCCGGGAAGATCTTCACATGGTCGTCAAAGCCGGGGCTGAAGAAGCCCTCCAACTCGTCGCCGGTCAGGACGATGCGCTTCAGCACCGGCGTCAGCTGCTCGACCGCCTCGACTCGGGCGCGACGGAATTTCAGCTCATGGCGGACCCGGCGCGGCTGGCGCAGATGGGTCTCGCTCATGCCTGCCGCACCTTCTCGGCGGCGGCCTCCAGCAGGTCGGCGATGGCCTCGACCTCGGCCTCGGTCAGAGGCGGCTCCTGGGTCAGGCGCTGATGCGTCGCGGTGCGCAGGGCCTCGACGGCCTGGGCGATGCGCGCGGGGCGGTCGGGGCGTCCGCGCAGGGCCTTCATCTTCATGTCGATGTGGGCCAGGGCCTCGGCGTTCTCGTCCAGCAGACGGCGGCCCTCGTCGGTGATCGCATAGCGTTTCTTGCCACCCTCGGCTTCGACGCTGACCGCGCCCATGTCTTCCAGCAGGGCCAGGCTGGGGTAGATGACGCCGGGGCTGGGGGCATAGGTCCCGCCCATCCGGTTCTCGATGTCCTTGATCAGCTCATAGCCGTGGCTCGGCTTGTCGGCGATCATCGACAGCAGCACCCAGCGCAGGGCGCCGTGCTCGAACATGCGACCGCCGCCGCGCCGTCCATGACGCTCGCCACGCATCCGGCCTTCGCCGCCCATGCCGGGACCGCGCCCGCCTTCAGGGCGCATAGGACGGCCGTGACCGCCCCTGCCGAAACCGTGGCCGCCGTGACGGCCGCGTCCAAAGCCGCCGCCAGTTTTCTCGATCCCCTTGGATCCTCTCATGTGGTTCTCTCGTCTTTCACTTAGATATATCGAACTGACGCACAGATATATCGATATATCGAAACTGCAAGACCCCTTTCCTCGCAATCGCGAATCTCTAAGCTGAGCTGATGGATACGCTCGACGCCCGCTGGGCCATGCTGGAACCGCACACGACCGTGGTGGGCCCCGACGACGACCGGCCGCGTCCCGCGGTGCTGCTGTTCCACGGCTGCGGGGGCTTGCGGGACCATCTGCCGCGCTACGCCGAGGCGGCGAAGGCGGCGGGCTGGCGCGCCTTCATCGTCGATTCCTACGGCCCGCGCGGCTGGAACCGCGCCTTCACCCTGACCACGGTCTGCACCGGACTGGTGCTGCGCGGCTATGAGCGGGCGGGCGACCTGCTGGCGGCGATCAAGGGCATATCACAACGCCCCGACGTCGATCCGACCCTGCTGTCGCTGGCCGGTTGGAGCCACGGCGGCTGGTCGATCATGGAGATGATGAGCGAGGATCCGCAAGCGGGCCGCATGGGGGTGGCTGACCCGGGGTCCTGCGACCTGTCGGGGGTCAAGGCGGTGTGGCTGGCCTATCCCTATATCGGCGCCTGGGCCTTCAACCGGATGAAGCCCTGGCGACACTGTCCGCGTGTCCTGGCCATGACGGCCAAGCGCGATCACCTGACCACGGTGTCCAACGCCGAGCGGGTCAACGCCATGATCCGCGACTGCGGCTCCGAGGTCGAAAGCTGGATCGCCGAGGGCACCCACGCCTTCGATGAACCCACCAGCAACGGCCCCATGCGTCACCACCCCGAGCTGACGCTGGAGGCCCTGCGCCGCTTCACCGCCTTCCTGAAAGACGTCGCGCCCGACGCCTGAAAACAATTTCAACGGCCCGTCTTGACGCGCGGCCTTTCACGTAACAATTGAAGTTACATGAAGCGCGATTCCCGCCTGTCCAACATCCTCCACGCCCTGCTGCACATGGCCGAGCACGAGCAGCGTCATGGCCAGCCCATGACCTCTGACCTGCTGGCGACCTGCCTGTCGACCAATCCGGTCGTGGTCCGTCGCACCATGGCGGGTCTGCGCGAACAGGGGCTGGTCGTGTCCGAAAAAGGCCACGGCGGCGGCTGGCGGCTGGCCCGGCCACTTGACGGCATCACCCTGGGTCAGGTGCACACGGCCCTGGGCGAGCCCGGCCTGCTGCCCGAGCCCCCGCCGGTCGAGGCGGAGGGCTGCCTGATCGAGGCCGCCGTCAACGAGGCCCTGTCCGACACCTACGCCGCTGCCCGCGCCCTACTGGTCGCGCGGCTGGATTCCATCACCCTGGCCGATCTGGCGGCGGACTTCTCGCGCCGGCTGGCCGCCCATCCCAGGAGAGACCTGCTCCATGCTCATGCGCGAAAATCCGATGCCTCATGACGCCGTCGTCATCGGCGGCTCCTACGCGGGCCTGTCCGCCGCTCTGCAACTGGTGCGCGCCCGACGCCGGGTTCTGGTGATCGACGACGACCGGCCCCGGAACCGCTTCGCCGCCCGCGCCCACGGAGTTCTGGGCCACGACGGCCGCCCCGGCGCCGAGATCGCCGCCGCCGCCCGCGCCCAGGTCGCCGCCTATCCCACAGCCGCTTTCCGCATGGCCGAGGCGGTGGACGTCAGCCGCATCGACGGCGGCTTCTCCGTCGCCTTCGCTGACGGAACGAAGACACTGGGCCGCCGCCTGATCCTGGCTCACGGGGTCGAGGACGTTCTGCCCGATATTCCGGGCGTCAAGGAACGCTGGGGCCGCACCGCCCTGCACTGTCCCTGGTGCCACGGCTATGAGATCTGCGGCGGGCCGATCGGCGTCCTGGGGCGCGGCGACCATGCCGTCGCCTATGCGACCATCGTCGCCGAATGGGGCCAGGTCGTCCTGTTCATGGACCCGGCGGGTCTGAGCCAGGACGACGCGCGCGTTCTGGCCCGTCGCGGCGTCGCCATCGAGCCCACACCCATCGCCCAGTTGGAAGGCGAAGCCCCCACCCTGACCGGGGCGCGGTTGACCGACGGCCGCTTCGTCCCGCTGAAAGCCATCTTCGTCGGCGCCTCTGTCCGACAGTCCAGCGGCTTCGCGGAAAGCCTGGGCTGCGAGATGACCGATAGTCCCATGGGCCGCATCGTCAAGGTCGACGCCCAGCAGCAGACCACCCAGCCGGGCGTCTTCGCCGCCGGTGATCTGGCGCGACCGGCGGGCAACATCACCCTGGCGACGACGGACGGCATGCTGGCCGCCCATGGCGCCTTCCGCTCCCTGATCGAGGAGGAGACGGCCTGAGGCGTCAGCCCAGACGGGCTGTGACCGTGATCTCGGACCGCACCGAATGGGCCATGTCGCAGTGCTCGTGCGCGGCGTGGTGCAGGGCGTCCAGCTCTGCCTGATCGGGCTGGCGCCCGGTGAAGGTCGTCACCGGCTTCAGGGCGACGCGCGCCAGATAACGTTTGCCCGCCTCGTTCTTGTCCAGCTCGCCGGAGGCCTCGTCCAGATAGCGGTCGACCACCAAGCCCGCGTTGGCGGCGAAGGCCAGGAACCACAGCATGTGACAGCTGGACAGGGAGGCGACCATGGCCTCCTCAGGGTCCACGCCCGCCGGGTCCGACATCGGCACGGGCACGCCCGAGGGGGCCGACGATCCGGGCACCACCGCCCCGCCGTCGAAGCGCCAGACATGGGCGCGGCTGTATCGCTTGTCGACGAAAGGCTGGTCGCCCCGCGTCCATTCCACTGTTGCGCCGTGACCGCTCATGCCGCTCTCTCCCGTTCAGGTCTGCGTGGAGCCTAACATCCTCATCGCCATTTCGCTCCGAACCTCGAAGCCCAGAGCGCGATAGAGGGCGATAGCCCCGGCGTTGTCGGCGTAGGAATGCAGGAAGGCCGTCTCCCCGCGCGCCAGGATCTGTTCGATCACCGTCCGCATCAGGGCCCCGGCATAGCCGCGACCGCGCGCGTCGGGATGGGCGCAGACGCCCGAGACCTCGGTGAAGCCGTCGGGCTTCATCCGCTCGCCGGCCATGGCCAGCAGCCGACCGTCCTGCTTGACCCCGAAGAAGTCGCCCAGGCGATGCGTCTTGTCGAAGAAGGGCCCGGGCTCGGTCAGGGTCGCCAGCGCCAGCATGGCCGGGGCGTCCGCCTCGGTCAGCGGCTCTATGGCGATGTCGCGCGCCTTGGCGGGCGTCAGCTCGACCAGCACCATCTGCGCCAGCGTCGCTTCCTTGACCACGCTCAGGCCGGGCGGGACCGGGATGGGCTCCGCCTCGACGGTGCAGATCACGCCCTCGGGCCGCTCCAGCACCGCCATCGCCGCCAGGCTTTCCAGCGACTGGTCGATGCTGGCGGCGAAGACCCCGTAGCCGGGCGCGAAACGCAGCGCCCCGTTCGCCCCAACGGCCAGAGACGCCTGACGTGCCGAGGTCAGGGCGCTCCAGATCGGGCGATCCAGAGGATGGCTCACGGTCTCAGCCCCGCCAAAAGCCGACGATCTTCTTGACCTCGTCCACCACCGGCTGCGCGACTTCGCGGGCCCGTCCGGCGCCGACGGCCAGGGCGCGGTCGATCTCGGCCGGGTCGGCCATCAGGCGGCGCATCTCGGCCGTGACCGGGGCCATCGACGTGACGGCCAGCTCGGCCAGTCTGGGCTTGAACGACCCAAAACCCTGACCGCCGAACTCGGCCAGAACGGCCTCGCGCGTCGTGTCCGACAGGGCGGCGTAGATGGCCACCAGGTTCCTGGCCTCAGGCCGACCGTCCAGACCCTCGACGGTGTCGGGCAGGACATCCATGTCCGACTTGGCCTTCTTGATCTTGGCGGCGATGGTGTCGGCGTCGTCGGTGAGGTTGATGCGCGACAGGTCCGACGGATCGGACTTCGACATCTTGGCCGCGCCGTCGCGCAAGGACATGACCCGCGTGCCCGGTCCCTGGATCAAGGGCTCCGGCTGAGGGAAGAAGCCGGGCGCGCCGAAGTCGTTGTTGAACTTGGCGGCGATGTCGCGGGTCAGCTCCAGATGCTGCTTCTGGTCCTCGCCGACCGGCACCTCGGTCGCCTTGTAGAGCAGGATGTCCGCCGCCTGCAGCACCGGATAGGTGTAGAGGCCGACGCTGGAGCGTTCCTTGTGCTTGCCCGACTTCTCCTTGAACTGGGTCATCCGGTCCAGCCAGCCGAGGCGGGCGACGCAGTTGAAGATCCAGGCCAGCTCGGCATGGGCCGGCACAGCCGACTGCGGGAAGATGGTCGCCTTGGCCGGGTCCAGACCCGAGGCCAGATAGGCCGCCGCGATCTCGCGCGTCTGGGCCGTCAGCTTCTCGGGGTCCTGCCAGACGGTGATGGCGTGCATGTCGGCAACGAAGACGAACAGGGGCGCGCCCGTGTCCTGAAGTTCGGTGAAGCGCTTCAAAGCGCCCAGATAGTTGCCCAGATGCAGGGCGCCGGAGGCCTGGATGCCGGACAGGATGCGGCGCGGACCGGTGTAGGCCGGAGCGACGGGGGCCAGAACATCAGAAACGGGGGTCTGGTCAGTCATGGGAGTGTTTCTCAGGAAGCTTGAAGGCGGATTTCGGCGCACGCCCCAGCGTGCGAGGTCAGGCGGTGAAGCGTCAGCCGCGCCATCGCCGGGCGGCGAAAGGATGTCCCGAAAGAGCCATGCCCTCGCGCTTATCGGTTCGGACTGGGAAGGGCAAGGCGGCAGGGAGACGGGCGCTGCGGTTGACCCGCCGCCGCAAGTCCGAATAGCTTTGGTTCATGAAATACGCTCCCGCCTGCATCAGCCTGGCCTTCGCGTCGGCCTTCATGGGCGGCTGCGCGACGCGACCGCCCCCGCCCGAGCGACCCTATCTGGTCCAACTGTCAGTCGCCTACAGCGACGGCCCCTGCGACTGGAGCATAATGCAGGACGTCAATAATCGGCCTGCGACGAGAGGTGGGCTCGGCGCCGCTTATTGGCCCCACACTGTGCCTGTGGCGTCGCGGTCAAGACGGGCTCGCTCGGCTCCGCTTCTAGCCTACGGCGCGGATACCGCCTTCGCTTGGCCGACGCAGCCGACGGAGCGGCTTTGCCTTACGCTCCACAAGCGAACCTCGGTCCGGCAGGAGGGCGTCCCTCCCGTCCTCACGCTGGAACTGTCCCCGAGCCCGACCGGCGCTGAAGTCCATGCCCGGACCTCGAGTTCGACGCTTTCGAGCGCGGTCGTGACGCTTAAATCTATCCGACCAGGCCCGGACCTCCCGCCCAGACGTATAGACCTAGCCCTGCACGAGGGACGCGCCGAAGGCGACTTCGATCGCCCGGCAGCGGCGACGCGGTTTCAGGTCATCGTCGTCGCGGCCGAGGCCGAGGCCGGCGGCGAAGGCCAGACTGAGCGCGCTCTAGAGCTTCTATCGACCGCCGGAGTGGAAAATAACCTTATCGTCCGCGAAGGATCACGCCTCGTCGCGCGCTCCTCTTGGCCGGGGGCAGGGAAGCGGTCGTCTCAGCCGCGTTGACGCTCCTCTCCCCCGACTAGCGCGCCCTGCGGATCAGACCCTTGATCTCGGCGACGGTAATCGCGCGGGTGACGAAGGCGAGAACCACATAGGTCAAACCGCCCGCCGCCACGACGGCCAGCAGGGTCAGCTCCTTGGCGCCGTGGTCCGCGCCGAGCGCGCCGAGCAGGGCTTCGACCGGGGCCTGCAGCAGGGGCCGGGCCCAGGAGGCCAGGCCGACGACCAGACCCAGACCGACGCTGGCCAGGGCGATGCGGACCAGGCGCGAGGCCGCCGCCGGGCTGGGCCGGTAATGGCCGCGCCGCCACAGGGTCGCGCCCAGCAGCAGGGCGTTGGTCCAGGCGGCCGCGCTGACCGCCGCCGCGATCCCGGCGATACCCATGCTCAGGTTGAACAGGCCGATGGCCAGGGCGGCGTTGACGGCCACCGAGACCAGAGCGAAGGCCATGGGCCGCCGCGTGTCGCCGCGCGCGAAGAAGGCCGGGGCCAGGATGCGGATCAGCACGAAGGCCGGCACGCCCCAGCCGAACTGGAACAGGGCCCGGGCCGTGTTGACGGCGTCAACCTGCAAGAAGGCGCCGCGCGTGAACAGGGCGTCGATCAGGAAGTAGGGCATGGCCATCAGGGCCGCCGCGGCCGGCAGGGTCAGGGCCATGGACAGGGCCACGGCCTCGTCCATCGAGGCCTGCTGCTGGCCGTGGTCCTGGGACGCCACCGCCGCCGACAGCTTGGGCAGCAGGGCGATGCCGATGGCCACCCCGACCAGACCGAGCGGCAGCTGATACAGCCGGTCCGCCGTGGCCAGCCAGGTCCGCCCGCCGGCGACGAAGCTGGACAGGTTGCCCGAGATGAAGACGTTGATCTGGGTCGCCGAGTTGCCGATGGCGGCGGGCACGGCGGTGATGATGATGGCCTTCACCGCCGGGGTCAGCCGGGGCACGGTCAGGCGGATGTTGGCGCCGGCCTTCCTCGCCGCCCACCAGCACAGGCCGGCCTGGGCCACGCCGGCGACCAGCACCGCCCACGAGGCGGCGTAGGCGGCGCCGATCTGATCGCCCTGGGCTGGGATGACGGCGGCCAGCATGATCAGGTTGAGCAGGATGGGATAGGCGCCCGAGACGATGAAGCGCCCGCGCGCGTTCAGCACGCCGCTCAACAAGGCCGCGACGGCCATGCAGGGCAGATAGGGCATGGTGATCTGGGTCAGGATCACGGCCAGTTTGAAGCGCGCCGGATCGTCCAGGAAGCCGATGTTGATGACGGTCATCAGCCACGGCATGGTCAGCTGGGCCAGGATGGTCAGGACCACGGTGACGGCGGCGACGGCGGCCAGGGCGTCGGTGGCGACC